>ERZ1034847.969-NODE-969-length-10068-cov-13.049436_pt1 | contig 10068 bp, 8 predicted proteins | sample MGYA00520633_ERZ1034847 | MGnify/ENA primary metagenome ERZ1034847 (study PRJEB33766, sample SAMN09781732) | gut metagenome | biome: gut microbiome | host: Homo sapiens | place: Madagascar | study: EMG produced TPA metagenomics assembly of the PRJNA485056 data set... | reverse complement strand
GGCTGTGAATAATTAGCGCTTGTAAAAAGCCCATTTAATCAGCGTTTCCCTAGCTATGCGAAAACAGAAGAACAGGCTGAGCAGGTACGGAGGCTGGCAGACTATCTGAGTCGCAACACCGACTACATCTCTGAAATCCGAGAACGTGACATCCATATGAATATTCATCTGGAAGCCGCTGAAAGTAACCATCGATGCTATAGCTATTGCCTAAAAAAGAGGGACACAATTGGCGCAGTGTAGGCATGGATTCGATAGGACCCCTGATTACTGCCACTCGCAACGGTGCTTTGGAAAAGGCCCCGATTTATAACGCTGCAGGCAAGATCTGCAAGAAGATGGACCGGCAGATGTATAAATCGGTCGTAGAAGCCGTAAACGCGAGTCAAAAAGCCACTAAGAAAACCGACGGGTGAGAAATTATCGCTTTGGGTATCTGGAAGCCGTATAGGCGTATACGGAGCAACCTCGACTCCAATAGACCAGTTGGCGAAAGCAATACGGATTTACTGAGAAAACGGAGACTGGGAAACCTGATAATATCGACAATCAAATAAAGTGCCAAGAAAACCTTGATACATACCTCAACATTTCACTTCCTTGACATTTCTTATCTTCTATCCTATAATAATTAAAAATTGCGAATAATTCGCAAATTTAATAAAAAGAGATCGATCAGCAATGAAAAGGGCACTAAAAGCAGCACTACTTCTATTATCTTTCATTACAATTATTGAGCTTTCCCCCCTCCCCAGCTTTTTATTTATCATTAGTCGCCTTCGTCACGATTGCTCTGGCAGTAGTTCCCAGTCTATACCGATACCACGGTCTTCCTGGCTCTGATGAATCGGCCTAACCATTCTATCATGTCAAACTCAGTCGCTCCCGTGCATTCACCAACTAACGCTTTTATTCATTTATTTCTGTCCTTTTCTCTCAATTCTCTTCGCACCAGTTACCCTAGTTTCCCTATGCATTAAACTTTCTGATTAAATGCAAGAAACGTTAGGAGGTACCACTGAAATTGTCACCTTATTTCTACTCTTTCATGCATACTATCAAGGACACGAAATAACAACAATTTACCAATAAAAATGAGAGAAAATACCGGTCTACCATTTCCCTAAATTATTCTCATTGGAGGTTTTTTTATGAAAAGAATATTATTTGGTATACTTTTACTTTTCACTTGCCTGTCTGCAGCTTTCGGACTTTCAGGTTGTACGTCTTCCCCTGCATCTTCATCTGCCCCAAAAGGGAAGACACCGATCCAGATCGTGTGTACCAATTTTGCTGGTTATGATTTTGCACGACAAATCGCCAAAGGGCACGCCGATATAACTCTCCTAATCAAGCCAGGTACGGATGTGCACAGCTTCGAACCTACGCCAAAAGATATTAAAAAGGTCGAAAATTGCGATCTTTTCATCTACACTGGTGGAGATAGTGATGAGTGGGTAGATAAAATTTTTTCGAGCAGCGATCAGAAGCCTAAAGCTGTTTGTAAAATGATGGATACTGTTGCCCTTCTGCCTGAAGAACATCCAGAAGGTATGGCTGAAGAAAAGCAGGACAGCTCAGAGAAGGAAGATGAGGATGGAGAAGAAGAAATGGATGAACATGTATGGACTTCTCCAGCCAATTCCATCAAAATTACGAAGGCGATTGAAGAAAAGCTGTGTTCAATCGATAGAGAGAATGCAACCTCTTATCAAAAAAATGCAGACGTTTATGTATCTGAACTCTCCTCCTTGGATAATGATTTCCGAGATATTATTTCTTCCAGTAAAAGGAAAGAAATCATCGTCGGTGACCGTTTCCCATTCTTGTATTTTGTAAAGGAGTATGGTCTTTCTTATCATGCAGCATTCCCCGGCTGTTCTAAAGATACTGAGTCCAATCCAAAGACTATTGCGTTCCTTATCAATAAGATAAAGGAAGATGATATTCCTGTTGTTTTCCATATTGAAATGTCTAACCAGCAGATGAGTCATTCTATTGCGGAGGCTACGGGAGCAAAGGACCTTCTCCTGAATGCAGTGCATAATGTAAGCGAGGAGGATTTCAAAAAAGGTATTACCTACGTGGATCTTATGAAACATAATGAAGATGTACTGAAGGAGGCACTGAATGAATGATTTTACTTACTTGCCAAGACGTTTCTCTCTCTTATGGCCAAAAGAAGGTTCTTGAAAGAGTCAATTTTTCTCTAGAAGAGGGCATCTGCATGGCTATAATCGGAGAAAATGGCTGCGGGAAAAGTACTCTTATGAAGGGAATTTTAGGGCTAAAAAGGATATCCGGCGGCAGTATCCAGTTCAGTCCGAAGATTCGAAGGGGAGATATTGGCTATCTTCCTCAACATCAGGAAGAGCAGAAGGATTTCCCTGCCAGTGTAATGGAAGTAATACAGTCAGGGAGATTATCTCGACTTTCTTTCCCCTATTTTTATAGTAGGAGGGACTATCAAGACATAGGGGATATTATGAAGGCGCTTAGCATCAATCACCTAGCCAGTGCCTGCCTTCATGACTTGTCAGGCGGACAGCAGCAACGCGTTCTATTGGCACGTGCTCTAGCTGCGGGTAACCGGATCCTTTTTTTAGATGAACCTATGACTGGCCTTGATATACATTCTACCGAGTCTTTATACCTTCTCTTGAGGGAGCTGCGAAAGAAATATCATTTATCAATCCTTATGGTCTCTCACGATATGCCCAGGGTTTTGGCTGAAGCTGATCAGATTCTATATCTCGCTGAAGGAGCACAACGGTTTTACGGGAGTAGCCAAGATTTTCTTCATAGTTCTAATTGGAAAGGGATGGCGGAGCAATACTCATGAATCTATTCACTGAAATGCTGACATACCCTTTTATGATACGTGCGTTTCTAGTCGGTATAGTAATTACCATTTGTGCTTCTTTACTGGGTACCAGTTTGGTATTGAAACGATATTCCATGATTGGAGAAGGGCTTTCCCATCTTGGATTCGCTGCTTTAGCGGTAGCCTATGCCTGCCATCTGGATCCCCTAATGATTGCCATTCCTGTCACTATGCTATCCGCGTTTTTCCTTCTTCATATCCGAGAAGGAAGCTTTATCAGAGGAGATGCAGCTATCGCTCTTTTGTGCAGCAGTTCATTGGCTATTGGTGTACTTACCATTTCCCTGTCCAGGGGGATGAATACAGATATATGTAACTTCATGTTTGGCAGTATTCTGGCTATGAGTCCAATCGACGTAACAATCTCTCTCTCCGCCGGCAGTGTAATCATTGCCTTCTATGTTCTCTTCTATCGCCCGCTCTTCTCCATTACTTTTGATGAATCTTTTGCTACATCCAGCGGTATTCACACAGGTTTTTACACGATTCTCCTGTCTCTTATGACTGCGGTTACAGTTGTACTGGGAATGCGCATGATGGGGGCACTCTTGATTTCTAGCCTTATCGTCTTCCCTGCTGTAACAGCCATGCAACTGACCGGTCATTATCTCAGAGTCACGGTGATTTCCGTACTTTCTGGCCTTTCATGCTTCACTGTAGGAATCACTCTATCCTATGCATTCTCTATTCCCACCGGTGCCTCTATTGTCATAACCAACCTGACACTCTTAGTAATAGTATCACTCATACGTCATATAAGAGGAGGGTTTGTGTTATGAGAATTTTGTATCCGTTCCTACCTCTTCTGATCCTAGCTACCGCAATCTCCGGCTGCAGCACTGGAATAAGCCGAGAAAAATATCCCGCCGTTGTCAGCAGAAAAGAATTATCTTCTGCACAAGCCGCTTCCACCCCAACACAGAGACAGAACGCGGAATCAGATCGTCTTTTCTGTGAGAATATCCCTAGAGACGCCGCTGGAAATGTTAAGTATCCTTATTTCCAGATTCATTACAATATAAAGAAGGATCGAGTTTCCTTTCCCTACGATCATTTGGATATCATTGTGGGAGACCATCATTATATGACACAGATCAATGACTGGTACATGAATTTCAAGGACTATGCTGATAAAACTGTCATGCTTGAAGGTTATTTTCTCACTATTAATGGGCACCTTTTCATAGGAAGAAACGGTCCCAGTTGCCCTTACTGCACAGGAGGCTATGTAGATTTTGAATTTAACTCTGACCAGGACTTCTCAGAATATACTTCTGGCGCTACTTGGATACGGTTATATGGGATCCTCCGAGAAGCTACAGGACATACTGGTCCGGGTCTATCCGGTCCCTTCTACCATTTGGAAGCGGTAAAAGTAGAAAAAATCCCTTATTCCGGAAAAGGAACTATTACTGACTGACCAAAGAAGAGCCAAAAAGATATTCTTCATATCAGATTGGGACCATGCAATAACTTGCTATCCTGCTCCACCGCCTGACATACTATTTTAATATATAATCTCCAGGGAAAGTACGGTAAAGCGTTATCCGGCTTACCGTACTTTCCTCGGTTTTTCTATGTCTCCTCTACAGCAAATACACATTCGGGGTGTAATACTTCTCTATTGCCAAAGGCGGGGCTCCATATAAGTACAGCACCGCATGAAATTATACATGGACATGCCCTCCACCATATGCACATATCTGTCCCTGTCCTCTACTAAAGACGTATACGCCTATTCCATCGATAAATATTTCATCAATATAGTGTCCCACTATAAATTTTATGAGCGCGATGAAATCGATATTTCCCAAATTATCAGGGGGGTGCCGCGTATAAGAAGGCCTGTATCTACGCTCCTGCCAACGCAAGCGCCAATCCTTTTCAGGTCAAGGCAAGGCGGGCATGGATATTTGGGCCAAGTATCTATCGGAGCATATCGACTTTCTCGATGATCCATAGTTTTTGGAAACCATCTAGTGCTACCAGTCCATTATAAATATATGGAATATTGGTCCCGGCATCGCCCAACGTCTTGCAAATATGAGGTTCTATGACCTCTACGGGATATTCCTGCTGCCAGAAGAGGCTTGCTGTACCGTGAATTCGAGGTTAACATCTGATCCCCCATTAACTACGCCCATGACTGGGAGCCTGCACCATCTCAGATATCCACAGTTGCCATTCATCGGGGCGGCCCATTAGCAACGACCAAGTACTATTCGAAGATTATACACTGGAAGAGCGGGTACTTCTACTCCTTGAAATGGTGGGAATCCTATACATACAGCAACCTCTAGAAAAGGCCTCATCACCCAAGGCAGCCGAGGCACGAAGATGCGTGGAATACCATAGCGACATCCCCGCAGACCTGTGGCATATCTTCCGTTGACTATACCACGGATAAGGTCCTCCGGAGCAGCCTGAACAATGTACTCCCAGCTCACCGGGCACTCCGTTCCCATTCTCTTTTTCTATCAGGGGAGGAAGAATAGATGCAGAAGAGGTGGAGCTCGCCATGGTGGACATCAAGAAGAGATTCGGAAAGAATGCGTTGCTCCGGGGCATCGACTATTTCCCGAAAGCCACCCTGCGCCAGAGGAACAGCCTGATAGGAGGTCATCATGGATAACAGGAAACGGGCCCGGCAGTTTCTCCCTTTCAATGGACTCAAAGGGTATGGGAAACTGCTGACCGAAGCCAGAGAAGAAGAGGAAGAAGAGCGGCCCCTGTCTGAAGACCGGGCCCAAAAGCTCGATAATATACTGGGGCATCTAAGGAAGGGAGACCATCTCCGCCTGACCTTCTACGAATCCGGACGCTACAGGACCCTGGAAGGGATGCTGGAATCCATAGACAGACCCTGGCACTTCCTTCGACTGGGTGGGAAAAATATTTCCTTCCGCCATATATGGGAAATCCGGAAAATCTGATTTTTCCCAAAGTAAAAGAGCAGTGCGTAGGGATGCACTGCTCTTTTACTTTGGGAAAAACTACCAGGTGGGCAGGGAAAAGAATGACTGTGGCAGCAGTCCATTCCTTCCTGCCCTGCCCACAAAGGCAGGTTTCCCGCCGGAATATCATTCCGGCAGTTGGGGAAATCAGGGGCCAGGCTTATCTGAATACCCTTTTCGGTTCCCCCTGCGGAGGGTCTTACTATGCAGCCATGGCCCCATAGCCCGGTCCATGGCCTTTAACCGTTACTCGACGATTAAGCGAAAGGAACCCATTTGCCGTCTTTCGCTTCCATGATGGAGAGGTCCATCTTCGGATCGCGATGGTCATCGAACTGGAATTTGCCGGTAGCACCTTCGAAATCTTTGATCTTAGCCAGGGCATCCCGGAACTTCTTGCGGTCCGTGGTGGTGCCGGACTGTTCAGCAGCCTGGTGCATAACGTACATGGCATCATAGGCCTGGGCAGCGAACTGATCCGGTTCATGGCCGTATTTGGCAACAAAGGCTTTACGGAAATTCTGTGCCTTTTCGGATTTGCTTTCCGCATTCCACGGAGTAGCTACGAGGGTACCGTTAGCTGCTTCGCCAGCCTGCTGGATGAATGCCGGGCTGTTGAAGCCGTTGTTGGCAAGAATCGGCTGGTTCATACCCATTTCACGGGCTTTCTTTACGATAAGAGCGCCTTCCTGATACAGGCCTGCTACAGCGATGACATCAGGATTAGCTGCCTGAATCTTGGTGAGCTGTGCGGAGAAGTCCGTATCCTTATCAGCAAAGGTTTCGGTAGCGACAACGTCGATGCCCATTTCCTTGAACAGTTCCTGATAAATCTTGTTTTCGCCAACCATCTGGTCATTGTTGTTGGAGTAGAGAATAGCTACTTTCTTGAAGCCCAGTTTTTCCTGTGCCTTCTTTACGGTAATCGGAATAGCCATCTTGCCGGGGATTGCGTTACGGAAAATGTAATCGCCGATATCGGTGATTCCGGGTGCTGTAGTACCGGTGCCGAAGGCAACGACCTTGGACTGCTGGGCAATCGGGCCGGCAGCGAACATTTCGCCGGAGGTCATCGGTCCTTCAATAGCGAGGACTTTATCCTGTTCAATGCATTTTTTGAATGCGTTGATGGCTTCTGCTTTTACCAGTTTGGTATCGTATTCCTTAAGGTCAATCTTCATCTTGGTGTTCGGGTTGTTGTTGATTTCTTCAACAGCCAGATCCACGCCTTCCTTCATAGCGGTGCCGTATGCAGCGCCAGGGCCGGTCCAACCGGTAACGAAGCCAAATTTTACGGTCTGCTGTCCTTTAGCTCCGCCATTGTCGGACTTCTGTCCGCCACAACCTGCGAAAGCGCCTGCTAATGCTGCAGCTGCTGCGAGAGCTGCCATTCCTTTTAACCATTTTTTCTGCATAGTTTACCCCTCTTTCAAAAAATAATGTGACCCGAATGACTGAAATAAGCAAAAATAAGCAAAAGAAAACCTCCGCCCCTGGTTTCCCAAAGGCGGAGGCGCATATGCGCGGTACCACTCCCACTTATCACTTGCGGACTGTAAGTAAACTGATACCCTGATATAAGAAAAGCCCCTATCTTCCAAAGAAGATAGGGGCGATGTATCGCGGTACCACCCTACATTATACTCTGTAGTCCTATTCGTAACGTGAATGAACGCCTTCGTCTACTTGGTTCGACGAAAGAGCTCTCGAGGGATAGTATGAATGCTGCCATCTACCGGTTCGCACCGTACACCGGCTCTCTGAAGATTAAACAACAAACCTTTTGTCTCGATCCTGGCTTTTCTCAAGTCATTCGGTTGTCTGAAGATGTGTATATCATAATCCCCCTTCTCCATCCTGTCAAGCACTTTTTTGAATTTTTTTGAGAAAAAGTGTGTACCTCAAGCCATGGAGAAAATTAATCAGGAATGAATGTGCGGCGCATCAAATTACAAAGCGCCGCTTTTGATATTTTTGCATTGAGCCATTAACTGCGTTTTCGTTATAAAGCGGAGCTTCCCATCTGTACGCCGCCGCCACTAACGCCTCATTCCTGACTTTTCCTAGGCTTTAGGTTCCTGCCCTCTTCCCGCTTCTTCGCCAGAAGAAGTAATACACAAGTCCCAGAAGTGCCGATGCCAGGCAGACCACCCCATACATGAAAGGATAGCCCAGGGCATCGGATACCACTCCCAGCACCGCCGCTGCCAGGCCCACGGAAATATCGAGGGACCAGAAATAGGTGGACGTAGCCACCCCGGCCCGGGAAGGTGGCGCGCTCTGGACAGCCAGCGTCTGGAACGCCGGTGCCAGGGCACCGAAGCCGATGCCAAGGATCCCGGCAGACAGGAGCAGCAGCGGCAACCCTCCCACCTGACTGAAGAGGATAAATCCGATGCAGAAGAAGGCAAATCCCGGATACACCGTGGCATCAGGGCCATGGTGGTCAAAAAGATATCCCACAAAAGGACGGGTCACCACGATGACCAGGGCAAAGACCAGAAAGAACAGGCTGGTAAAGGAAGAAAGCTGGAGGGCCCGGGTATACATGGGAATGAACGTCAGCACACCGCCATAGGCGAAGAAAACGAGGCCACCAAGGATAACCGAGGGAAGAGCTTTCTTTTCAAAGAAGTCGGAAAAATGAAAGCCCTGTTTCCGTTTCCCCGAAGGAAGGATGACAGCATCAGGCAGCTTCTTCCCATTTCCTCCATAAATAGCCCCCAGGGCCAGGAGTGCCAGGAAAATGAACAGCGGCCGGGGCCCCAGAAAATCAATGATCAGAAGTCCCACCAGGGGCCCGATGACCATGGCCAGGTTTCCGCTCACCGCGAAATAGCCGATGCCTTCCCCCTTCCGGCTTTTCGGCAGCACCAGGGCCGCCATGGTGGCAGACGCCGTGGTGCCCAGGGCAAAGACGATACCATGCACCAGCCGGAGGCCCCACACCATGTGAAGGCTTGAGGCGAAGTAAAAGCCCGCCATCACCAGGAAGAATACAGCGGATGCCAGGAAGAGAAGTTTCTGTTTATTCACCCCATCAATGATGCGCCCCGCCAGGGGACGGCATGCCACCGTGCCAATCTGGAAACAGGTCATAGCCATGCCTGCCTCCCACTGCCCCTTCCCCAGGTCATCCATAATGAAGACCGGAAGGGACGCGATCAGAATATACTGGGACATGAAATAGAAGAAATTGGTCATGCCCATGCCCAGGAATTCCTGGGTCCAGATTTTCGCCTGCGCCATAATGCCGCCTTTCTGTAAAAACAAGTACATTTATTGTATCACAGATGGGCAGATTTAGAGGTGATGCTTTGGATGGGCATGGGAAGGTGGCTGAAGGGTAACGCCTGCGGCGAAGTGACTGAGGGGAAATGCCCTGCGGGCAAGGGGAAGGTGGCGGCGCACAATTCATATAGCGCCGCCATTTTTATATACCCCGTAAGCATGCATGCCCTTATAGATGAAAGTTCCGCATAAGACTTTCAAGTTTGGTATAAATATGGTGCTTAGCCTGCCCATAAAAGTGCCTTCCTTGTAAGCCAAACGGCCTGCGTCAAAATCGCAGAATGGATGCGGCGCAGCCGCTGGATATAAAATTGTGCCGTCCTTTATTTAATGCGGCACACCGTCACCTCGGGCGAAGCCCGTTTCCCTTGAGTCACCTCGCCCGCAGGGCGTTCCCCTTCAGCCACCTTCCATCAGCTCTGCCATCCGTTTGTCCGCGCGCTGACACATCTCTCCTGTCACGTTCTGTCCTTTCCCATAGTATAATGAATACAACAAAACGAAGGAGGACATGACCATGGGACTTCATTTCATTCTGGGCCGGGCAGGAACCGGCAAGACAAGCCGGGTATGCAGGGAAATCCGGGACTACGTGCTGGGCGATACAGGAAGGAAAGCCTTTCTCCTGGTTCCGGACCAGGGAACCTACACAGCGGAATACGAACTGGCAAAATCTTTTCCCGGAGAAGGATTCACCGATGTGACGGTGTGCGGTTTCTCGCGCCTGGCGTACCGGGTCTTCCAGGAACTCCATTCCCCCGTGAGCGACGCCCTGTCCCCCTTAGGGCAGCAGATCATCATCCGCCGACTCATGGAAGAGCATAAGGGAGAGCTCCGGATGGTAATGAAAGCAGCCTCCCATCCCCATTTCTCGGAAGAGCTCACCCGTTTCTTCCACCAGCTCGACATGTTCTGCGTATCGGAAAAGGACATGGCCCA
>ERZ1034847.964-NODE-964-length-10120-cov-4.342375_pt1 | contig 10120 bp, 6 predicted proteins | sample MGYA00520633_ERZ1034847 | MGnify/ENA primary metagenome ERZ1034847 (study PRJEB33766, sample SAMN09781732) | gut metagenome | biome: gut microbiome | host: Homo sapiens | place: Madagascar | study: EMG produced TPA metagenomics assembly of the PRJNA485056 data set... | reverse complement strand
TAGCCTTATTCAGCCGACATCCGCTCAAAAGCAGAAATCGGCATAATAAAATTTAAGTCGCTATGCATAACGACTGTTACAGAAAGGGTTTCTGACGCCCTCGGCATATCTCTATGCCTATAAATTTTGTAACTGGAAAATATAAAAATGTAAAGACAATTATCAAATAAAAAAACAGCACCTGATGAACAGATGCTGTTTTTTTATTTAGAAAGATAACCAATTACTTGGCTGCTTTGTAGCTGGCGAAGATTTTGCCGTCTTTTTTCACAACAAGAGATGAACCGTTGTGGCCGAGTTCAAAAGTAAAGTCATTGTTATAAACAGATGATTTACCGTGATTCCACTTCCACATCTTTGCTGTTGAATACAACAAAGTATTCATCGCACGGCCATTTGTGTTGGTCCACAGCATATAATGGTCGTTATTCTGAGCAATCGCATTCTTCCACTTGCCGTTCTTGTAAGCTGCACCATTGAACTTGGCATTTGTATCATATTCAAAAAGCGAAGTATCAATAGTAGCCTTAGCGTCATTCTGACGAACTATTACAGGGAGAGTACCTTTCTCAAAATGCAAAGACCAAGCATACACCCAGTCTGTTTTTTCTTCATTGCAAGAAAGTGTCTCTACGGCTGAAACAAACTTACCCCACTCAGCAGGAAAATCAGGATTCCAAGCCTTTTCTACAGTGATAACGCCAGGGGCAGAACCGTTTAAGGTATTATTGCCGAATATAACGTTAATCTTATCCGTATAGCTGTAAGTTGTCATATCTTCAGTATCAGATGACACTGCAACACTTGCGCCTGCTTCCTGAGCATTAAAGTTCAAAACATCAAACTTGTATGTTTTACCATTGCGGGTATAAACAATAGCGTTTGGATCTACAGACTTCCATTTGTTAGTCTGGTTTGAAGCATTAAGCTTTGCAGAAGTAGTAATTGAGCGGGTTTCATTATTGAAACTCCAGAAACCGTCAGTTTTTGCCTCGCTGTTCAAAAGAGCAACATTGGCAGAACCGGTGCTTTGGTTAGCGTTGGCCTCAAAAGACTTCCAGTTAGATTCTGTTGTGAATATACGCTGGAAAATCTTGCTGACAGGTTCTGTTTTCTCAGTACCGTTAGAGTACTTTGTAACAAAAACGAGTTCAGCCTTAACGCTGCCGTCAGATACAGTCAAAGTTCCGTTGCGGAATTCATAATCAACCACAGTGATTGCGTTGATAATAGTTCCGGGAGCTGAGCTTGATACAGTATTGCTGCCATAGCTGACAGAAATATTATCTTTGTAGCTATAGCGCATTTCAACATCGGTCTGACTGATAAGATTAACCGTTGAACCGGTTTCCTTGGCAGAAAGCATAAATTTACCAAAATCACAGCTTACACCGTCACGGGTATAAACAATAGAATTAGGTACAACTGCTTCCCAGCCGTTAGTTTGAGAATTTCCACCCAAACCTGCAAAGTTCACTGAAGTAGTGATGTCATAAGTCTCTTTTGCATAAGACCAGAAGCCATCAGTAACATTATTGGAACTCTTCAAATTTGCGTCTGCCATCAAAGTTGTAGGCTTGATATTCTGAGAATTTACAGTCCAATCAGTATAACACTTCAAAGAACGAGCAAAACTCTTAGAAACCTTCTCTATATCTTCGGCACCATCATTGTACTTTGTTACAAAAGTAACGGAAGCCGTCACACTGTTATCATTGATAACAATGTTCTTGTCGCGGAATTCGCGGCCGACAATTTCACGATTCTTTTCAACAATAATAGTGCCGGGAGCTGTGGTAGCAACTGTATTGTTACCAAACATCACGTTAATGGTGTTGGCATACTTATATGTTTCTACCAAATTAACCTTGTTGGCAAGCTTGGCGTCTGCACTTACATAGGCAATATCAAACTTTAACTTAGTAAATTCACAGCTGACGCCTTCGCGGGTATAAACAATGCTGTTAGGGTCAACTGCCGTCCAGCTGTTTTCCTTTGAAGAAGCATTAAGAGTCGCAATCGCGGTAATAGTCTTTGTCTCTTTGAGATAAGTCCAGTTACCATCCATAACCACTTCTGTTCCACTCATGACAAAGCTAGGATTAGCCGTTGTCTGATTAGCGTTTTGCTCGCGTGAAGTCCAATTTGAATTACAAACGAGCGAACGTGGAAAGGTTTTGGATACGGCCTCTGTAGCTTCTGAGCCGTCAATATACTTGGTTACAAAAGTCAAAGATGCAGTAACGCTGTTGTCCTTAACATCAAGTTTGCTGTCGCGGATTTCGTAGCCTGCTGCGGTTTTACCGTCTACCAAAATAGTACCCGGAGCTGTAGTGTTTTTAACATTATCGCCAAAAACAACAGACAGATTATCGGTATACTTATAGGTAGAGATACTACCATTTTTGCCGGCAAGCTGAACATTGTCCCCCTTGTGGATAGCGGCAAACTCAATCTTGTCAAACTTATAACTGCGGCCGTCACGAGTATAAATAATATCGTTAGGATCCACAGAAGTCCAACTATTGAGCTGAGTTGAAGAATGAAGCTGAGCCTTCGTGATAATATTTCTGGTTTCATTGCTGAAAGACCAAAAACCATCGCTGCGGCTATTAACAGACTTTAATTCAACGGAAGCATCACCGGTTTGATGATCGGTAATACTTTCTTTAGCTGTCCAATCAGTAGTACAAATCAAACTTCTGGCAAACTCATGAGATTCATTATGAAGCTCCTCTGTACCGTCGGCATATTCCACAACAAAAGTCAAAGAAGCAATGACTTTGTCATCCTTAATCTCCAACTTTGCATCACGGATATCATAACCAATCACAACCTTAGAAAGCTTATACAAATTAACTTTCTCGGAAATGTCGTGAACATAGGTCATATAGGTTGCCTTTACAGCGTTGTTGAAAACAGCCTTGTCATAACCATCCTTATCGGACGCTGCATTTGAAACACGGTTTGAAACTTCGGAAACGTTAATATCCTCAAATCCAAACGCAACTTCAACATAAGCATCTTTATAGATGGCACGCTCGTGATAAAGCGTATAGTCGGTAACAATTAACTCTGCGGCGATTTTATTGGAAACGTCGGCAGAATACTTGTTAGTACGACCATAAACAGACCAATTTCCATCAGTGCGGGCAAAATACTCGGAACCATTGCTCAAACCGTTAGATTTGAGAAAAGCATAAGCAAAGCTGTTGACATACTTATCATAAGGATCAATACCCTTAAACAAGCGGTTCAAAACAATGCTTTTGCCGGTTCGTTTAACCTCGCCGCTCTTCATATAAATAACCTCATCAAATGAACATCTCTCGGTTGTTGCATCAATTACCACACGGTTCTTGTTTTCTACAGCAACATGATCAATGTCATCATTGGCAAGCAGATAACGCAAAGCATAACCTTTGAGATAAAGCAAAAAATGCTTTGGAGAAGCCACATTCTTTTCGGAAATACTCAACTCTACCGTATATTCGGTGTTGAATTTTTTGGAAACATAAGAAGCACGAGTATCTGAAACAGGCAAATTTCTGACTGAATACAAACGCGCGCTAATCAATGTATCACTACCAGAAAAGAAGCGGTTGCTCTGATAAGTCAGAGAATAAGTGCTGATATTTACAGGCACTGATAAAATCTGACCATCGTTGAGCACGATTCTTACAGTATCTCTCTCCCAATATACATCGCTTGCACTGCCGTCAACAGCGTAGCTGCGCTTGATATCAGAAGAAACGACCTGACTGTTAATCAAGTCTTCCGTGATTTCATATCCGGACTTAGCTACCTTTAACGCAGCATTTAATTCCGGATTGCGATAGATAATCACAGAATCAGTATAGTTACTGCCTGAAGTAGAATAGGCCTTGCTAGTACTGGTCATATAGTCGCGAACCGAACCGACACGAGAAGAATCAATATCGTGCTTCAAGCTGTTGACATACTTCCAACCGTCAACGGCAGGTTTGCCGTCGAATACCTCTACTTCCTCATTTGTGCAAGAAAAGAATGCACAAACTAACATAGCGAATACCGTCAAAATGACGTTAAAATGAAATTTACGTACCATAACTGTATATGAAAATTTATAATTTTACACAAATTGGTTTCTTTTTCTCAACTGTTTTTGCAATTAAAAGCATTTTCCGTATAAAGCGGGACGCCGAAAGAATTGGAGAAACCATTACATCCAAAAATTCAACGTCAGTCAGAATGTTTTTAAACAAAAACTCGGCCTTCAAAAATTGACTGGATTTATGAAGGGTATATAGTGTCCTTGCAAAAGCAGGAAAGATAAAATAGCGCAAAATTACCAGCGAAAAGATAAAGCTGCAAAGTTTCTTTAATCAAAACATACGGCTATCTTTCCGACAATAATAGGCATAATAAGCATCTAATGGTAATATTTTTACATTATTACAGTAACACATTTTTTTTGTTTTGACAAGATGTTATACAAAAAAATACCGCTTGTGACAAGCGGTATCAAGGAGTTCAGAAAGCTACTTTTTATCATATTTGCGGTATTCCGTCAACTCATTTTTATCAGAAGGAGTCTTCGGCTTATCGGCTAAATTGGTATGCTTGACCGGAAATACTTTCACGCCCTCGTATGTAACAGCCTCAGCCTCTTCTTTTTTCTTTTTTGCGATTTGAGCTTTGGCTTTGTCATAGGCTTGAGCCGCATGATTATATTTTATGATTGTATCCACATTCGGAGCCGGCTCTTTAGGCTGAGACGGCACTGCCGGAGCCTGAACCTGTGTCTGAGCTGCGGCATACGGCTGAGCTTGCGGTACAACCGGCTGAGCTTGCGGCACAACCGGCTGAGGTATTGCCGGTTGCTGATAGTATTGAACAGGAGCCGGAACATAAGGGACAGACTCTAACTGAGCTGCCGGCTTTTTCTCTTCTTTTTTAACCTGAAAATCTTTCGGATTCATAGAAATATCTTCAGGCAGGCGCAACAGCATATAGCCTGAACCGCCGCCGAAAGCCGGTCCAGATAAACCGATTGAATAAAAACCGCCGATATAGTTATAGTCCAAATCGATATAATCTATGGCAAATAAAGTTTTTACGGTGCTGGTGCCGATAGTTGTCAGCTTGCAGGCATAGCCGTTATCTTCCATAATCACGTTATTGATATTTTTAGCATACAGCAAAGTTTTGCTCGGACGACAAACAGGCGTCTGTCCGTTATAAGTAATATTCCAATTCAAAATCAAATCCAAGGCCGAAGTATTTTTGCGGCTGATTGAAACATCGGTAATTTTGACATCGTCAATATACAAATAGGCTGGAGTAATGCCTACTGTTATCGGCATGGAAACATATTCTTCTGTGCAGGCATGCGTGTTGGCATCGGCTGCGCAAACCGGAGCACGCTTGCGGGCATTACTATCCAGCATGTGCAGCAGCGTGTTATAGATATATTCCTTTGACATGGTCGCCTGCGCCGGTGCGCATTGCTTAGCGCGGCAAACAATGATTGATTTAGGCATTTTTATAGTCGGCTGCTGAAACGCCACTTCCGGAACCGTCTGCGGTCTGATCGGCTCTTCTTCTTTTGCAATTTGGCAGCCAAGCAACACAAAGCAAGCAGCCGATAATATTCCTAATTTTTTTAACATATTGGTACCTTATATAAAATTAGTTATAAATCTTTAGCTTACCTTAGCAAGATTATATGAAAGAAAAGTAAAGAAATTTCGATTGCCAAAAAAAAATATCGGCTTATTATTAGATTGGGAGATATGAAAATGAAGCACTTTTTGATTTTGTTTATGTTTGTTTTTGCCGCTTTAGCCGCTTGTGTTAAATCTGATGCCAATTCATCCACTTCCGATAATTTACAGCCCGTAGACGGTGATTCGCTGGAAAGCAGCTTCCGCAGAAGCCGCTTGGAAGGCATTGACGCACCGGAATATAAACAAAAATGTTATACTGCCGCCGGAAAAAAATATAAATGCGGTATCGAATCTTTAAATTACATCAAAAAAATAATACAGGGGCAGGATATCCGCTGCGAATGCGAAGCTGAGCCGGACAGATATAAACGGGAACTGTGCATTTGCTACGCCGGAGATATTGAAATAAACCGCGAAATGGTAGCTGCAGGACACGCTGTAGGCTATCGCAGCAATCGTTATGAAGCCGAAGAAAACATTGCCAAAGCTCATAAGCTCGGAATTTGGCAAGGCAAATTCATGCGTCCTGAATTGTATCGCACGCTAAAACGCGAGCAAGAAGCCAAATGGTGCAAAGCCAATCCGCAGGAATGCAAAGCAAAAAAAGAACGAATTAAGGCATATAAAAAATCACTGAAGCATAAATAATCTTTGAATAAAAAAAGAAGCAGTGCTTTCCATACGGAAAACACTGCTTTTATAATAATTTTTTTCGAAAAAAACATATAGATCTAAATCTAGTAATTTGCGATGGCTCTCTTAGCCTTCAATGCCTGCTTGTAAGCTGTTTTTGACCCAAACAACTTATTGATGGCAGATGTATTCTGCATCTTCTTGCCCAAAACAAAGTTATAGCCAAGAGTTACAGAAGCACCGAAACGCTCCTTTGAACCGTCTACAAAATATTCTTGTCCGGCATATGCAATAGCCTTAACATAGACATTGCTGCGCTTCATGTAGTTTTTGAAGTCTACACGAATGCCGCCACCGAAAGTCATTGTAGATCCCTTAACAGAAACCTTGAGGTCCCCGTCGTACGCATTGTCAGTATAGCTATTGTAGTTCTTGCGAACTTTATAGCCAAAATGACCTATCAACCACACCTCTTTCTGGTGTAAATACTTACTTGGCAAATCAAAAAGTCTCAAACCGGCCTCCAAATTGAAGTTGGTTGTAAAATACTTTTGACCTGCCTTGTCGCTCTCATTATTATACTTACTAATGCCAAAATCAGCACTAGCCGCAAATGAAAAGCGCTTGCCATGATATCCGAGCTCGCCACCAACGGTAGGAGTAAGCATACCATTAAAGTAATCAGCACCTATATTGGCACCAATTTCCAAACCACTGTTTGGAGCAGTCTCAAGCAAAACTCGCTGGCCGTTATCGGTCTGTACAGACCGATAATCGTAATTCGCGGTTCTGCGGTGAACGGCCTGGACGTACTCGAAGTCGTCCACATCAACTGTATCAACCATCACAGCTGTTTCTGTGACAGTTTCCTGCACTGGTTCTATGGCAATTTCTTGCGCATTTTCAACAACTGCAAATTCCTGAGCATCTTCATAGAAGTCTACACCAGGAACACACTCTGCATATGCAGAAGAAGTTGCAAACAAAGATACCAAACCGAGGCAAATATTCTTAAAATTCAACATAATCAAAAGTTTTTAAGGCGGAAAGACAAGGCGTTTACCTCATCTCCCCGCAAGTGAAAATAAATATTAAGAGGTAATCTTCTCAAAGCAGAAGAAACCTTTTTTGTAAAAATCTAAAGTATTGTCAAAAAGAATTACTTAGAAGATGCACGATATGTAGCAAACTCCTTGCCATTCTTCTTAACTACGAGAGTCTTACCACCATTCTCAACAGAGAAAGTGAAATCAGAAGTGTACACTGTGTTGTGTCCATTGTTCCAGTTCCATATGGTAGCAGTAGAATAAAGAAGAGTATTCATTGCGCGACCGTTTGTATTGGTCCACAACATATAATGATCATTATCCTGTGAAATAGCATTATGCCACTTGTTGTTCTTGTAAACAGCACCGTTAAACTTAGCGTTGGTGTCATACTCGAACAAGCTCTGGTCAATAGTTGCATTAGCAGCAGTCTTACCAACTACTACAGGCAATGTACCGTTCTCAAAGTGAAGTGACCAACCGTATACCCAGTCAGTTTTGCTTTCGTTGCAAGTAAGTGTGCTTGTAGCAGAAACAAACTTACCCCACTCTGCAGGAAAATCGCCCTTAATCTCCTTAGCAACAATAATCTTGCCAGGAGCTACGCTGCTGATAGTATTGTTACCGAATGTAACATTAACCTTTGCACTGTAAGCATATACAGACATTTCATCGTTTTCAGAAGCAAGTGTTACCTTACCTTCCTCATCAACTGCATTAAACTTGATGTTGTCAAAACGATAAGTCTGACCTTCACGAGTGAATGTAATTGAATTAGGATCAACTGAAGTCCAAGAGTTTGTCTGCTCGCTAGAAGCAAGTGTCGCGATGTTAGTAATGGTACGAGTTTCATTTACCCATGCCCACTCACCGTCATTCTTCTTGTCCTGACCGGCAATCTTAACGTTAAGCATGTGAGTGAACTGATCACAGTTCTTCTCGTATGCTGTCCAATTGCTTGTGCACTTCAAAGAACGAGCGAGAGTTTTGCTAACCTTCTCAGATGTCTCTGTACCGTCATTATAACGGGTAATGAACTCTACAGAAGCAATTACATTGTTGTTATTAACAACAAGAGTTGCATTGCGGAAATCATATCCGGAAATTGCGCGGCCAACCTTGTAGAGGTAAACCTGCTCTGCAATGTTCTGAACATAACCGATATAAGAAGTACGAACACCGTTATCATAGATAGCCTTGTCATAACCAGACTTGTCTGATGTGACATTGCTAACCTTGTTTACAGCCTCAGAAACGGTAACGTTCTCATAACCGAAAGTTACTTCTACGTTAGCGTCCTTGTAGTCAGCTCTTTCGTGATAGAGAGTATAAGCTGTAGCAAATGCGTCTGCTGCATAACCATTGCTGATATTTGCAGAGTACTTATCTGTCTTGCCGTATACTGTCCATCCTTCAGCATTCTTTACCTGAGACTCAGAACCGTTTGCCACACCGTTTACGTTAGCGAGAGCAAAACCAAAATTGTTCACGTACTTTTCATAAGCTGCAATTCCCTTGAACTCACGGTTCAAAATAATTGACTTGCTGTTGCGGATAACTTCGCCGTTAGTCATTGTAATGACCTCATCGAAAGAGCATCTTTCAGTGTTGTCATCAATAACCTCGCGGTTCTTGTTCTCTGCCTTTACGCTTTCAATCTCGTTGTCTGCGATAACGCGGCGGATAGCATCTGCCATCAAACGTACGGTATACACAGTATCCTTGGCTGTATTCTTTTCAGCATAAGTCAAGTCTACAGTATAGGTTGTACGCAAAGTTGCCTTAACATAACTTGCTGCACGGGTACCGGTTGAGATTTCTGTGTTCTCAATAGATACAACGTTAGCATTCTTGAGCTCTACTGTACCATAGGTATAGTCAGAGGTCTTGAAAGTTGTGATAGTTGAAGGAAGTTTAACTACCTGACCGTCACTTACATTAACAACAACTGTGTCACTAACTGCTGTACCACCATCAGCAACAGCCTTTGAAGACTGGTTGCGTAAAATATTGGTAGCCAAAACTGTGCAGTTAATTTCACTTTCGGTAATGGTATAGTCATTCTTCATTACGAAGATAGACGCCTTCATCGTTGGATGAGCGTATGTCTTGTAACTGTTAATAACTTCACCATTTTCGATTGTCTGAATCTCGCAAGTAGCGTCCATGTTGTCAGATGCTTCAGAACGCTGGTTATCAATGTGATGAACCAATGTCTGAATGTACTTTGTACCGCGAACAATTCCATTGTCCTTCTTTGCAGATAAAGTGTTAGTTACATCTTCATTGGTGCATGCGATGAATGCCAAAACAGAAACTACTACGATTACCAAACTCTTAATAAAAGAAAAAATGTTGCGTGCCATAAGACTTTATATTTTAAATTTTGCACAATATGGGTTTCTATAAAACTGTTTTCTTCAACAAGAAAACATTTTTTCTGTTCATACAAAAAATACAAACAGGTCAATACAATTCCGAAGAAACCTTTTTCCGAAATCATACTAACAGTCAAAATGTTCTCTTAAAAGAAAACGAGCTACTCAAGTTGACTAAGTCTTGAATAGAATATTTCGAATCTATACATATCCGTGTACAGAAATTATAAAAACTCAGATTATCTATGGATTAGAAAAATATCGGTTAATCAGATTTAACGTCTATAGTTCTTTTTCCTTTAATAGTAAAAACTTAATAACATACATAGATAATATTTTTATACATTATTAAGGT
>ERZ1034847.959-NODE-959-length-10155-cov-18.019802_pt1 | contig 10155 bp, 10 predicted proteins | sample MGYA00520633_ERZ1034847 | MGnify/ENA primary metagenome ERZ1034847 (study PRJEB33766, sample SAMN09781732) | gut metagenome | biome: gut microbiome | host: Homo sapiens | place: Madagascar | study: EMG produced TPA metagenomics assembly of the PRJNA485056 data... | reverse complement strand
GGATTATTGAAAAATTCGCCATTAGTATTACCGAAATAGGAGTGTGAGATTATTGCAGAATGTACGGATGCTGAAAAGAAACAGTTTATGCAGGCATTTATTGAGCTTATCGACATCTTTACGGAAAGACGTGAAGATGGTAATTAGATTAGGAATATCAAATTTCAGTTTCCGACACTTGAAACGGTTTGTTTGCTGTCGCGAGTGTAAGCGTAAAATCAACGATATTATGAAGAAAAATATATTCCATCTTACGTGCAAATGGTGTAGAATAATACCAATATACGGAGGATAAATATGAGGACGCTATATACATTTGACAAACACAACTATTCCGATGATATGGAGGTATTTGAGCGCTTCGCGGTGCGCGCGGTTATTATCAGAGACGGAAAGCTTGCCATGCAGCAGGCCGGTGAGGGTTACTACAAGATACTGGGCGGCGGCATCGATGCAGGCGAGACCAACGAGGTGGCGCTGGCACGTGAGGTGCGCGAGGAGGCAGGACTTCTTGTCGTGCCGGAAAGCATCAGGGAGTGTGGCAAGGTCATAGAAAAGAGACGCGATATATTTGAGGCTGACAAGATATATTACTGTCACACCTACGTGTATTTCTGTGATGTGAAGGACGAGCATGTGGCAGCACAGATGACAGACAGCGAGATAAGGCTTGAGTATCATCTGTCATGGGCTACGCCGGATGAGATAATAAAGGCCAACAGAGCCTTTCTTGATAAAGAATGGATAGCAAGAGACACTAAGATTGTTGAGTTGATAAAAGAAATGTGTTAAAATAATGCCTGGATGTAAATCCGGGCATTTAATATAAGGAGAAGCAGTATAAATGGATAAAAATAAAATCAAAAATAAATTAAAGGACGATCCGGCCTTCACTCTTGAGGTGCAAAACCCTGAGGTTGAGGCGCTGATGACACAGTATTCGAGCGACAAAAAGGCGGAGACGCTCAATAAGCTCATTGAAAAATGCACTAAGAGCAGATTTCTGGTACCTGCAAATGTCGGAGAGAACAACAAGCCGATTCCGCTATTTATTAAAAACGGTGAGGGAGAGGCTTTCATGCCGGTTTATACCTCAAAGGCGCAGCTTCCTAAGGATCATCCGTCACCATGCATTGTAAATATGCCGTTTCTTGCAGTCGTCAATATGGTGGCAAATAAAGAGTCCAAGCTTGATGGCATCGCGTTCAATCCATTCACTCACAATCTGATTTTCAAAAAGCCTCTTGTAGAAAAGATTGAGGCAGTGGAAAAGGCAAGAAGAGAGGGACATCCTACATCACCGACAAAGGGCAAGACTGTACAGATGACAGCAGAGCAGTATGTCATCTTTGAGCGTATGCAGTATGAGCATATTTTCCTGCCGGCAAAGATGTTTGAGGGTGGCAAAGAGTTTATGGACCGACTTGCCGATGAGAAGGAAAAGCTAATAGATGAGCTGTACGAGGAGGCATATCAGCAGAAGCGTATGTATCCATATATGGAGGAGGATTTTTCTGTTATGTCTATGCAGATTTCCGATACGCTTAATGTCACCAGAGTTGATTTCCCGACAAGAGATATGGCTCCAAACTGCGCAATCCGTGCTTATCTCGTGTGGGATGATGCTGCGTCACAGGGCAGATATTTTGTAATTGATGCGAAGGGCGATAAAACTACTGAGCTGGCTGAGATTACAGAGGATTACAAGCGTCTTGGATATGGAGCTGCACCGGTTGAGGGTGCTGAGCTTCAGACTGTTCTTGACCTGGTTAAGAACAGTGCAGAGGAACAGAATTAGAAAAGTAATGTAGGGCAGGATATATAAAGGAGGTCGTGTATGAAGGAGTTTTTAGGCAGAATAAAGGCTGATTTTCTACTGTCATCAGTGCTTTGCATAGCGCTGGGACTGGTGTTTATCATATGGAGAGCTTCGGTGCTCACGATTGTGGCCAATGTGCTTGCGGTAGTGCTTATCATCATCGGAGTGGTCTATATGTGCAGCTATTTTTTGAATATAGTTACGAATGGTTTTTCAGCGATGCTGGGGCTTGTGGTTTTGGCAGTTGGCATATGGTTTCTGGTACAGCCAAAGGTTGTGGTGAGCCTGATACCTATAGTCATCGGTCTGGTGCTCATTTTTCACAGCATCAGGAGCATTATTGAGGCGGTGGATGCCAGAAAATACGGTTACGGAGGCTGGAGTGTCGGCCTGATTTTTTCAATAATCAGTCTGATTTTTGGAATAATCTGCGTGACAAATGCATTTGATGTAATGAAGACAGCCACTGTTGTTGTCGGTATCATACTGATTTTCAACGGAGTATCAAATATCTGGATTACAAGCCGTGCTACAAAGGCGGAGAGCGCCTACAACAAGCAAAAGGAGTTTGAGGCAACGTTTGTTGAGGATAGAAAAGAGGACAATTAAGCAGTAACAGAAAGGCGACAGAATGCGTCGGATGGAGTTTAAGATGGAGAGACCCGGACTTACCAAGGTCGGTGACCATCTGAAGGTAACAGAGAGCAAGCTTCCAACTTCATATTATTATACGATAGAGCATGCAATTGCCATGTCGGGAAACTACGTGGTCAGCGAGAGGCTCAAAAGCCGCGAGGGCGATGTCGTGGATGTGAGGGAGACTGAGAAGGGCTACTTTGTCACGATGGAGTTTGATGAGTAATGACACAGCAAGGTAAGAATGCAATAGATCTGGTGCTCGCTGAGAGCCTTATAGAGCTTTCAGCGAAAAAGCCAATCGATAAGATTACAATTAAAGAGATAACGGACAAGGCCGGAGTTATCCGCCCCACGTTTTACAATCATTTTCAGGACAAGTACGAGCTGATAGAGTGGATTATCAAAAACGAGCTGCTTGAGCCCATCAAGCCGCTGCTCAATGCCGGAATGATTTTTGAAGCGATTGTGCTGATGCTCAATAATATCACGGCAAACAGTGTTTTTTACAAGAAAGCACTAAAGCTGGAGGGCGCTGTGACGTTTAATCAGATTGCCATGAAGTGCGTATACGAGATGTTTATGAATATCATAAGCGAAAAGAGCACAGGAAAGAAATCCAAATACCGCTGGCTCACACCGGAGGTGATTTCTACATATTATGCGCAGTCGTTGTGCTTTATCACGGAGGGATGGATAGCCCAGGGCATGGATGATATTGAGCCGAAGGAGATGGCTGAGGCATACATGTATCTGATTACGCGCTCGATGGATGATATACTAAGTGAGCTGTAGAGGACAATTGTCATGGAAAATGACGGCTTAAGCAAGCTCATAAAGCAGAATCATAAAGAGGCATGCGTTTAAATATAAAAATGCTGTGAAAAAGTGTCAGAAATCAAATACAATATCATATATGTGTCATATCGGATATACAAATTGATGGATTTGTATATCTCACATGACAAATCGAAGAGATTGAATATTTATTTATTCGGTCTTTTTTTTTATACTTCAATACGAATAAAAGAAAGAGTGGTGAATCTAATGATTAAATTTGGAAAAGGAGTCGTAAAACATCGTGTGCTGATACTGATAGTTGCATTTGCACTGCTTATACCGTCGGGCATCAGCTTTATCAACACGAGAATCAACTTTGATATCCTTTCTTATCTGCCAAGCCAGATAGAGACTATGAAGGGCCAGGATATCATGGTAGATGAGTTTGGAACCGGAGCGTTGTCATTTGTGATCTTGGAGGATATGAAGGATCAGGACATAGAGACTCTGGCTGATGACATTGAGGACCTTGAGGGGGTTAAGGATGTCATCTGGTACGGAACAATCGCTGATTCCACATTGCCAAGAGAGGCAATTCCGGATGAGGTGTACGACGCATTCAACAACAAGGATGCAAACAGCCAGCTCATGCTCGTCACCTACAGTGACACAATGGGTTCGGATGAGACAATGGAAGCCGTCAACAAGATGGATAAGATGGTGAAAAACCACTGCTTCGTAGCAGGAATGGCAGCGGTCAACGCAGATACAAAGACACTTGTTATGCAGCAGGCTCCTATATATGTCATCATAGCAGCATTGCTTTCAATGCTTGTCATGGGAATTACAATGGATTCAATAATTGTTCCGATGTTATTCCTCCTAAGTATAGGAATGGCTATTATCTATAACCTGGGAACAAACTTTATACAGGGACAGATTTCATACCTGACACTGGCACTGACAGCAGTATTGCAGCTCGCCGTAACAATGGATTATTCGATTTTCCTCTGGCACAGCTATCAGGAGCAGATAGACAGATATGACGGAGACAAGAAGCGAGCCATGGCACATGCCATTTCCCACACAATTGTCTCAGTAACAGGAAGCTCAATCACAACAATCGCAGGCTTCGTAGCCCTCTGCTTCATGAGCTTTACACTTGGACTTGACCTGGGAATCGTAATGGCAAAGGGCGTTGTATTCGGAGTTATCGGATGTGTAACAATTCTCCCTGCACTGATTCTTGCATGTGATAAGGCAATCGAGAAGACAAAGCACAAGATTCTTATGCCGGATGTTTCCAGGATTGCAAGCTGGGTAACAAATCATTATAAGATACTTGCAGTGATTTTCATCGTAGTGCTCATCCCGGCAATATACGGATACACTCATGATCAGGTCTACTATGACCTTGCAGGAACCATGCCTGACAGTGCATACAGTAAGCAGGCCAATGAAAGACTCGACAAGGAGTATGCTATGGGTGCCACACATATCATCATCGCGCCGAGCGATATGTCAAAGGCAGACAGCATAAGCATGATAGATGATATCAAGAAGGTCGATGGAGTAAAGCTTGCGGTATCGCTTGACTCAATACTCGGACCTACCATACCGGATGATATGGTGCCGGATGAGGCAAAGGAGATATTCAAAAACGGTGATTACCAGATGATGCTTGTTTCATCAAAATATGAGACAGCATCTGATGAGGTAAACAACCAGATTACAGAGATTAAAAAGATAGTAAAGAATTACAGCGAGGACGCAATGCTTATCGGTGAGGCACCTTGTACAAAGGATCTTATCACTATCACAGATACAGACTTCAAGCGTGTAAGTGCGGTATCAATCGTATTGATATTCCTTATCATCCTAATTGTATTCAAATCAGTATCGCTTCCAATCATACTTGTAGCGGTCATCGAGTTTGCAATCTTTGTAAACATGGGAATTCCGGGATTTACAGGAACGAAGCTTCCGTTTATCGCGAGCATCGTAATCGGAACCATACAGCTTGGTGCAACGGTTGACTATGCGATACTTATGACCACAAAGTACAGAAAGAACAGATACACCGGAATGGACAAAAAGCCGGCTATCACAAAGGCACTTGCAGATTCGACAAACTCAGTTATAGTCAGTGCACTCTGTTTCTTCGCCGCAACCTTTGGTGTAGGACTTTATTCAAACATTGATATGATCAGTTCTATCTGTATACTGCTTGCACGAGGCGCAATCATCAGTATGTTTGTAGTAGTATTTATACTTCCGTCAATGTTTATGATTTTTGACAAAGTAATATGTGCCACAAGCGCAGGCTTTAAAAACAAGAACCTGACAGCTTAGTAATCTGATTAATCATAAGTGAGGGATAAAACACTTTTTGACCCTCATAACATAAAAATATGACCTCAAAAACAAAATCAGGAGGAATAAGACATGAAATTACCAGAATTGAAAGAAAAGTTAAAAAGTAAATATATTGTCCGTGTTGTAGCCGGAGTCCTCACAATAGCACTTGTAGGTACAGGAATCGGAGCAACAGCGGTTTTTGCAGAGAAGGGCAGCACAGCAGTCACAGCCGAGGCAGACAGCACAACAGGAAGCAGCAAGGATGCTGATGATATAGCAGATAAGCTCATGGACAGCGTATCATTAAAGGATAACGACGCAGACAAGGACGAGAGCGTATACCTCATCTCAGATGCAAACGGCAACGTAAACAAAACAATCGTAGTAGATCACCTTAAAAATAAAGACAAAAAGGATACCTTGGAGGATGCTTCAAACCTTTCAGATATCGAGAACGTAAAGGGCAAGGAAAAATTCACACAAAGCGGTGATAAGCTCACCTGGCAGGCCGGTGGCAAGGATATTTACTACCAGGGCACAGCAACAGAGGAACCACCTGTAACACAGAAGGTTACATACTACCTCGATGGAAAAGAAATCTCACCTGAGGACCTTGCAGGAAAATCAGGAAAGGTCAAAATCCGTTTTGACTACACAAACACCACATCATATACAGAGACAGTAAACGGCGAGAAGCAGACAGTTTCCGTACCATTTGCAGCAATAACAGGACTTGTACTCGGTGATGGCTTCGAGAATATCGAAGTGACAAACGGCAAGGCTGAGGTAAGCGATTCATCAAGCGTAGTGCTCGGCTATGCACTTCCGGGCTTAAAGGACAGCCTCGGAATCAAGGACAAAGACCTCGATGGCGATGTAAATATCCCTGAATACATGGAAATGACAGCAGATGTGGAGAATTTCTCAATGCCTGCAGCCATGACCTTCGTGGTAAACGCATCTGATTATGTAAGCACAGACGGAATTGACACATCAGACCTCGATGACATGATAAATGAATTAAAGGATGCCTCAACACAGCTTCAGGATGGTTCAAAGACACTGGCAGAGGGTACGGACACACTTTCTGATGGACTTTCAACATTGCAGAGCAAGCTCGGCACATTCGCATCAGGAGTTGGCACACTGCAGAGTGGACTTAAGACATATACAGATGGAGTTAGTACATTGAGTGGTGGATTGAATACACTTGGAAACAGCACAGGAGCTCTTGTGTCAGGAGCAGATAAGCTTAATAGTGGAGCAGGTCAGCTTGCAAGCGGAAGTGCAACACTTAAGGATGGTTTGAAGTCATATACGGATGGAGCAAGCACACTTGCAGCATGTGTAGGCAATTTAGATGCAGGTATGGATACACTTAAGAGTGGCACAGACACGTTGTCACAGAGTGCTCCATCTCTTGTGTCTGGTGTAAATTCTTTGTCAGATGGAATTAATACTTTAAATAAAGCTTTAAAGACCCCGATGTCAGATGAAGAAGTTGCAAAGTATAAGAAAGCTGCAAAAGCAGGAGTAGATGCAAAACTGGCAGATGATACTAATGCTACAAGTTATAATAATACAAAGAAATATGCTGCTGAGAAGTATTATAACGAAATGACAAGCGATAGCAGTGTTGAAAAAACTGTTGAGAGCCTTAAGGCTAATAAAACTTTATATAATATGATATATTCAACAGTTGAAGCACAGGTTAAACAACAGATTGAAGCCACTGTTGTACAACAGGCAGGTGAGGCTTTGGTTAAACAGTATGAAGATCAGTTGGGTTCAAGAGAATCAGCAATAGAAGCAATATATAAGGCTTCAGGCAAAAATTACAATAACGATGTTAAAGCATTATCTACAAGTAATACTGACAGTCAGTTAAAAACTATGGCTAAACAGGTATTAGAGGGGGTAGCCGGCAACTCAAAGGATGCAGTTGGAACAGTCGTTGCAGATGCAGCAAAAACGGGAGCTGAAACCGGAGCACAGGAGGCTGTAATTACCGGAATTGATTCTACAAAGAAAAATATTTCAGACCAGATTAATGCAAAACAGGAGAGTGGAGAGAGTCTGGTGAGTGGTGCAACAAAGCTCAATGCCGGAGCTAAGGTCTTGGCAGAAAAATTACCAGAGCTTGCCAAAGGTGTTGCAAACTTAAAAGATGGTTCGTCTCAGCTTAGCGCCGGAGCAGCAAAGCTTACAGCAAACAACGATACATTAAATGCCGGAGCCACAGCACTAAATGCCGGAGCAAGCCAGCTTTCAGCCGGAACACAGTCACTCATGAACTCAGTGCCAACTCTCACAAGTGGAATCAAGCAGCTTGTAGATGGTTCAAATACACTTGTAGCAAACAACGCACAGCTCAACAGCGGAGTCTCACAGCTTGCAGATGGAACAAATCAGATAGTCTCAGGTGTAGACCAGCTCACAACAGGCTCTAAGACACTTTCAGAGGGTGCACACACACTTGCAGACGGTATGGTACAGTTCAATGAGGAAGGAATCAACAAGATTCTCGACGCATACAACGGCGACTTAAAGCCATTCACCGACAAGCTTCAGGCAGTAATTGACGCAGGTGAGGAATATCAGACATACTCAGCAATCGCTGATGGACAGACGGGCAGCGTTAAGTTCATATATAAATTAGCTTCAATAGATGCTAAGGCAGATAGCGACAAATAATTAATTAAAGGATGTTTAAAGATTAGGGGAGGCAAAAATGGGCTGGATAGAATATCTGTTAATCGTGGCGGGAAGCTCACTGGAGATTTTCGTTGCGATGGAATGTCAGGGTTCCCTGGTTCAAAAAATAAATAAAAAACAGCTTACAGCCATTTGCTTCATAGTTGCAGTTTGCCAGTTGTTAGCAATGTACATCGGGTATTTCCTGTCAAGCTTTCTTAATGGGAAATACTCGGTGAAGGATGAAGCACTTTTAGGAGAGATAATTTCTATCGGAATACTGATAGGACTGGGGATCAGGCTTATAGGAAAGGCTATAAGAAATGAAAGGATTGAGGAGCATTGTCAGGCGCAGCTTGACATGAAAAGAGTGTTAAGGATAGCAGGAATCACCGCATTTTATACGGTTCTTGCAGGAATAGCATTCGGCTTCCTCGGTACCGGACTTTTCACCATTATGATAATGGTGGCGCTGCTTACTGTCATCTGTATAGTGGCAGGCATTTACACAGGATATCACTTCGGCTTCGAGCAGAAGACAAAGGTATATATCGTGGGGGCGATACTCTTTTGGGCGGCTGGAATTGATGTGATAGTAAGGCTTGTAAGTGCAAAATAATGCATAGGGCTCTGTTCGTAAGGACAGGGCTTTTTTGCTGTTCATTGAAGTATGAAATACTTTGCTTGAAATAAGGTGTAAACTTCTCATGAAAATAGTTTCTCGAAGTTGGTGTATTATCATTATGTCAGCAAGAACTGACATGAAAAAAGTAAACCACAGGTTTATTGAAAAAACAGGATGAAGAAAATAAAATTAACAGTAGACGGAATTGTAAGGTATAATGGAAGGAGAGACAGCTATGGCATAGAAAATGCTGGTAACACAGGCATTTTTTAAAGAAATGGAGAATCATTATGGGAAGAGAAGAAAACGTGTTAATATTTCAGGATACAGAGAGATTAAGCAAAACGAATGGAAAGCTTAATGCTGACTTAAAGGCATCTGCAAGTGGACAGAAACTAATATTGGAAACAGATGCTTTGGAGAAACCGAATCTAAATATATATGATGAGCCTGCAAAAGTGATTGTTTCAAAGAAGAGAACGTTTGAGGCTGCAAAGGCATATAGAGATAATAAGGTAGCAGTACACAATTTTGCATCTGCTTCAAATCCGGGCGGAGGTGTTGTAAGAGGTTCAACAGCTCAGGAGGAGTGTCTGTGCAGGTGTTCATATCTTTATTTCTGCCTGAATTCACCTGATATGTGGGATGGATTTTATACACCTCATAAGCAGGCAAGAAATCCATTACATAAAGATTGCTTTTGTTAAGGATTATCCATTTGCAAAATATGTTGCAAGGGAGCTTGTAAAGCCTGCCGGATATGTGACAAATGAGGAAGCAGTAAACTTTGATACAAAATATCAGGGACAGGATGTTAAGACTGCTGTATATAACAGCGAGTATAAGAACACTCCTACAACCTTTGAGTTTACAAAGACAGATATCACAAGCGGTGCAGAGCTTACAGGTGCAACACTTACTGTACTTGATAGGGATGGAAATGTGGTAGACACATGGACATCTGATGCTAAGGAAGCACATGTGATCAAGAGACTTGTAGTTGGCGAGATTTACACACTTCGTGAGGAATTTGCTCCTTACGGATATCTTAATGCAACAGATATCCAGTTTACAGTAGAGGATACAGGCAAAGTGCAGCATGTAGAGATGAAGGATGAAGTTCCTACAGGTTCCATTGTCATCAATAAGGACGGCGAATTTGTAACAGATACTACTCTTATGAAGGGTTACTGGTACGACTTTATCTTCAATTTCTTCAAGGACAGCCTTGCAGGAGTAACTT
>ERZ1034847.954-NODE-954-length-10192-cov-24.309460_pt1 | contig 10192 bp, 4 predicted proteins | sample MGYA00520633_ERZ1034847 | MGnify/ENA primary metagenome ERZ1034847 (study PRJEB33766, sample SAMN09781732) | gut metagenome | biome: gut microbiome | host: Homo sapiens | place: Madagascar | study: EMG produced TPA metagenomics assembly of the PRJNA485056 data set... | reverse complement strand
GAACCTGCCAGAGGCAAAACTTATCATTTTTCATCATTTCTATTATTTTCTACAGGGAGGGAGTGTCATCAGTCACAGTCAATACGCCCTGAACCAACGGTCACCGTCCGAAGGGAAAGGTAAAGGGCAGAAGCTCCATACTCCACACGCCCTGAAAGGGCAGAAGCTCCTAGCCCAGGGCAACACCCTGGGTTAAGATGGACGCAAGCCTGCCGCCCTGTAAGGGCAAAAGCTTTCAAGTACCAAGCTATTTATAAGGCTTTTGCCCTTACAGGGCGCCTTACTGACTGCTACTATACCCAGGGCGATGCCCTGGGCTAGGAGCTTTTGGGCTTTCAGCCCGTCCTCGGCAGTCATTATCTAGGCTTATGACACACCCTCTGAGTTTTCTACGAATTTACCTTGCAAATATAGGTAAATTAACGCAAACGGGCAAGCTTTTTGAATATTTTTTTCTTCTTAAAGCCATCAAACTTACATTTTGATATCGGATTGAAATGCTTGCGGGCTGTTACTCGGGTGCTGCGGGTATCATCGTCATCCTCCATCATGGCACGGAGCGTATCTTCTGATATACCATCCAATATAGTCATGGAAATAGGAGCATATTCATCAGCATCCTCAAAGGTATTCTTGTCTGTAACGCCTGCAGCCTGAGAATTATAATCCAGCATAATCAGAATCTTCTTCTTTGCCGAATAGAAGATTACCGACATATCGCCATCCTCATTGTCCTCTCCCATATTGGTAAGGCCCAACTTGGCTGCCGCATTCTTCAGAGTCTGATAGTCGCTGCTTCCGCCATTATAATAAACGGCACCACCCTTGCCCAGATTGAGACTTTCCGTAATCAGCAGTGCCAAAGGAGCTTTTGCCTCCAGCTGTGGAGTGATGGAAGGGAAGCCTGCATCTACCGGCTTGACGTTGCGAAGTGTCTTGGCTGTAGCCAGGAGCGGATAGCTCATCATCTTGCCAACCAACTTGGCATTTTCATCATATTTTTCTTCAGTTTCCTGTTCATCAGCATCATTATCAGAAGCCTCCTGGCTGAAAACTCCATTTCCTTCCAGTGAGAACACGAAATCATTGCCGTTTCTCTGTACGGTGCACTTCATTTCCTTGCCCGGCATAGTCTGGAACTGGCGCTTCTCAGCTTGATTAGCCACGTAGGCAGTTACACCATCCGTATAGGTAGTCTTCTCCTTATCATACTGAGCTACCATGACAGACATCAAGATGTTAGATTTTTCTTCTGGTATCAGCACCATGGCATTATCCAGGATAACCACACCGCTAAGCGGACTCGTGTAGGTTGGTATAGGCCATTCTTCATTGCCCAGAACATCAGAGAAGATGTGGATCATATTGGTATTGACACCACCAGAGCCGCTTACAATCAGTTCTACATATACATCCTCATTCTCGATGGTTATGTCTCTTGAAATCTCATCACCCCGATAGGTTCGGGTATGTACGGTGGCTTTGCCCTTCATATCCTTCGGTACATACACATTGAAGTTACCATCCTTATCGGTCTGGAGAACTTCAGTCTTAGCCTTTTCCGTCTGCACCCATACCGAAGAACGGATGCCGTCGCCCCGCTCGTTCATCACCTTGCCATATACGCGAACCAGGTGAGGCAGCGTGATATCCACCTGGCGCTTTTCTCCCGGAGAGAGGGCAGGAACCTTTACGGAAACCTTCTGGTCGATGCCGCCATAGTACAGATTCTTCACAGTGATGCTGAAGTCTGTATTGGCAGGAACTTCGTGCGAATAATATCCATCCGATTTGGATACAGTAGAAGCCAGCAACTGTCCGATGCTCAATCTTACACCTGGCAGAACCTTGCCGGTATCATCCTTTACATATCCATAAACGGTGCCCTGCTTTTCAGGATAATCCAGGTTGACCCAGGAGAAGTGAGCCACTTCTCCTACATATACGTTTCCCTGCAATGCGGCACTTCCTTCTTCCTCCCAGAGACCCGTTTTCTCATTGAAGCTCCACAAAGGGATGCTGGCTGGTGGATTCTCGCCCATTCCTGCCGGAATCGGGAAGGTAAGCTTTGCCTTGCTGCCATCCTTGAGCTGCAGCTTGTCGCCATTTTCGGCATACATGTTCAGGTCGGTCATTCCGTAGGAAACCAGTTGGGCGCTGGAGTTGTCGGAACGCACAGCGGCGAGGTCGCCACCCGGCATCATCTCAGAGAATCGCTCATTGTTAGGATCCAGATACACCATCTCCGACTTCACCTTTCCGGTATAGCCGGCTCCGGTGCCATCCACCTTGTATCCATCCTGCGGCATATCAATCTTCATTTCGCCAGCCTGCAGGGTCTGGTCGGATGAAGAAGAATAGGTCTTGATGCTGGTGAAATCATTGTTCTCCTTCCTGCACATCACCACCTCCCAGCTTGCGCCATCGGCAGCATCATCATCAGCATCCATAGAACGCACCACATCAAAATAGCCCGCCTTGCTGAATCTCACTACCGAGCGGTCGTTCTGGACACTTACTACCTGAATCTGGTCGAATTCAAAGAATCCGTCGGTATTGGTAGTAGCAGCAGAAGAGCCGCTCACGATGCTCACACCCTCGATTGGAGTGCCGCTGGCATCTCTCACGATACCCGAAAGAGCGATGTCTTCCATTCTTCCTTCTACGAGTTCCGGTGGATTAATGCCTCCATCGTCGTCGTCATCATCATCTCCCTCATTCAGCAAATCCTGAATTTTACTGCATGAAGCGAACGTCATCAACATCATCAACAATGCCATGAACACAAAAGTTAAACTGTGAATTTTCCGTCTCATAAGCCTTACATGTTTATCAGTTAATACAAAAATAGAATCTTATTGATTGAACAAATAGAATCTTATTGATTGCAAAGATATATAAAAAAATGTATATTCGCAACCACCCTTTCCCGACCACCGCGCCTATTTGTCGCCAGACGCGTCTAAACGTCGGTTTTTCGGGCTTATCCGATAACAAAAAAAAAAAAAAATCGGCTTAAGTAATCAGAAACAGAACTGATTAAGCGACAAAATACTGTGGAAAAAAGATTCATTCACGCATATTATTTCTCGGATTTGAGTATTTTAACGCGATTTATTTCTCGGATTTGAGTATTTTCGCTATATTTGCACCTGTTATTCAAACAGTTACGATTATGGCAGAATATATACATAGAAACATAGACTCAGAACTCATCGCCTGGAAGGCGACCTGTCTCAGCAGCCTCGCTGATGCCCAGCATCGACACGCCATTTCGGGTGATGTAGCAATGCTGACGCAACATCTCCGCCGAGTACTCCTTGCCATAGTCCTTGGTTATCATCCTCAACGAGGTGGAACCACAGTCCATCTCGTTGAGTTGCTGATAATGAGGAAATGGCTTCAAGTTCATATTTTAAATTCTTAAACCAGTTTCATTATCACTATTGTTCAATTTACGTCTGTCTGCCTTATATTTTCTACCATGACTAAAGGTATAGCCAAGTGTAAACATAAGCATGTTGCCATTATTTTTGATATAAGTAACTCCTCGGCTTACATAATACTTACTATTTGTTGTATTCTTATAGTCAAATCCCTGTGGATAGCCCAAAAGTAGACAACTTAGACCTAGACGAAGATTCTTATGTTTATAAGACACCGTGAGGGTGGATTGTTTCTCTCCTGCGCTTCTTGATTCACCAGAAAGCTGCTCCCAGGCATTGGCAAAATAATACTCCACATACCATTTCTTCAAATTCAAAGATGCCGTTAAACCATAATGCAAAGGCTCGAAATCGTGCGAATAATCCAAGCCACGACTTCTCGAGTGCTTATATTGCAACTCTCCTTGGATATCAAATATATCAGGGATGACATGGAATACCAAAGTAGTATAAGCGAAATAAGAAGTAAAACTTTTCTGATTCTCAGGTTTCCACACATACAAATAGCTTCCATCCGCTTGCTGTTGTGGCAAAATGCTTGTCATAATGGCATCTGGAGTGTAGCTCATATTACCGCCCCAGTAAACATCAACTATCTTATTATTCCATGTGAATCCCAAATCACCATAATAAGTAGATGTTGCCTTCAAGGTACTATTACCATCATTTGCTTGCATTGTACTTCCCTGCTGTCGCACCTCGCTCAACTGGGACAACGAAGGCACTTGTGGATTGATAGAGCCTGTAAGTCTAATTCTAAAATTCTTAATAGAATTAGTGGCTAATGTAAACTTCGGTCTAAAAGTCCACTTGTGAAACCCCACACTACCTTGCTCTATTGATATATAGTTTGCACCAACACCTAACTGGAAATTAGCGATTTTACCCAAGCGTCCATCCAATTGCGAAAACAAATACACATTATTGGAATTCAAGACTGTAGTAACATTCTGACTTCCTGTATATTTATTATCAGTTCTACTAACAGCATAGTTAGTACCACCAGAAAAGGACAGCTCCTTATTCAACAGTTTGGTGTAAATTGCCTCTGTTATCAAAGAATACTTACTACCATCGGCTTCATAGCCATAGTCGTGTAAAGGACTGGAATTCAACGTTTCACCAACATCCCCCAGCAATACATATTCATTCTGTCTATGAGTGTTATCTGAGCCTAAATGAGTGCCGACGACATTGATGATAAGACTTTGTTTTTTAGGCAGATTCAGACTATAATAAATATCCAACACAGGATTTCGATCATGCCCAAAATCATTGGTAAAAAGCAACAAATCTTGTCGCCCAGTTTCAAATACCTTTTGCAGTTTCTTGTTGTAAGGGGAATTGGTCCAGTCAAACCCAAATCTCACATTTAATGAATACTTACCAGGATCAGCTAAGCTGTAGCTAAGCTGTAAGTTATGAGAATTATAGGTCATCTCTGCATCTTGACCGACATAATCTACAGTACGCTCCAGTCCATCAGGCTGCAAATATACAGAATGGCTGTCCTTTCGTCTCTTATCATACCAACGATAGTTCAATCCATAAGACAGGCCGAACTCAGACTTCTTATAATTATATCTGAAGAATGCATAACTGTTATTGAATCTTTCCCAAAGAGCCTGAGTTGTATTGACACCACCTACGTAACCGACATATCTTTTCTTTACGATATAATTGATTACAACGGCAAGGCTTGCATCACCATAGCGCACTCCAGGATTATCTATGTACTCAATACGGGTAACCTCATTCGGCTGCAAAGCCAAGACGTCCTGTACCGTAGCCTTAATATCATTGATACGAACCTGAACGCCACCAAGATAACTGCTGATGCTCTGCTGTGCCTCATTCACCTTGAGATTAGGCAAATGCAATTTTCTCAGAAGATCATAGCCATTGGAGGAGTTTTCCTTAATCTTGGCATTCGGCAGGATAATATCTCTGTCAACCTTATGAATCACACGAGCAGCCTTGATTACTACATCGTTCAAATGCAATGTAGTATCAATCGGAGCTATCTCTTTTTCTACATTTACTGTGTCATTTCCTTGCGCATTCACATCTATTGATGCTAACACAAACATTATAACCAACATTTGTTTCATAACCATTATCTTATTAATAAATAAACATTAAATTCTTTTAAATCAAAAACAGAAGCCAACACTTTATTTAGTATTTTCTCCATATGGAAATTCCCTACCGAAACAACATCTAGAATTTTATCCTTCTTTTTCTCATCTAAATGCGTCTCCACAATCAACATTTTATCTATGAGTAAATCATAAATTAATGCTTTTTGGGCTTTATGTTAAAATGATATGCCACATGCAATATTGCATAGCGTGGCAAGGCGTTGACAAATGTCTCGGTTCTACCCTGGGCATTTACCACACGAGTGATGTTGTTCAAGTTGCCCAGGATGTCAAAGCCATCAAGCATCCACGTCAGCTTTCCCTTGAGCATGGTATAGGAAAGGCGGGCATTCCAGAGCAAATCGTTGGTATTCATGGAACTTCCTTCGTAACCACGGCGGGAATACATGGTCAGGTCGGTACCCACCTGAATATGCCAAGGCAGATTGAAAGAGGCTGTAGCTCCATAGTTGAAATCCACGGCATTGATGTGGTCGAAGTCCATTGCCTTGCCGTCAACATTTCTCCAGGCTGCAGATATCTTTACGCCCATGGTAGAAGAGCTGCCTACCTTATAGTCAAGCTTCAAGGTTTCATCGAGCAACGTTGTCTGTACAGTGCTGCGGGATGCCTGATAACCCGCGCCTTCAGAGTTACCTATCAGATCTACGCTGTTCACGTATTCCACACGTGTCCAGGTTCCAAATGACAGTCGCTTCATCTTGTCAAGCGGCTGCTCAAAACTATAGGAAGCTGATGCATTCCAGTTACCATTTACATTGTCTGCACGATATTTCCTGACACCCGTATGGGCATCATAGCTATATCCCATAGCCAGGGCATTTGCACGATAGGTATAGCCCAGGCGAAGGCTCTGGCTTCGCTGCCTGGCAATATTCATAGAGTTGAAGAGAAGATTCACGTCATAAGACATCTCATTTTTCAGGCTGCTGTTTCCCAGCTTCACATTCATAGGGTCTGTCGCATCATGAATATTCACCATGTTCAGGAGATCAGGGAGCTTCGGGGTTGCCTTGAAGAGCAGCTGGAATCCCTTCGTGTGATTCTTTACCCAGTAGCTCAGTCGGGTAAAGGGAAAGGTAAGAAGCACCGTGTTTCTTACGATGGTTGTATCTACCTCTCCTCTCTCATAGGCAAGCTTCTGGCGGGTAGGTACGATTCCCAGTTTGGCCTGTGCACTCCAGTTGCCATGCTCTGTATCCTTATCCCATGTGATAGATGGAATCAGACTATGCGCATCCTCCGTATATTGACTTACATAACTGTTGCTTCTATCCTTCGTGCGTTCATACTCCGCCACCGATGGCAGCCAGCCTATGGAAGAAGAACTCTCCTCTTCTGCCCCATCCAGCTGGTCCAGCAGATAAAGCGAAGAATGGCGTTTCTTGTCACGATGACCAAAACCGTAATACATGGACAATTCTACCGCCTGACTCAAACGGAAGTTGTAGGCTGCCCCCAGCTGATAGAAAAAGTTCCGGTCTGGATGGTTTCTGAAGTACTGATTGCCGGAATTCTGCACCTGCTGATCATCACCATAGTGTACGGCATACTTGTTGAACAAGTCCTCCTTGCGCTTATCGTAGGAGACCTGTCCTATCAGGTTGATGTAATCACTAGAGCCCTTGAGCTTGATAGTGCTTACCGCATTGAAACTTCCTGCCATCTGATAGCCTTTGCCCAATCCCTCCTTCTTATATCTGTTAATCAGGGACTGGCGGATAAGATTCTCCGAACCGACGGTATAAATATTATCGAGCATTTCCCGGCTGACATCATATTGCATAGAGGAGAATGTGCCAGAAATATAATTGCTGTACCTGTCGAACTTATCATATTGGAATACCGGCTTCAGGAGCAGGTTTACCTTGTTGTTAAATACAAGGTATAGCTGGTTGATGGCTGTCAGGTGGAAATTCTTCACGGTTTCTTTCTGGCGCTCATAATCGAATGTATTTCCCTTCTGCAGGAAGTTCACACGGTCGGTATTGGTAATGACTTCCTGATTGGAATGGCTCACCTGCACATTGCCATTGAGGTCAAACTTCTGGTTTCTGTCACTCACCGCATAGTCTAATCCGCCCAGCTTCTCCCTATTGTCGCCCTTCGGCATGTCAACGGGGTTCCAGTCTGAGTCGCGGCCAGGCTTTCTGTTGTCATTAAGATTGTTCACATTTCCATAGAAGGTAATGCGGGAATGGTCCGTATAGCGCATGGCAAAGAGACGCCCCAGGTAACGGTCTTTCGTACCTGCTCCGCCCTCAAGGTTAGCCAGCAAGCCGATGGAATATTCTTTCTTGAGATTGACATCCATCACATACGTCTTGTCGTCCTCACGCTTCTGACCGAGGAATTCGCTGTTCTTGCCATACTTATCGTATATCTTAACCTGCTTGACGGTATAGGAGGGAAGATTCTCCAGCATGACCTCCTGGTTGCCTCTGAAGAAATCCTTGCCGTTGAGCAGCAGATTCTCGACAAACTGGCCGTTGTGATAGATGCGTCCGTCTTTCTTGATTTCCACGCCCGGCATCTGCCGAACCAGGGCATCAAGCATACTGCCCTCTGCCAATACAAAGGCATCGGCATTATAGACTACAGTATCTCCCTTATGATAAAACTTCACCTTACTTCCTACGACATTTACCTCCTGCAGCATCTTCGAATCAGGGCGCAACACCACTGGAGGAAGCTCCCTCAGATACTCCCTCTTCCTCAGGTCACCTATGGAAATGTTAACATACGATGTCTTATATCCCAGATAGCTGGCACGAATGATATAGTTAGCCTTTACTCTTGGCACATCAAACTGAAAGATGGAGGAATAACCTTCCTGATCATCCCGGGTCCAATGGTTGTTCGCCACCAAGGTTTCAATAACCGTACTGTCTGAGGATAAGAGTTGTACGGTGACTCCAGGCACATCATTGCGGGTCTTAGAGTCCACCACTCTACTTTTGAGAGTAACTTTTTCTTGTCCCAAGCATGGTATGACGAATAGTAGCGTCAATGCCAATATGAATAGTTTGTTCATAAATTATGTCTTTTTAATTTATAATGATTCAACAAATACGTTTTCAAGTTTCTTTTTATTTGCAAAGATAGGTCGTTTCTATCATATCACATATCGCATCTATCGATTTTAACATCTCACATTTTCACTACAATAAGCACAACACGCTAAAACACAAATAGATAACTAAAGATTTCACATTTTCACAAATTAGCCTTCCACCCGAATTTTACGGATTTCATCATCAAATTTGCTCGTTGTCATCTCTCTATCAAATAACTTTTTAGACAAACGTTTTCTTATATTTGAGACATTAGAGGATGACATGCCCATCAAAATCTTCATCTGATTAGGAGCAAATCCCAACCAAACCAACATACATATTCTATATTCATTTTCATTTAACTTACTGTTCTTCTCTAGCGATAGTCTAAACTGCTTGAAAAATGATTCGAATATATTATCCAAAACGTCCCATTGTTGAGAAGAAGGCTCTATACCTTTTTCTGCCAATTCCCTAAACTTAATCACCATAGCTTTTTGCTGGAACATAACATAACTTTCATTGTTGTCTTGTGGGCAATCATTAGTCAATGCTTCTATTTCATCCTTCAGCATCATTATAGACTTCTCCTTGTCTAACACAAGCGAAGATTTTGAAGATAGTTCATTCTTCATTTTAGCCAACTCCTCCTGACTTTTCTGCAATTTCAACTCCTTCATCACAATCTGTTGTTTTACAAACAGCAACTGTTCTTTTCTTATCTGCCTCTCTTTTCTTAAATTCTTGACATACAGAACTACAACAATAATAAGCACAATAACCAGTACTATCATCAGAAAAATGACCATATGAGCCCTATTATTCTCAATTTCTTGCACCTTTGCCTTTTTCTGCCATTGAGAATAATTATACAGAGCACTAGTTTTGGACATAGCTTCAACTTCATTTTGAATTCTAACACTGTCGCTATACTGAATAAACAAATCTGCATATTTCTCTACCGAATCCAATTGATGCTTCTGCCTATAATATCTATACCATCCGTCAAAAGCCACTAGTTTAGCTTTGACACTCTCAGACATATCCAAACATTTCTGAAAATAAACTTTTGCAGAATCTGACTGCATCTTCAGATAATATAATCCCTTAGCATAAAAATAAGAATCATATTGAAGCCCAGGAATTCTTTTTCCATCAAAATATCCAGATTCTCTTTCATAGATATCCATATATCTTTTGACTTTAGCATATTTCTTAGTCAAAAGCAAAGATGACATAGGTACGCCCAAGGAACGAGCTGCCTCTGTCGGATAGCCGAATTTCTTATAGTTATTATAAACATCATTACATTGCTCTATAATTTGTGAAGGAGATTCTAACATAATCGAGGAGTTAACCTGAGACTCTGCGGCAATTAAAGCCTCTAATGTATCTTTGGCAATCCAAGAATATTTCTCATTTTTTCGATAGGCATTCTTTGCGTTTAAAGGCATTTTTTGTCTTAAATACGCATCTCCCACTTGCCCATAAATTCTCGCCAATGTATGATAATCACAATCTCGGCTTA
>ERZ1034847.952-NODE-952-length-10200-cov-11.287038_pt1 | contig 10200 bp, 9 predicted proteins | sample MGYA00520633_ERZ1034847 | MGnify/ENA primary metagenome ERZ1034847 (study PRJEB33766, sample SAMN09781732) | gut metagenome | biome: gut microbiome | host: Homo sapiens | place: Madagascar | study: EMG produced TPA metagenomics assembly of the PRJNA485056 data set... | reverse complement strand
ACTGCGCGCTGTGCGCACCGCGACTGACAATATTTTATTATATTATCCGCATAATTGCTTATGCTTTGTGCCCATCTTTCAAATATTCAAACACATGTAAGGATGCCAGCGGATGTCCGGTAAAATCAAACATTGCCTGATTATCCCATGCGCATCCTCCATAATACAGTCCGCCATCGTCCGGATCATAATCCGCACAGTAACTGCTTGCCCAGCCGCTTCCAAACTTCTCCCAGATTGCGGAATTATCATCGGTTGCTTTTCCAACCGGAATCCAGGTGCCGCCCCAGTAGAACACGCCGATTGCGCCCACTTCGTTGGCCGCTGCACAGACATCCCGCACGACCGTTGCCTGGCTCTGAACAGTTGCCGGATATCCTTCTACGATATCATCCGTACCAACAAAACTGTTGCCCTGTCCATCTCCATCCTCCGAAGTATAGGCATAGGATGTTTCTGCAATCATCACATCTGTACCATAATTTTCTCTGAGTGTTTTTGCCACACGCTGCATATTTTCATAAGTTCCATCCCAGAAGGTGTAAAAGGAAAGACCAAACACATCATAATCCACCTTCGCATTCTTTAAGTCCTCTGCGCGGTCATACACTTCACTGTTATTCTCTATGTTGGTATAATGCACGGCAATTTTAATGTCTTTGCCGGAATCTTTTGAGGCCTCACGCACAGCCTCGCTTCCTTTTTTCAGAAGCTGCATAATATTAGGCTGCAGTTTTTCGCCTGCCAGTCCATAGTTGATCTCGTTTCCGATCTGCACCATTTCCACATCTACACCAGCGTCCAGCAATGTATTTAAACTATCCTTGGTAAACTGATAAAGTGCTTCCTTTTTCTGTTCCAAATCCATGCCTTCCCATGCTTTCGGACAGTTCTGGCGTTTTGGATCTGCCCAGAAATCAGAATAATGAAAATCAATGTTTACTTTCATTCCATACTTTGTTGCGCGTTTTCCAAGTTCCACCGCCGTATTCAGATCACAGTTTCCACCACCGTATCCATTGCCATCTTTGTCATATGGATCATTCCATACACGCAGGCGGATATAATTGACACCAGAATCTGCCAGTGTCTTAAAAATATCCTGCTCATTGCCATCATAATCATAATATTTTACGCCACTGTTTTCCAGTGAGAGTACCTCCGAAGCATCCATGCCTCGAATAAAATCATCCGAGATTCCATCAATCTTTTCGACATAAATATCCGATGATTCTGTCTGCACATCTGCTGCCTGTGCCTCTGTCGCCTGCTGGTTTTCTGCAGTATTCTTTTCTCCCCCACAGCCTGCAAAAAGTCCGGAGCACAGTGCCGCTGTCAAACACAATGCCATTGCCCGTTTGTGCATTTTTTTCATAAATTGAAATCCTCCCTTTTTCAATTTTTTGTCATAACCGAGACGCCTCTCCTGCGTATCGGTTTACATATATCCTCCCTTTTGGGATATGCGCAATCGTTTGCGCTCTATTATTTTAGCACCCCCTCTTTTTTGTCGTCAATATTTTCTGTTTTATCTTTTCTTTTCCGCATGTCTTTTGGTAGTTTTTCACATCTCTCCCGACTATTTTTTAGTTATTATCACAAGAAAAAAGACTTTCTCTATCTGTTTTTTGCATAACAATCCGATTTTTTCCTTGTCAAACTTGTGCCATCGCCTTATAATTCCCTTAACACCAAACTTACAGGGAGGAACACCATAAAAGCAGATATTCGTTGGTTAGACCGTCCGGATGTCTTCCGGGTAAACCAGTGTGACGCACACAGTGATCATTCTTTTTATGAAAGCGCAAGCGATTGCGCATTGCAACAGCAGACATTAAAACAATCCTTAAACGGTATGTGGAAATTCCACTATTCTATCAATGCAAAGGAACGTCCGGTTCACTTTTATGAACCGCAGTATGACAGCCATTCATTTGATGAAATCCGGGTTCCCGGTCATATCGAGCTGGCCGGTTACGATAAGATTCATTATATCAATACCATGTATCCATGGGAGGGTCATTTCTACCGGCGGCCAGCCGGAACACTCGGCGGCACCCATAACGCCGAAGGAATGTTTTCCGAGGCCAGTTACAACCCGGTCGGCTCTTATCTGCGGACTTTTGATCTGACAGAAGCATTGCGCGGCAAACGCGTTCTGTTAAGTTTCGAGGGTGCCGAACAGGCGATTTATGTATGGATGAACGGACACTTTGTAGGCTATGCCGAGGATTCCTTTACCGTCTCAGAATTTGATGTGACCCCTTATGTAAAAGATACCGGAAATCTTCTGGCCGTGGAGGTGCACAAACGCAGCACCGCAGCGTTTCTTGAGGATCAGGATTTCTTCCGTTTCTTTGGCATATTCCGGGACGTCAATTTATATGGCCTGCCAAAACTACATGTACAGGATCTGTGGCTCCGCCCGCAAATTGCATCTGAAAAAGCAGATGCTTCCACTGCAGAAAACGCTACCATTTCTGCAGATTTTACCATTTCTGCGCAACAACCACAAAAAGGCATGCTTCGCATAACCCTGCGGGATCATTCTGATGTCCTTTTGCAAAAAGAGGCTGCCTTTTCCTGCGATATGGATTCTGCAGCTGTTTCCTCATCCAACCATTGCGCAGATACAACCCTCTCTTTTACAGAACCGCTCACCGGACCGGTTCATCTGTGGGATCATCACAATCCGTATCTGTATACCGCAGAAATAGAACTTCTGGACGCCTCCGGCGCACTGGTGGAATATGTGCCGTACCGCATTGGTTTCCGAAAGATTTCTCTGGAAAATGGTCAGATGAAACTGAACGGAAAGCGGCTCATCATAAATGGCGTCAACCGTCACGAATGGAATGCTGCAAGCGGACGCTGTATCACGGATGCCGATGAGATTTCCGATATTTCCTGCATGCTTCGCAACAATATCAATGCCGTGCGCACCTGCCATTATCCGGATCGGATGTCCTGGTACTACCGCTGCGACGCAGCCGGAATCTATGTGATGGCAGAAACCAATCTGGAATCCCACGGTTCCTGGCAAAAACGCGGTGGAATCGATGCTTCCTGGAATGTTCCCGGCAGTGAGCCCCTCTGGGAAGCAGTTGTACTTGACCGGGCACGGACAAATTTTGCGATGTTTAAAAATCATCCTTCCATCCTTTTCTGGTCACTGGGCAATGAATCCTATGCCGGAGATGTGCTTGCCAAAATGAATGCTTTTTACAAAGACACTGATCCCGGCCGCCTCGTCCACTATGAAGGCGTGGTCAACTGTCGTGCTTACGAAGATGTCATTTCCGATATGGAAAGCCGCATGTATGCCCGACCGGAGGATATCCGCTCCTACCTGACCCATGCCCCGAAAAAACCATTCCTATTGTGTGAATATATGCATGACATGGGAAATTCGCTCGGTGGACTGGGGGATTATATCGCTCTTTTAGATGAATTTAAAAATTATCAGGGAGGATTTATCTGGGATTTTATTGATCAGGCACTATATGTGACAGATTCCATAACCGGCCGGCGCGTGCTGCGTTATGGTGGCGATTTCGATGACCGCCCATCCGACTATGAGTTTTCCGGAAATGGCATTCTGTTTGCAGACCGCACAGAAAAACCGGCTATGCAGGAGGTAAAATATTATTATGGCTTACACGACTAAAAACCAAAAACTGGCACTGGTATACGGCGATCTCACCCTCGGCGTACATGGCAGTGATTTTGACTATATCTTTTCTTATCAGACCGGTGGTCTGGAATCGCTGGTTCGCGGGAAAAAAGAATGGCTTTACCGCAGTCCCCGCCCAACCTTCTGGCGCGCTACAACCGACAACGACCGTGGCAATGGCTTTCCTTACCGTTCCGGCATGTGGCTTGCCGCCGATCAGTTTGTGCGCTTTGCGGATGTATCGGTTGCCATCGACAATCAGGAAATTCCACTCCCTACTGCCCCGGAAAACAACCGTTTTTGCGAAAATGAAACAGCAGATTGTGTGCAGCTGACATACACCTACGAAACAATTACCGTCCCTTCCACCGAGGTGACGGTCATCTATCGGGTAACGTCTGACGGGCGTATCCATGTCCGTGTTCACTACACAGGCAAGGACACCCTTCCAGAGTTTCCGGTCTTTGGTCTGCGTCTGTTGCTCCCAACCTGTGCAACCGGTTATATCTACGAGGGGCTGTCCGGCGAAACCTACCCGGACCGCATGGCCGGCGGCCGTCCCGGCACCTACGATGTAACTGGACTTTCTGTCACTCCATATCTGGTGCCGCAGGACTGTGGCATGCATATGGACACACACCGCGTAACCATCTACCGGGATACCGTGTTGGATAACACCGCACGTCGCGTGGAAAAATCTTCTCTCACCATCTCTGAAGGTGGAAAACCGTTTGCTTTTTCCTGTCTGCCATACACGGCGGAAGAACTCGAAAATGCGCTGCATCAGGAAGAACTTCCTCCTGCACGCCGCACGGTACTATGTATCTACGGTGCTGTGCGCGGTGTCGGTGGAATCGACAGCTGGGGAGCAGATGTCGGTGAAAATTACCGTATTGATGCTACAAAAGATATCGACTATGATTTTTATATTTGCTAAACAAAAAGACCGACATGACGTCGGTCTTTTTGCTAAAGAATGGGCAGAGGTGGATTCGAACCACCGAAGCAATTTGCAGCAGATTTACAGTCTGTCCCCTTTGGCCACTCGGGAATCTGCCCATTTCTTTCAGAACAATATGCGCTCTGACAGTTATTGATTATATCACAAGTATCTTTTCCCCGCAAGCATTTTATGTCAAAATTTCATCATCATTCCCTGCTTTTCCTGCGAACTGCAGCAAAACATCCGCTTTATTCTTCCAGTTTCACCGGGTCCCAGCCATAATCTTTGTAATACTCGATATCCAATTGATTTTGTCTCACATAATTTGAAAGCTGTTCTTTACGCACTTTCGTCCACGCGTCATGACTGTCCATCAATTTCCTCGGATCTACCGGATAGCCCTTGCAAAAAGCCCGGATACTCTTTTCATAATCCGCTCCATCAGACGCAACTATTTTTTCTTTCATGGCATAGCCACCATTTCCATCCGGCGTAAAACGCAGCCGTGCAGGCACCTCTCCTCCACTGTCAGACATCAGCGTATTTCCGTTCCGATAATACGTTGATGACCAGAAGTTTCCGAACACAACCAGATCTTTTCCCTCTTTTACCGTCTTTACAATGACTGGTTCCGGCACATAAATATTTCCGTTCTCCAGATCGTATCCTTCTTCCTCCTTCGTCTGCATCATATAATCACAGACCATTTTCATCACTTCATCGTTCCCCTGATATGAAAATTCCGGCAAATCCTGCGGTGAGGCTTCCGTGTGCATTTCCTCGGAATAGGTCTGTACCAGAAGTTTTTCCTTTGAGATTTTCTCTATATCGTCTACCGGACAGGAATACAGTTCATAATCATTTCCACCGATAATCACCAGAGCACTGCGATACTGGCTGCCCTCCTCATCAGTCCAGACGATACACTGCTGGCTGTAAGTGCCTGTCTCTTTTCCATCTTTTCCAGCATCGATCAGACGGTTCCAGTAATCCCCGTCCGCCATATTCGAAAATGTCTCCAGCATGTTATCTTTAGAAAACGTTTTCCACTCCTGATAAATAGTCTCCAGTTCGTGAACGTCCTCTGTCATGGAAAGTGCATCCGATGTATCTGTCTTTCCCAGATCATATATATACATCTGTGCCGGCTGCTGCCCGTTTTTTTCATTGAACAGATAAATCTGTTCCCCCTTCAACAGCACACGGGTATGCACACGGTCCGTATTAAAATAATTACAATCAAGCGCCTGAAGATCCAACGCAGCCAGAAGCTTTTTCTCCTGCCGTCCATACACCATCAGCGCCCGCTCATTGGCAAATACCACGTACTTGGCAGAACAGCCCGTCAGTTCCGGTGCATACACTTCGTTTTTTAATTGCAATCCTTCATCCGCAGCTTTTTTCTGTTGTGCCGGTAGTCCACAAAATTCCCTTATGGACTGGAACAAGGCACCATCCGTTGCCGCATTTACACCGACTCCCGTAACCAGGCAGACAGCAATCACACAAGTTCCGGCAAATGCTGCCGCAAGTGTTTTCCGGCTTCGCGGACGCCACGGCGTCACCTCTGCCGTCTGCTTTTTGGTCCCATTTTCCGAAATCGTATGCTGCAGGCGATCCCACATCTGCTCCTTCTGCTGCGCATCCGGTGTGATCTGATGAATGGCCTGTTTTAAATCTTCTTCCCACATTTCCTGCTCGTGCATTATTTTGCTCCCCCTTCCTTTTCACTCTGACTTTGCAGAATTTCTTTTAATTTTCTGCGTCCCGCAGCAAGCTGTGTCTGCAAGGTGCTTTCTTTTCTCCTCAGAATTTTTGTCAATTCCCTCACGGAATACCCTTCATAATAGTACAGATACAGCAACAACCGGTATTTTTCCTCCAGCGACTTAAGCGCCAGCCACACCGCATTTTCCATAGGAGTTTCAAAGGCAATGCCTGACTGTGGCATTTCTTCCTGTGGACTGCAATGTTTCCTGTCATAACTTTTCAGTATATCTTTGCACTGATTTCTCGTCACAGTAAGTATCCACGCCGTTTCATGATCCTGATCCTGGAAATTTATTTTTTTCTCCCACACTTTCAGAAATACCATCTGTACTACATCTTCGGCATCCGTTCGACTCCCCAGCATAACCATCGCCAGTTTATACACACGATTCACCTGCCGGTTATATAATGCCTGAAAATCTTCGATTAGAGTGTCATTTGTTTTTTTCATGCCCGCCCTCCTGTCTGTATCTATGATATACACGATTCAAAAGGAAACAATATCTTTCTGATTCGAAATTTTTTAATTATACCCTCATACCTTTTCTCACCAAATGATATTTTCTATGATATAAAAAAAAGACAGCTTCGATCGCTGCCTTTTAGGAGAAGGTATTTTTACTATGGGGTATAGCAAAAACTATATATAATGTATTGGGGGTTTTACGGCTATTATAATACCATGCTTTCTGACGAAAGTGTGCACAAAGTTCACAAAACTTATGTCGTGTTTTTGGTTATTTTGTATATTCATGGTGAATAACTTATAACAATAAAAAAGACAGCTTCGATCGCTGCCTTTTTAGGAGAAGGTATTTTTACTATGGGGTATAGCAAAAACTATATATAATGTATTGGGGGTTTTACGGCTATTATAATACCATGCTTTCTGACGAAAGTGTGCACAAAGTTCACAAAACTTATGTCGTGTTTTTGGTTATTTTGTATATTCATGGTGAATAACTTATAACAATAAAAAAGACAGCTTCGATCGCTGCCTTTTTAGGAGAAGGTATTTTTACTATGGGGTATAGCAAAAACTATATATAATGTATTGGGGGGTTTTTACAGTTATTATATTATCATGTTGCACCGGATAAGTGTGCACAAAGTTGAAAAAAGTTCCCTCACTTTTCTGAACAGTTCTACGGTACTAAATTCCTAGTTTCTGGAAATTTTACAAAAAATTGCACAAACGCGCAACCGATTATTCTTTATTTTTGCACACCAACTTCTTTTGGATTATTTTTTCGTTTACTGCTATAAGCTGCACATCTGCACATTCTCACGATACATTTTTATTTCATTGAAATTTGACACTTTCCAGTTTCGCACCAAACGACATTTCCTAATAAAATAAAAAAAGACAGCCTCGATCGCTGCCTTTTTAGGAGAAGGTATTTTTACTATGGGGTATAGCAAAAACTATATATAATGTATTGGGGGGTTTTTACGGTTATTATATTACCATGTTCCGCCGGATAAGTGTGCACAAAGTCGAGAAAAGTTCTCTCACTTTTCTGAGCAGTTCTACAGTACTAAATTCCTAGTTTCAGGAAATTTTACGAAAAATTGCACAAACGCGCAACCGATTATTCTTTATTTTTGCACATCTGCTTTCTTATCATATTTTGCTATTTACAACAAATTTATGTCTTGAAAATTTACCCACCTCATACTATAATAAACATAAAGAGAAGCAACCGCCCACAAAGTGGTTAGCCTCGTAAATGGTTATTTAATAAGCCACTCGTCCGCCAAGACAGGAGTGGCTTATTTATTTTCGCTTGTTGTTCCTATCCATGTAGGCAAGCAGTGCGATTAGAAATGAACCGCCAAAAAATAACAGGCTTAAAACTTCATACATATCCATCAGCACCACCTCCCCTCTATCTCTAGTCTGGGAGGCTACCACTCTGTACACGATTACTTCTCATGTCGGTAGTGTATCACAATTTACATAAACCGACAATCTCCATTTCAAAATTCTTGTTCAAAATAAATCGTAATTTCATTGATTACCCTGTGCTATGTTTTTACCCTATTTTATAAAAATATATTTTAGTCGAATATTCCTTGTATATTATGCAAAATCGTTTGTATATTACTTGTAGCTTATCTCCTTTTCTCATGTATAAACCGCTTACTTTACTGCTTTTTTATACAAATAGCAAACTAGTAAAACCCCACATGTTTGCGGGCTTCCGCACATGTGGGGCTTCTCATTTTGAATAATTATTTATTTGCTACTAATTATTAGTTGCTAATATTTAGCAAACACCCTGAGCCAACATAGCATCTACTACCTTCTCAAATCCGGCAATATTTGCACCTGCTACATAATCAGTCTTTCCACCAACAGTTGCATTGTATCTCTTAGCAGCATCACTGATATTTGCGTAGATTGTCTCCATGATTCCCTTAAGCTTTCCATCAACTTCTTCGAATGTCCAGTGAAGTCTCTCAGAGTTCTGGCTCATCTCAAGTGCAGATGTAGCAACACCACCGGCATTGGCAGCCTTACCACCTACAAAGAGAACACCATTCTCCTGGAAATACTTGGTAGCCTCAAGAGTTGTAGGCATGTTTGCACCCTCTGTTACGGATGTAACACCGTTTGCAACGAGCATCTTAGCATCCTCAAGGTCTAACTCGTTCTGTGTAGCACATGGGAGAGCAAGATCTACCTTGTACTGCCATACACCGTGCTCACCGTTCTGCTTAGCATGATACTCTGCAGATGGCTTAGCAGCAGCATACTCTGTAAGACGTGCACGCTTTACTTCCTTTACTTCCTTAAGAAGTGCAACATCGATTCCTTCCGGATCGTAGATCCATCCTGTAGAATCAGAACATGTAACAACCTTAACACCAAGCTGCTGAGCCTTCTCGATTGCATAGATAGCTACGTTTCCTGATCCGGATACTGCAGCAGTCTTGCCAGCGATGTCGATTCCGTTGTCCTTTAATAAAGCGTTTGTTAAGTATAACAGACCATATCCGGTAGCCTGTGTACGAGCAAGTGATCCACCGTATGAAAGACCCTTACCGGTAAGTACACCTTCGAAGGATCCACGGATTCTCTTGTACTGTCCGAACATAAATCCGATCTCTCTTGCACCTGTTCCGATATCTCCGGCCGGTACATCAACGTCTGCTCCGATATATTTGCAAAGTTCTGTCATGAAGCTCTGGCAGAATGCCATGATCTCTCTGTCTGATTTACCCTTAGGATCGAAATCAGAACCACCTTTACCACCACCAATTGGAAGTGTTGTAAGAGAGTTCTTGAAAATCTGCTCAAAACCTAAGAATTTGATAATTCCAAGGTTTACAGAAGGATGAAGTCTTAAACCTCCCTTGTATGGTCCAATGGCATTATTGAACTGTACGCGGAAACCTCTGTTTACCTGAACCTGTCCGTTATCATCTACCCAAGGAACACGGAACATGATCTGACGATCCGGCTCTGTGATTCTCTCAAGAATCGCATTCTTTCTGTATAATTCCTCATTTGCATCGATCACAGGTCTTAAAGAATCAAGAACCTCTGTTACTGCCTGTAAAAACTCAGGCTGATCTGCGTTTTTCTTCTTTACTACTTCGAGTACTTCATCAACATAACCCATTTCTCTATCTCCTTAATATTAATTTTTAACGTCCGGAACCAGTAAAATCCCGAATCGTCATGTCCTGATCATAATCTGTTGTCTGTTTCTACATCAACCTTTTTTATTGTAACGAAAAATGCAGGATTTTGCAATAGAAAATTCTTTATTATTGTAATTTTCTACCACTACGGCGTAATAAAGTA
>ERZ1034847.943-NODE-943-length-10279-cov-5.004695_pt1 | contig 10279 bp, 2 predicted proteins | sample MGYA00520633_ERZ1034847 | MGnify/ENA primary metagenome ERZ1034847 (study PRJEB33766, sample SAMN09781732) | gut metagenome | biome: gut microbiome | host: Homo sapiens | place: Madagascar | study: EMG produced TPA metagenomics assembly of the PRJNA485056 data set... | reverse complement strand
TCAATACAATCCGCATGATGGTACTGTAGATAAACAATCTAAAGTAGATACTCAAGAATTAGAAGTAATGCTTCCTTCTCTTGGAGATAGTGTTGCTAAAATGTGGGATTTAGTCTATGGTGGAAGAGAAACTTCTGAGGGCATTAAAAAAACCGGTCGCCGCAACACTGATACAAATTGGGAAGATGGCTATGCAGTTTTAAATCGTCAAGGACTTCGTATGGTAAAAGATACAAATGAATCTACTCCATATATTAAAGATAAAGGCGATAATAAATATAATAAAGCTGCAGTTAATACATTGGCAGGATGTATAAATTCAGTTCATGACCTCATGGGTATGATTATTATGCCTAAAAATGGTGCAGAAATAGAATCTGAAATAGAAAGTTATGATACTGATAAAATTTATTATAGTACTAATACTCATCAATACTATAGAAAACATCAAACTTATACCTATGATAATATTCCTTTTACTGCCGATAATTATATTATGAAAGCTGTAGATATAGATGCAGAAAATTATCTACCTGGTTTATATTATATTAGTACAGCTACAGGAAATAATGTAAAACCAGAAAATTGTTCTGTTTCTAATAGTAACTATGATTCTACAAAGACTTACTATTTGAAACAATTAAAGAAAGAAATTTCTGATGAAAAGGTAGTAGTAGATAGCCGTTTATTAGATTTCTCTAAAGGTGATTATTGGTTTGGTGAAAATCCAACTGGTGACTATATTAAAGAAGATATACCATTTCAAAATTATGTTAAAGATTCTACATATCATAAAGGAAAAATCTATTATACAATTAAGAATCCAGCTAAAGAAGATTTAATGGATGATTATAAAAAAGGAACTTTATATTGTTCATATGGTACTAAAAAATTCTTTAATGCTACTCTTAATAAAGAAGAAGTTTGGACTAATGGTTATGAATTGTGTTTAGATGAAAAATATAATGATAGTAAAGAGTATTATAAAATTAAAAAAGTATATTCTTTAAAAGAAGCTAATTTTGATGGTATTTATTTACCGGGAGTCTTTTATTATAAAGCTTTAGCTAGTAGCCCAACTCGTGAACCTTGGGATCCAGTAAAAAATAAAGATGAAGAATTTGTATATGCTCTTGATACAACTTTAAGAGGAACTGGTACTGAAACAAATACAACTGAAAGAACTCATTATGCAATTACTACTGCATCTGCTTCTGGCGGAAGTGGTAATACTTATATTTTAGTTACAGAGTATCGTAAAATAACATTAACAGAAAAGAATTATGTTAAAAATAAATATTATTATTATGTTAATGGTAATGCAACTTCAATTAGTTATAATTTATTTAAAGATGTACCTGAAAATATTAGAAATAATGCTTACGAAAAGATTCTAGTTTATAAACGAGCAGATACAGAAACAGTTATTATTAATGAAAATAATCCTCTTCAATTAAGACCATATGATGAATCTGAGAAATGGTATAAGAGAAAAATAGATAATAAAACTGGTGAAATTACCTATGGTTTATTAGACATTAGTAATGTTGATAGGTCTTGTACAGAAGATTATTATACTTTTGTAAATCCTGTTGATAAATCACAAGTGGGAATTGAAAAAGTTAATAGATTCTATACTCCAAGTAAATATTATTATAAAGTTACAGATAAAAATAGCGAGTTTAAAGATAGTTACTTAATTGATAATCAAGAACATATTGAACGTGATGAAAACGTTACTGATTTTTATTATACTATTAACCCAAATTCTATTACTAAAATTGGCGGAGCAGATAGATTTTTTGACCCAACAACTTATTATGATGAAAATGGTAATTTAATAACAACAAAACCCGCAAATGGAACTACTATATACAAAAAACGTAATGTATATGTAGTAGAAGATTTATTAGGACAATATCCAAAAGGAACACCTTGGAGCAAAGATATTTTATCTGTTCCTGCTTCAATTACTTTAGGCATTCGTGATAACACATATGATGCTAAACCATTAGAAGGATTTGCGGATACATTAAATACAATACATGGTCTAATTCTTCGTATTAATAATATCTTAGAAGCAGGAGATGAACTTACAAGAAACACTGATACTGTACAAGGTTGTATTAATAGTATTAAAGATATTCTTATTAAAATTGATGCTCTTAAACCATCAGAGATGGTTGTTGTTGATGCTTATGGCAGAATACATAGTGCTAAATGTGATACAAAACAGATAGCAACTGCGGATATATTTAAAGAGACCAATAGAGACGATGGAATCAAAGGAGATAAATTTGCTAAAACCGCAAATTTAAAATCCATGAAAAATCAATGGTTGACTTTATATATTAATGATAATCCTTCAGAGCCTAAATTAATTTTAAGACATAATTTCCAACCAGTAGAAGATACAAGTAATGCTTCTAACTTAAATACTTCTAATACTAATATTATTCATTTATATACTCCAATAGTAGATAAGATGGGGCATGTAGTTGGTAAAAATACTGAAACTGTTACATTGCCTTATGGATTTAAGAAAGTAATTAGTAATGGAAGAGGAAATTCTACTGAGGTAAATACTGGGACTGTAAGTAATTCTACTTTAATAGCAAAGAATACTCAAGATAGTTTAACAATTAATTCTGGAAATAAATGGATTAGAATTGATGGTGATGCTAGCACAAATAGTTTATCAATCTCACACGATGTTCATAGTTTTTCTAATGGTAAAGCTAATACTAATTATGGATTAACTAGCAGTAAATCTATTCAGGAATTGGATTCTAATAATACCTTTACTATTCCATATTTCCAATTTGATGAAGCTGGTCATATTACAAGTGCGGGAAATAATACTGTAACTGTTCCGGAAGTATTTACTACAATTAAAGTTTCAACTAGTACAGATATAGGAAATTCAACTGCGGGTATAGCTGGCTCTTGTGTTGCAGATAGCTTACAAGATATTTTAACTTTAGCTGAAGGAAATAAATGGATTAATCTAGTAGCAGATGGAGCTAATGATAAGATTACATTTTATCATTATACTCAAGCTTTTACACAATCTGTTCAAACAACTAATTTTAATGATGTAGGCGCAGGAAATACATTTGCTATTCAGACTATTGAATGGGATGAAGCTGGTCATTTAACAAGTAGCATTAAAAATACTTTTACTTTACCGAACGCATTTTCAAGTGTAAAAATCGGAAGCTCCTCTTCAACTGAGGTTACGGAGATAGCAGCCGCCAATGGCATAGCAAATGCAAACGCAATAAAAGATGAAATTACTTTCAATGTTGGAAATAGATGGCTGAAGGCAAAGATTAGTAATAAGACTATTACTTTTGCACATGCAGCTCCTGATGCCAATAGTAATTCAGCAGCTTCTTCAATGGCTAACGCGCAAACACCAAGTTTTGGAAATACTTTTAATATTCCAGTAATAAAATATGACCAAATGGGACATATTTTCTCTGTTGAGACTACTACTGTTAAAATTCCAAATATTACTCTTACTGGCGGCGCAGGCAATGTTGTTATTGGATTAAGTTACAATAATGGTGCTTTTACTTTATCTAAAGCTAATATTGGAACTTTAGCTATTACAGGATATGTTAGTATTACTAATGGTCATATTAGAGCAACAGATAGTTTAAATAGTGCTTTAAATAAATTAGATTCTGCTATTGTAGCTGAGATTTCTGATAGACAAAATGCAATTAATAATTTAGATATGGATGAAGTTAGTGTTGGTACTGGAGAAATTATTAGTTCGATTAAGCAAATTAATGGTTTAGTTAGCGCAACTTCTCGTAAATTAGCAAAAGGTGATATTACTCCTTTACTTACTGATTATAGTACATCTAATCAAATTGCAGATAAGTATGCTGCTAAGAGTTCTCTTGGAACTATGGCTAGTAAAAATGCAAATCTTTATTATACAAAAACAGAAATCGATAGTAAAGGCTACTTTACATCTGCTGATGCTTATACAAAAACTGAGATTAATAATAAAGGTTATTTAACTTCTGTTAATGCTTATACAAAAGCAGAAATTGATAATAAGGGTTACTTAACTAAGAATTCTACTTTAGAATATAGTCAAAATGATACTACTTCTACTACAATTACTATTCAAGCTTTAGCTAAGAAGGTAGCAGAACTAGAAGCTAAAATTGCACAATTAACTCCAACTGTTTAAAAGTAAGTCTGGCCGCAAGGTCAGACTTATTTAATTATACTTTTTTAAAACTAAAAATAAATAGAGAGAACAAAGGAGGTAATCATTTTGGCTTACACAACAAAATTAGGCAATTATGTTAAGTTTATGCGTGGCACGCCAAAAGACTGGGCTGCTTTAACTAAAGCAGAAAAAGATTTAGATACTCTTTATTTTATCTCTGAGCCTGAAGGGGAAGAAGGAAAACTTTATTTAGGTCCTAAATTAATTGCGGGCGGAGGTAGTGGCGCTTCTGTTGGCTCTTTAAAGGATTTACAAGATATTTTACTTTCTGAAGATATTGAAGCTAATTCATTTTTAGTATATGATTCTGAGAGTAAAAAATGGGTAAATAAAGCCGCTTCTCAGGTTTTAGCATCTATCGCTACTTTGATGAAAGGTGCTACAGCTGATAAAGACGGAGAAGCTGGATTGGTGCCAGTTCCGGCTCAAGGACAGCAAAATCTTTTCTTAAGAGGTGATGCTACGTGGGCTGACCCAACTACTGAATTAAAAGCTACTGTTACAACTCTTATTGGTGAAGATGCTGATAAATCAGTTAGACAGATAGCTAGAGATGAAGTTAAAACAGTTATTGGTACAGCTACAAATGCATTCGATACTTTAGGTGAAATCGAGACATGGATTAAGAATCATGAATCCGCAGTTAATTTGCTTGATTTAAACAATAAAGTAACAAACTTAAATAATGTCGTTATTAATGGTATCACAGGCGACGATGGGGCAATTAAAACCCCAAGTTTAGTAAAACAAGTTTCTGACTTAAATGCTGAATTTAAGGCTTTAAATGAAACTGTAAATGGTACAGAAGAGAATCCAGCTTCTGGATTAGTTCATGTTACTAATAATTTAAAAGATACCGTAGCAATTCTCACAAAAACTACTAGTACACATACAAAAGAAATTAGTGAGATTAAAGAAAGTCTTCATTGGCAAGATTTAATACTTGCAAGTGAATAATTAAAAGGGGGAATAATTCATGGCTAATGTTGGTTTTAAACTTGGTACCCAAGCCAAAGTTGATGCCTTACTGAAAACTCCAGGTACGTCAGTCGTAGAAGGTAGTTTTTATTTAACCAGTGACACTCATAGACTATATATTGGACAGAAAGCAACTGCTGATGATGCAAACGCGCAATTATTTGCAGTAAATGAAGGTGTTATTACAGTTGCTACTATAGAGGACCTTCCTAAGGTTTCTACTGATGATAGTTCCATATATGCAGGACGTTTCTATTATGTAACAAATGGTAATATTCTTTGCGTATATAATGGTAAATCATGGGTTCAGATTAATACTAATACTGATACATATGTTAATTCTCATAGCTACTCAATAGAAGACGGAAAAATTACAGATAAAATTGGTCTTTCTAATGGCGGTAATGTAGATGCAACATTTACAGTAGAGGGAGCTAATGGTATTCAGATTACTGGTACAGGCACAACATTAACAATTACTGGAGATAAATATTCTTTATCTAGTACAGTAGCTGATAATAAAGCAACAGTAAAATTAGATTCTGCAAATACAGCCGACGATACTTCTGTAGTATTAGCTGGTGGAGATAATGTAACCATTACTCAAAATATTGGTACAAAAGAAGTTACCATTGAATCCAAAGACACAAAACTTACTAGTCTAACAGGTGCGGCAGCCGCAGAAGGATTTACCATTACAGGTAATAATTCTGATGGTAGTGAAACTACACCTGCAACTATTAATCCACAAATTAAAGTAGGTAAAACTACACAACCAATAGCAAAATTTGTTGATGGTACTGCTACATTAGACGTATATAGTACTAAAGATATTGATGATAAGATGAAAGCTCTTAACGCAATGGTTTATAAAGGTACCCTTGGTAAAGCAGGTACAATACCAGCGTTACCTACATCTAATATTTCTATTGGTGATACTTATCTTGCTGCTGAAGATGTTACAATTAATGAACATACTGTACATGCTGGTTCTCTTATAATTGCTAGAGGTACTGAAGATCCTTCTTCTGGATTTATTACAACTGATACATTAGTATGGGATATCGTTGAAAGTACTCAGGATAGTGATACACACTATAGTTTTCAAACTATTGAAGGTGGTATTAAATTACATGGTAGTACAGGTGGAGACGTTGGACAGTTAGTAGTTGAGGGAGGTACTGACGTATCTGTAACTACAGCTAGTTCTGATGCATCAACTGATCAGACATTAACTGTAAATCATAAGGCTGTCACAAGAGCTGATAGTGCTGATGCGGCTTTAGACCAAATTAAAAATGGAAGCACAGATGTAACAGTAATAACTGGTGTAACAACTAGTGAAACAGGACATGTTACTGGTGTTAAAACTCAAAAAATAACACTTCAAGATAGTAATACAACACTTACATCTGTTAGCAATGCAGTTACAGCCACAGGTAATATTGCAACTGTTACTTCTACAGTAAAAGGTACTTTAGGTACTGGTGCTGAGACTAGTGCTGCAGGTACTTTTAAAGTAGCCAGTACTTCTATGACTGTAACTGGTTCAAATAGCCAAGTAAATATTGATTTAACTTGGGGCACTTTCTAATAATTGATTAAAAATAACTTTTAATTCTATTAGAGAGATTGGAACGGAAGAGAAATGTTTGTTTCATTTCTCTTCCGTTTTTTTACTTTATATAAAAAGATAGAAAGGAGATACCGCATGAATCCAAGTTTTAGACCTATACGTGGTACAGAAGAAAAACTTCTAAGTACACCATATCAAGAAGGTTATATATATTTCGCTGTTGACACCGGTAATATCTACATGGATGCCAATGGTCAAGCTAAAATACCGCTTGGAGGCAGAGGAGCCGCAGTACTATATTCTAAAGTTAAAGGTGCGCAAAATGCTGGTGATGATAATTATACTCTTTATCAGGATGGTTTAGAAGATCCAAGCCAAACTGTTAGAGAAGGCGATTTAATTATTAATACTGCTGATGGAGCTTTTTATAAAGTTCTTGAACTTAATCCAGTAGAAGAAGCAATTATTTGCGCAAGAATTGCTGTAAGTGGCTCTGGTGGTGGCGGAACCGGTGGAGATACTGGTCCGACAATTCGAAGAGGTCGTTTAACAGTAACTAATGATGGCGAATCAGATATTCTTAATGGTTCACCTTGTACTTTTACTATTACAACAACTTCTGCTACGCAAACTGTTGAAGGAAAATTGGAGCCGATTGACGATGAATTGCAATTAGCTATTAAATTTATACTAACTGAATCAAATCAAGTTTTTTATACAGAAACTTTAACTGTTAAGCATGGCCAAACATTCACTTATAATGTAGGAGAGCATTTAAGAACCTCTTCAGATATTACTATTGACTTTAAATTATCAGGTAGTTCAACAAACTCCTTTTATAATAGTGGACAGCTACAAAGACGAGTTAAAACTCATGAATTAAGTATTGAATGGGTAGCTAGTCAGTTTAGTAATATGAAATACTTTACTGATTCTATTAATACCTCAATTCGTTTTTCTACTGGTGCTAGACGTATTCTTGATGTTTATTTTGATGATGCATTAATTTATACAAAAATTTATTCCGCGGAAGCATCAGATGCAAACGCCGCACCTATTATTACCAGAAATTCTACTATTTATAATTTAGATGGAACTTCTACTGGTAATACTCTTAGTGCAGCTTATTCTCATGGTAGACATACCATTAGTGCTAGATTAAGTTTAGCTAAAGCTGATGGTAGCCGTGGTAGTAGCACTAATTTAATCAAAAAAGAAGTAGCTCTTTATCTTGATGAGGGATATCCTCTTATTTGGTTTGGTGATATGGAATCTGTTTATTATGAATATGATACTCCATTAGTACCAATTCGTGTATATGATCCACACGCTGGCGCGGCTGGTGCAGAAGTATATTTATATATTGATGGTTCAGATGCTTTAGATGGTTCTTGCTATACAATTTCTAATGATGCTTCTAATTACTTATATTGGACTCTTACAAAACTTGCGGCAGGTCAAACAACTATTTATCAAGTTCGTGTAGGAGAAGATAAATATGAAACTTGGGAAACTGTTCCAGAGTTTGAAGTATTAGAAGACCCAAGAAAGATGGATGTCGCTAGAAGTTCTTTAATTGTTGATTTCGACTCAAGAGGACGTTCTAATTCAGAAGTTGCTCAAAGACGTTCACAATTAAAAATTGGTGATTCTTATGCTACTTTATCAGGATTTAACTGGTATAACAATGGTTGGGTTATGGATAGTAATAATGTAACCTGCCTAAGAATCAGTAATGGTGCAAGTGTATCATTACCAATAGGTTCTATGTCATTTGCGGGAAATATAGCTTCTCATACTATTGAGATGAGATTGAAAATTCGTAATGTTCAATCTTATGATAAACTTATTACTAATTATACTCGTTATCAAGTAATTAGTGACCCAGATAAGTTATCTAGTCCTGATATTGATAGAAGCTGGACTGATGATGTTGTTTTTGCAGAATTTTTAGCTCAAAAAGCTACAGGACTTGCAAGTTATGATGCTTATCTGACAAAGAGATTGCCAGAATTAAGAGAGCAAAATCCAACAATTCCTACTTATGAAGATTTGGAATTTAGTCGTTTACATCGTACATATGACCTTGCTTCTGCAATGGTTAAATATATCGAAAATGAATCTAGTCCTCAGACTGAAGCTGCAATTTGCCTTGGACCGCAAGATGGTTATTTTTCTAATGGAACAAATGCTGTAACAGTAGATTATGTAGAAGATAAAGTTATTAATTTAACTATTGTTTATGATAATGGTACTGGTACAAGTAATTTAGGAAATAATAAATTAATGAAATTCTATCTGAATGGTATGTTAACTAGCGTTGCTCGTTCTCAATCCGCAGGTAGCTGGTCAATTGGAGCTAAAAATCTTATTATTAGTTCTGGTGGATGTGATGTTGACCTTTATAAATTTAGAGTTTATAATCGTGCATTAGGACTTAATGAAGTCCTTAAAAACATTGCATATGATGATACAGATACAACAGCATGGGATTTAGCTGAGCTTTATGTGGCTAATGAATCTATTGGTGAGGATTACCAATTTTCTTACAATAAGATGATTGAGTATAATAAAAATCATCCAGATGGTTATATTATGCCTTATATTATCTTTACTACTGATGATACAGATAACTCTACTGGTGGTAAATTACCATGGAGAAAAGATACCCCTGTAACTGCGGGAATTGAGTTTATTAACACTGGACTTGAAAGAGCTTATGATAACGGTGATTTAGCCGCAGAAGCGAAAGCCGCGGGTGTAGAAATTGAAGATTACTATCTACATCATTGTCCTTCTTGGATTTCTGAAGGTGCAACATTAAGTGTTCAAGGTACTTCTTCTGAGTTTTATCCACGTCGTAATTACAAAGGTAAGACAAAAGTTAATGTACCACACGTAGATGAAAATGGTGGTACTTCCACTGATGAGTTCGGTGATGTAAGAACAGATACTGTTTATACTATGAAATGTCATAAAGGACCTTTCAAGAAGAAATACGATGCTGGTGAGGCAAAACCTCAAAAATTCTTCTATTATGATAATAATACAGTAGGTACTAATAAATTTACTTTAAAAGTAGATTATATGGAATCTTCTGGTACTTATAATATGGGTCTTGCGAATTTAGTCAATACAGCTTATTCACATCATCCATTAAGAGATTATAATAGTGCGGAAGCTTTTGTTACTGGAACCGCAGGAAAAGAAACTCTTATTTCAGCATATCCTGCTAACGGATTATGTTGGTACAGAAACCATAAAGGTAATTGGAAATGTGCATCAACTGGCGATGCTAGTAAAGATGAGCAATTAATTACTACTCCTTATGGCGATGTATTAGGAGATATCTCTTGTAAGAATGCCGCAGATTTTGCTAAAGGACCATGGCAATTAGCTAAAGAGCAAGGACAAACTAAAGTCCTTGGTGGAACTAAGAAAACTTTACCAGAATCATTAGATGACATTAATAC
>ERZ1034847.940-NODE-940-length-10302-cov-7.014346_pt1 | contig 10302 bp, 8 predicted proteins | sample MGYA00520633_ERZ1034847 | MGnify/ENA primary metagenome ERZ1034847 (study PRJEB33766, sample SAMN09781732) | gut metagenome | biome: gut microbiome | host: Homo sapiens | place: Madagascar | study: EMG produced TPA metagenomics assembly of the PRJNA485056 data set... | reverse complement strand
CCATATGTATCACCTGCTCATCTCAAGTATTCTTTTTACTTCATTCTGTAATTCACCACTAAAGTCTGATAAATCATTATATGTAATTACTTTCAGTCTAATAAGACGAACAATATCCCATATTGCCTCTGATTTACTCATCTCCATGATAACACCCGGATGGCGTTTATCTTCTTTTATCCGTTTTTCAAGTTCCCAGAATTTCTCTGATGCAGGCTTTTTATCATCATTCAGAAAATTTGCATACTCTTTAACAAGACCTTCCATATAATTTTCCTGCCAGCCTGATAATCTTTCTCGAAATAATTTCCAATCCTTTTTGCTTATGTCCATGATTTTGAACCTCCTCAGTCTCATGTTAGTCTCAACAAACAATTTCAAAAATGAGACTGTCTTGAGACCAACTCGAAACATTCTTGCATATCAGTATAAAAATAATCCGTCGCTTTTTCCGTCGCTTTTTTAGCGACGAATTATTTTATTTTGTACATCTTGCCTTTGGTTTTGCCATTGTCAATCAATCCAAATATTCGTAATATCATCCTTTGAAAAAACATACTCTTTATCTTTATATTTCATAATTTCTCTAATCTGGCAATAAATATTCTTTCGTAATCCCCTTACCTTTAAGTTCATTCATTATTGCATTTTTTAATTTAGCTGGAATAATAATCTTAACTAAAGAATGCCCTCCATCTAATTCTCTAGGTGCTACTACATCGTGCGGACAAAATATATTTTGTCCTGCATTCATACTTGTCCGCATTTTGTCAATTGGTGTTTCAAATTTCACTCCACACACATATAAGCATCCTTTTTGTCTTTGTATTCTAATATTAGTCTTCTGCTGTCTTCTTGGTTGCATTATCATAAAACCATGATCTAAAAAAGATATCAATTCTGCATAAAATTCGTCTGTATAACTGTACCTATCTTTCAATTCTGGGTATTTGCCAAAAAGTTCTTCTGCAAATTCTTGAATGCTAAGTTTATCTTTTTGAATATTGACAAGCTCACATTGTATTATAGTTCTCACCCATTTTGAATCATATGGTGAATATGACCATAAAAATACTGCTCCATCTTTATCCATACTATCACAACAAGCAAAATACAAAGCAATATTTATATCTGTTGTGAAATCTATTAATCTTGTTGCCTGTATATAATGTTGCTCATATGCCATTACCTCAAACAGCAAGTCCCCTCTTTCTGATATTCTCTCATCAACATCTTTATTCCGACATATACTCGGTATTATTTTCCACGAAGAATTGCTCTGTCCACGATAAAAAGCTTGTAAATATGTATATTCATCCCCAATATCTCCCCTGCCTTGCCTAGGTAATTTATAAAATGAATTATAATCATTTGCAGCTTTATAAATCTGTTTTATGTCTTCAACTAAAATCTCCTGATAATCATATTTTTCAATAAACTCTGTCATATATACCGATTCAGCTCCAACTTCCTATTCTACTAAAGTTCTTTAACAATCCTCATAAACTCCTCATATGAATAAGCACCATTATATCCAGGATTCTTTGTTTCAAACACCATATAATACTTATACATTCTTCCAGCCATCTCTGCCCACTTTGCTCCAGTTTCGGCTTTTTCTCTGGATTCAGAGTTTTCAAGCTGATCACCTTTAGTTTCTATTAGTAAAAGTTTACCGCTTTCTGTTCTCACCATAAGATCCGGATATGCGTTTACAGCACCATTTATGGCAAATCCTTTTCTTGCCATATTTCTATGCCACCATTTAATATTGTTTAATGAGGATAATTCCATGACAACTTTTCTTTCGTATTCGGTATCAAACTTTTCCTCTTCGTTATATAGTGATTTTGGTATTGATGCTATTGTTTCTGTCGGGCTTATCTCTTTCGGCAGCTTATATGATGGCTGACAAGAAATTTTATCCTGCTCCACCCACTCAAAAAACATTTTCTTTGCATATTCATTTAAAAGCGAATTAACTTTTTTATTAATTTTCAGGACATAGATACCTGGTGTCTGTTCCATATCTGTTAATTGATCCTCTGTAAGATTCTGAATAATTCTGTCTACATATACCTCCAAATCTCTATCATTTACCGCGTTATTCTTTGATAATTTCTTTATTATCATATCCTTGCACAGACGCATTTTTCTATCTGACGGCTGTTCATCAAACCACTGTTTTACATTCTGACTATCAAAGCCCTGCAGCTTCCATGCTTTTGGCATTGCATCTGAATCATCAATATCAATCCTTGCAATTTCTGAATCTATGCTGTCAAAATCAATTACCGTATCCTTATCTAATAATGAAAATCCTGCATACAGATTTTCTTTTGTTAATACCTGATGCTCATGTTCAGAAAACAGAGAGCGTCCTGTTTCTATCATAAACTGTGGTATTTCTATCTGTCCTGCTTCACTAGCATATAACTGATTTACTTTGTAATGCTTCATCTTATTTCCAACCTCTGGTGGTACTGGCACATATTCTTCTTCTGTTTCCTCAAAGTCTTTCCAATATAATTCATTCTGTGTTTTTGCATGGTCGAGCATATCTGTTACCGCATCATTAACCTCAGATTGACTCTGTGATTCCATATTTTCATTATTTACGAATGGTGATATTTGCTCCCTCACAAAGTCTACATTTAAAGAATCTATCTCATCCGATACATTGCTTGTATCATCAGTTACATCATTATCTAAATTTAACTCTGTCTGTGTATTATCAGCTTGTTCTACTGGAAATTCAGTATCCTGCTCCACATAATCATCTATACGATAATCTTTACTTGTAAAGCCAGCCGCATTAAGTCCTGCTACTACCTTGTCGAGTGTTGCATAAAAGGCATTTGATGATGTAATAACATACGAAAGGTTCAATACCTCTCTTTCATTCTTTCTCGTATTAGGAAGTCTGAGAATTCTTCCTAAAATCTGTTCTACATCTATGCTTGATGTTCTATTTGCGACTGTTGCCAATATATATGCAAATGGACAATCCCATCCTTCCTTTAATGCATTAACTGTAATGATATACCTGATACTACAATCGTGGCTGCTTAAATCTATATTTTTTAACTCATCCCTGTCCGCAGTCTTTATTGCAATTTCAGATTCTGGTATCCCCATATCAATAAGAGTATGCTTTATCTTATCATAAGTTGTACTGTCATCATTGGTTCTAGGCTGAGCCTGAAATAAAACAATTGGTCTGATATATCTTCCATCATTTTTCTGTTCTTCAACCGCTTCATTTTCTAATTTTCTTCTTAATGAAATGGCTGATACAAAGACATCCTCCTGAGATTTTCTGTTATAAACAATTACAGGTAATTTAACCATATTTTCTGCTTTAAGCTGTCTTGCATCTACAAATGAGATAATATTGCTTCCGTTTTTCGGTGTGGCTGTCAAATCAAGCACAAACGAAGGGTTGAAATTCTGAAGCATTTCTTTACTGAGCTTACTTGTAGCATGATGACTCTCGTCAACAATGACAACCGGATTTAATTTGCGGATAACCTGTATCAATGCTGTTTCATCCGTATCTTCCAACAAGGAACCACTATCCTGTTTAAATCTCACAAATGGCAACAGACTGCCATTCTCCTGATAAGCTTTTCTTCCATCCTTTTTGCTCGTCCGAAATGAATCATAGCTTAATACAAATACGGATAAATTATCACTAACCGAAGTTGGGTTAAAATTCTGTCCATTTAACAATTGCTGTTTAGAATAAATTTCGACCTTATTACCAAAATCAACATCTATTTTCTTCCTATAATCATGATTCTTATCTGTTAATGTCCTATATGTCTGAGTAAGTATTGCATCTGATGGTACGAGCCATACTACCGCTTTTGGATGTATATGTGGCATAGAATCAAATATTGGCTTAATTGAATTTGCCGCCAAAAATGTTTTTCCACCACCTGTTGGAACTTTGAAGCATACCTGTGGAACTCCTGCTAATTCCGAATTGTATGGCGGCATTCCGTCTACCCCCACATTCACTCCCTTTCCATTCCATAAGGTGCTATATGCTGAACTTATGCTCTGCTTCTCTATAAGCAGTTCTAAGAATCTTTCTAAATCTCTTATAACCTGTATCTGATAATTTTTAAGTTCCATACCTTGTCCTTTCTAGATATGCTCAATATCTCTTGGTATTTTCTTAAATGTAATATTCCACTTCTGTAAATCAATATCTGATAATGCACAAGAATCAGCATATATAATATATGCCTGGTTCTTTACATTTACCGTTGCTAAAAAAGAATAGTCAAGTATTGTAGCCTTGTCCTTTTCATAATAGAAATAATATGCCGTATCATTATAAGAGCCAAGATAATATTTCTCCTGTTCGTTCTCGGCATACTCAAGCCCATTGGTTTCTGTGTACCAGATATATTTCCTAATTTCAGCTGTAGCTATATCATTGTTGATAGTTCCATCCTTCAAAAACAATGGACTTCCTAATTCATAATATGAGAAATTACCGCCTGTTCCATCTACTGCATTCTTTCCTTCCCCATAACCATCAATCACTCTTTTTATACGCTCGGCTGTTATTGTGTCAGCATAATCTCCCATCTCAACCAGAATAAATTTACGATTGCCACCATCTTTTTTATTCATGTTTAAAACAGCATGAGCGGTTGTACCTGAGCCTGCAAAAGAATCTAATATAATGTCATCTTTTCGGCAATAAAAACTAATTAAATATATTACCAAATCAACCGGTTTAGGAAAATCAAATTTCACACCCATTTTTGCCAACTCTGTACTCATATTTTGTGTGCTACCTAAGTTCTGTAAAAGCGAGAGAACATGACTAGCATCTCCTCTTTTTTTTATCATTTCGATATTTCCAGTTTTTGTAATTTCAAACACTGTATCTTGTCCCTTGGTATCCTTAACTGGGTTAAACCCATTATTAATATACTTCATTAATATGTTCTTTGACGACCAACCGCTTTCAACTTCTACCTCATTAATTAAACGTCCGCCTTCTATAATTGCATCTGCTCCATAATATGGAAATTTATCTTTCCTCGATTTTATTATCAAATCACTGACCGAGCACGGAAAACCTATTGGTAGCTTTATTGTTGACATAGGATTTTTAGGTCCGTTCTTGACAACTGTATTTCTCACTTCTTCATTATATATTTTACTATTTTCAGAAGCACTTGGATCTATTGCCTGAGGAAGTCCAACCTCATCAGCATTCTTTATATAACACAAAATATACTCATGAACATTCTTTATCTTCGCCTGATTATCAAAGTTCCCATCAGATCTCCATATTAACTGTGCAACAAAATTTTTCTTTCCAAATATATCGTCACAAATTATTTTCAAATAACTACATTCATTGTCATCTATACTGATAAATACAATTCCTTTATTGGATAATAATTTATTTAATAATACTAGCCGAGGGTACATCATGCATAACCATTTATCATGTCTAGATAAATCCTCTCCTTCATCACCAACAGTCACACCTAACCACTTTTCTATCTTCGGGTCATCCACACTATCTGAATATATCCATGCCTTATTTTTTTCTGAACTCTTCCTAGTGTTATATGGAGGATCAATATAGATACATTTGATTTTCCCCTCATACTGTGGCAAAAGAGATTTTAATGCTTCTAAATTATCGCCATGTATAATCATGTTCTCACTGTGAATATCATCTTTATGCTCACCATCTTCATCATAACTATACTTGCGTTCAAGAACTTTATATGGCACATCATTATGATGATTTATTACCTTATCTTTTCCTATCCAATCCAATGTAGGCATATTTACTTGCTCCTTATCTATAATTATTGCAGTTTTTCTATTGTCTCAATTATCATTTCAGCTTTATCCGTCAACACGTACTTTCCTCTTGTTTTTTGCTCGACGAAATCCTGTTTTTGTAACGCACTAAACATACTATTAATTTTCATTTTGCTACATTTCAAAGTTGTAGCTATCTGTTGTTGTGTTAATGGAATCACTTTCTCGTCTAATATTATAACTTCATTATCATGCATCAATTTCAAAAGGTCATAATAATCATTCAAAAATAATCCGATACCCATATTTTCTCCCTTAGTTGCAAATAAAAATGTATAGATAAATCATATCACATTTTTGTTGTATTTTAAATATCATTTTTTTGTTATCTATTTATCTTTAACAGCTAAAAGCAGAGGAATTACCTTCCTCTGCCCCTATTTCCTATCTTATCTCTTACCTTTTCTTTATCAGCATCTCTGCTAACCGTTTCATCATAAATCCTCTGAAACTCCTCATAAAGTTCATCCCCATCCAGCTTCATTCCAAGTTTTTTCATAACATCCGAGAACAGTCTTATACTTCCACTTACATCAGCAATATCAAATCCGAATATATCTGCCTTAACAGAATTACTGACATTCTCATAACCACCAAGCTCTGATATTCTCCTGACAATCCAGTCAGCTTTGTCCACAGGTTCAGTTTCTCTAATTTCCACATATTCACCTTTATCTGTTACGTCAGTAATATCTTCATCCATTCTTGCCGTATTTACATCAGACACATTACGAATATCTGGCATTACAGACGTATCATTCTGATTATTGTTAGGATTCATTACCTCAACATTTGTATACGGCTCAACAACCGCTTCTGTTGTTATCTCATCCAGCATATCCTCTTCCATCCCCGGTATCTCAACATCCCTGCCAGCAACAATCTCCTCCTTCCCCGACACCGCATAATAAGCCGTATACAAATCTTCTTTTATAATGTCAGCAGCAAGCTGTATCTGCCTCTTAATTTCCCTTTTCTCCTGCTTCAGTTCGTCCAGTTCTTCCAGTTCTTCCAGTTCTTCCTGCACTTCCACATGCCATATCTGATATTCCCGGTACTGCTCTTCATTCTTTATACTGCGTTTCCGACTAGAGCTTTCTCTGTATATCTCATGCTGTCTGTCCTCAATCTGCTGAATCCTATCTTCTTTCTCACTTATGAAATCCACAAGCTCCACAATACTTTTGATGTCATTATTCACAAGCAGCAGATATTCATCCTGTAACTGATGAAACCTCTTCAAATCCTCTGCATACTTTGCTCCACCAACTACAAAACGCTTCTGTTCTACAACCCTTAATCTGTATAGCTTTGCATAAAACTTCTTCTGGAATGGTGACAGCTTCGCCCTGTGTAGTCCCCTGATATCCGACGAACAAAAGTAAGGCTTTGCCATCCAAGGCATATCCACATGATGCCGTAACATATCTTCTGAAAACATCTCGTCCAGCTTTGCAAGTTTGTGATAATATCGAAATCCCGGTGCCTGCACTTCCATCCACACATCTTTCTTGAATACATATCCAAGTCTTTTCATTAGATATTTAAAATGCTCCACATTTCCGTCTGCATATGCACACATCTTGGCATCACGAAGAATTATTTCTTTCATGGACATTTCCTTTTCCCACTTGTCCCTGCTGATATTCTTTGGATTCCTGCTGTACTCTGCCGGCATTCTCCTAATGAATATTTTGAGTGGAAAATAACATGACCTCATGCATAGAACATAATTCCATCCGCTGTGCACCATCTCGATTCCGCTTCGCTGCATCTCGATGGAGGGCGTTCGCCCTATAGGAATAGAAAACTGCTGTCTGTGAAATGCAAGCATTCCAAGCCATAAATTTTCTATTCCTGCACAGCTCACTTTAGTACCAAAATAGTACCACAAAGCAAAAAACAAGCTCGCAAATGCCCATTTTACTAGGCTTTGCGAGCTTTTGAAAACTATTCAAACTCTTGGGCGGAGAGATTTATCTGGCTGTTTCTTGGTACACATTTGTGTGTTTTATTCTTCACATTCATCTTATTTTGCATTTTTGTGTACCTCACCCAGAATTTTTAGAGCCAAAATGGAGCCATTCTTTACTACCGTCCACATATAGAATAGCACCTAAAATTTTGATTAACCAATCCTGATCTTACAAAAGAACTTACCTCTTTCTCAACATACTCTGAAGATACATCCAAGTTATACTGACGTAACTCAACAACTAATTGCCTAACCGTAAATCTATATGATGAATCCTTAGAAAATAGATGGTTATAAATAATAAAATCTACATCCTTCTTTGAATCCTTTACTAATACTTTGCACATAGTCATTCCTCCATTTGATTTATTTGTTCGTTTAACTCTGTAACAATTTGTTCTTTAAGTTTATTCCCAAGTTCAACTCCAATGCTGTGTAAAAAAATGTCCCTTTTTTCTTTTATTATATTCTCTCCATTTTCAAGCATGATATAAATATAAAAAACTGGAAGATAATCCGAATCAAGCCTTAAAATATCTGAAATACCACTTATTTCATCTAAGGTACACACGTTACCATTATAGTCATAAAAATAGATAGGACTATCAAGACCTATAGAAATGTTTTTAAATACAGTTATAGTATCATAGCATTTTATGTTTGTAAAAATTTTGTGTGTTTCTGTTGTAACCACTCTTTTGACAAAATCTTCAAAAGACCCTATCTTAATCGCTTTACATCTTCTTGAAATAAATGATAGAACAAATCCTTTAGACGTTTTTAATATATTACTTAGTATTTCATCTATAAAATCTAATGTGCCTTTTATATCTACTATTGTTCCTTTTGTTAAAGCATCCTTCTCCAGCTTATTAGATAATTGATTAATTTTCACAACCAATTCATCAATTTCACCTTTACCATCTAATAAAACTTTTTTTACTTCGTCATCTATTATTTTAAAATTTTCACCACGTTTTATTAATGAGTAATAACACTTAGTATTTCGTAAAAGTTCTGATAATCTTTGTTTTAAAATATACTCATCTGTATTTGATTTTATATCTTTATTCCTATAATACTCTGTATAATATATCTGTTTTAAAACCGTCATTAACCAAGAGTCATTCCACTGAGATAATGCATTTGCCTTCTCTGCCGTCGTTGACTCCCCTAATGGAAACCACAATCCAGAAATATCAAATGGAATCAGAATTTTATTATTATCATTTTTATTTGTCTGTGTATTTAAATATTTTTTTACCAAATCTTTTACAGAGTATTCCAACAAATAATCTGTTTTTATTACCCTATGATGATATATAATATTTTTATAAATATTATATCTTCGTTTAACAAAATCCTCCACAGAATTGACTGCTTTCAATGGAACACAAAAAAAGATATCCTTATCATCAACAATAAGCTGCATATCATTGATTATTCTATTATAATCTATTTTCCCTGAATCCATTCCAGAGTTTAATGAATCCCTTGTTACATAATCAAGTCTATCTCCATCTAAACTGCTATCTATAATCCTATGTAAATTATTGAATGGTGGAATCTCACCAAATATTTTAATTACACTTTCATAGACCAAGATTTCATATAAATTTTCATTGTATGTTTCATCTTCATCATTAATATTAGGAATAATTCCTCTTAATATGCTTGCACTGATTTCATCCCCCATTTGTTCATGCAGCTTCTTATTATCTTCAAAATATTTAGACATTGTATTTGAAAAAACTGCCCATCTACTTTTACTACTATTATTATTTGAATTTTCTCCCTCTTTATACACTGCTTTCAAGGCATATTCAACAATATGGCTAAAAGGTGGATGTCCTATATCATGTAACAATGCAGCAACTCTAATTGCCTGAATTAACAATAAATGTATAATATCATATTCAGGCTTTACATTATGTGGTATCAAAGAATGTCGAAATTTATCTAGTTCTAAACTTGGCATATTATCAGGCGTAATTCCACCTAACTTTTGTTCACAAAATTCATGCTGTTTTGCGATTTCATCTATTATCTTTTTATATTCGTCATTAAAAATATTATAAAATGCATCTAAATTTTCTGATGTTGCATTTAAAACTGATGAAAAAAACATATCTGAACATAATTTCATTGTGCCAATTGAATGTTCAAATCTCTTCGTTCTATTTGTTGGGAAAGTTAAATAAACCGTTGAGTTTTGATACACATCATGCAAACGATTAAATCCTACACTCGAAATAATTCTTTTTTCATATTCTGATAATGGTATCAATCCATGAATAGAATCATTTAGATAAATTCCTTTTTTCATCACATTCCCTCCTTTACATTTTTTTAATTATACTCCCTATTTTAATCAAAATCCATATATTTTCTAATAAAGATTTATCATTGAAAATTGCAAAGTTTAATTCTACCATCCATTTATACAGTGGAATTCTCTTCTG
>ERZ1034847.939-NODE-939-length-10338-cov-9.475056_pt1 | contig 10338 bp, 10 predicted proteins | sample MGYA00520633_ERZ1034847 | MGnify/ENA primary metagenome ERZ1034847 (study PRJEB33766, sample SAMN09781732) | gut metagenome | biome: gut microbiome | host: Homo sapiens | place: Madagascar | study: EMG produced TPA metagenomics assembly of the PRJNA485056 data set... | reverse complement strand
CCTCTGTTTTGACTTTAGTACCTGTTTCTTTCATGCTTGTATTTATTTTTATTGATGACTTCAATTGTTTTATTTTCAAAGAAGAGAACTTGTTGCCGATTACTTCTGTCTTTTCATTCGTAAATTCTACTGTCTTTTTTAACGCTCGTTTACTCACATTCGTTATCCTATTTTTTTCTTTTTTACAATATGCACATAGTTTTTTAGGTTCAGATATTTCTCGTCCACAATTTGTACATTTATACATTGCTTTCCCCCCATTAGTCCGTTACATATCCACTTAAAATATACTCAGGATCCGCTTCGATCATATCAGAGATAGTATGAATCAACGTATGAATATCATCAATTGCTTCTGTTATTGGATTGGTTGATTTTTGAAAATACTCATCTAATTTTAACGCCATTTCTCTAGTCAAAATGCTTTCCAAATCTTTTTTATGGAGATTTAAGCTATAGTTCAAAGCAACATATTCATCTAAATCTGAAAGGCAATTTACTTGGATATTAAAACTCTCATTTATAAATAAAATATTTTGCAAAATATCATTTGCTGACTTTTCTTTATCACCAAATTTCATACGGTTTTTTCGGTAACTGATTACCTTTCCTTCTAACTGTTTTAACAATTGATATTTCACAGTAGTGATATCATTTAGCACATTAACTAATAACTGTTTTTTTATTTGAGGATCTTTTATTAACACTGATTGTTCATATTTCTCTTTAGCAGAAACTACACCTGCGTAACGATCATTTTCAAAATTTTTGATTACTTCGTCTATTTTCAAATTAAGATCATCTAATTTGTCTTCGATTTTTTTAAGTTCTAACATGACTCCTACTACTATTGCCGCAGGACTTAAAGCTGAACAAACGCTTGTTCCATTTTTTAATGTCAAATTTTTAACAAATTCGCCACTTTTTTTATCAGCAATCTGTGCATATACTCCATCTTTCCCAGAGACAAAACGATACGTTCCATTTTTTAGTCCCTTTAATATTTCCGGTGGAATATCTAATACGTATTCTCCTTTATTTATAATTTCCATGACGGTACCACTCGTCACTATTGCCCCATTTAAATGTTTAACAATCTTTTCTGAAAAATGTAATTCCTTCACTTTTTCTACCAATTGGTTTTTTGGAACTCTGATACCCGCTTGCATTATCTCCATATTACGCCCCTCCATTATATTCAAAAACATTATACCGCTTAATGAAAAATAAATACTATCAATATTACTAAATAATGCTACTAAGAAGCAAAAAAATACCTACACTGATCTATATCCACAAAAAATTTCGTTTTTTATATTAAAAAAGCCTGAACTTTTAATCTCCTTCGAAAAAAGGAATTAAAAATTCAAGCTTTTTTTATTTGACATGATTTGTCTCACTATCAAAGGAGCAGACTCAGCCAAAAAATCAGCCGTTTCACTAGCCTAAGAATTCAAACACATCTGCTCGATCATATAGTTTCAATACTTTCTCACATAAAAACTGAGTGAACAATGCTGCCGCAACTGGGACGACTAACCAGCTCAAAACAACAAGAGCCGGATTTAGACCTGCATCTAAAGAAGCTAAAGGACCAACTAAACCAACGATCCCAAAACCAGCCGAGGCAGGGGTTCCTGAAATAGACAACAAAGCAACTGGAATAGCTGTAATCACTGCACTGATCAGACAAGGAACGAGAATAACCGGTCTGCGAAACAGATTAGGCATCATCATCTTCATCGCTCCTAACGTAATGGCGATCGTCACTCCTGATTTATTGACTTTCCACGAGTTCACGATCAAAACGAAAGTCGTTGCTGCGACACCCATTGCTGCCGCTCCTGCTGAAACACCATCTAGTTGGATCGCCACTCCGATTGCTACGGTGGAAATCGGTGAAATGATCAAGAAGGCAAAAGAACAGCCAATCAAGATCGACATCAGTAAAGGTTGTAGTGTCGTGAAGTTATTGATGACCGTCCCGATAGCTGAGGTAATATCTGCCACATAAGGATAGAGATAAAACCCGATCACCCCTGCGCCGACACCAACAACGATCGGAGTCAACACAATCGCTACCGAACCAAACCGTTCACCAATCAGATAAATCAATCCAACTGCGATAGAAGCAGTGATCATCGTATTGATGATATCGCCTGTGCCAGCACCAACATACACACCTGTTTCACCAAGCTCAGGAGTAAACTTCACCACCCCTGACCCGACAAATGCGGCACCAGCCACCACCATCATCTTCATCGGTGCAAAACCAAATTGCAAAGCTATCAATCCACCGATAATCAACGGTGTCGCTAATTGGAAGATGACCGCCATTTGAGCAACAGCCATCGCAAAAGAAGAACCACTAAAGTATCTTAAAATCGCCCCTAATACTGCGTTAGGAATCAATCCGATGATAATCCCCGTTGCTGTACCAGCTAGTACTTTGTTCAGAAAAATCTTTGGTGACATGCTTTGTGTCTGTTCCATCAATTATCCCCCTTTATTTTACCTGCAAGCTATCTTCTTTCGCATGGATCAATTCTGTTAAGAAGTCACAATAAGGTGTTGCAATACCATATTTCTTCCCTTTTCTTGAAACCGCACCGTTGATGTAGTCGATTTCCGTCAAGCGGTGATTCTTGATCAAATCTTGATACATGGATGGATAATGTAATCCGATCGTTTCTGGATCGAAACAAGATTCACAATGAGCGATCACTTCTGGGATATCTAAGTGGATATTTTCAGCTTCTGCCACTGCCGCAAATTCACGAACAATCGTTTCCACCATCTTATGCGCAGTCGAAGTTTGACCTAACCCTGCCATGTTCACATCCAAAATCGTGCATAACCCATTCATCGTGCCATTCACACAAGCTTTACGGTAAATGGAATAATGGATGTTATCAGAGAATTTCGCATGTAAGCCTGATTCTGATAATTTTTCAGCTAGTGCTTTCGCTTGTTCTTCTTTGCCTTCTCCAAGATTTTGCAGCTCAATTGAACCACTTCCAAACAGTTTGACTTTTCCAGGTCCTTCTAAGCCCGCCGTCCACATGGTGTTACCAATATAAATGTTTGCCATTGGAACAAATTTTTCAATGATATCTTCATGTCCGATACCATTCAATAAGCATAATACTTCCGTTTCTTCTTTGATCAATGGACGGATATCTGTTAGCATTTTTTCTAATTGCATCGCTTTAGTAAATAAAATGATCAAATCTACCTGATCTTCTTCGCCTACTTCTGATTGAAGAACGACTGGTAACTTCTCAACTACTTCTTCGCCATTAAAATCTGCTTTTAACCCATGCTCTTTGATTTGTTGAACATGATCTGCCCAACCGTCGATCAATAGTACTTCGTTTCCACCTTGATGTAACATCAGACCGAAACGACTTCCCATCGCTCCAGCTCCTGCAATTGCAATTTTCATGTTTTATTCCTCCCTTTTGCCTTACATTATACCTATCTAAGATTTATTACACAATTTTATTCTATAGGTTGCTCTTCTTTTTCCACCACTTTACGTGAAATCAGCTTGCCTAAGAGAAAAACGGGCAATCCTAAACTTCTCCGTTCAATTGGAAGTTAGCAGAAAGATATTTTAAATTACTTCCTTCCATCACTGCAAGCACAAAAAAACAAAGTAACCAAAAATCACTAGAAAGCTTTCGGCTACTTTGACAATGATCGATTAGCAGTGATCCCTAAGACAAAAGCGAGCGTTCCTCTCATACAAGAATAAAACCAACGCCCTCAACATTCACGGATCATTCTTCCGTTTCGACCAACATTTTCATTTTTAAGATGAATTCTGTAAAATTTTCTGCACCCGCTAACAATCGCACATTGATCGGATCAGAAACGATTTCGATAAACATTTCAAAAAAATCATTAAATTCTTTGGCTTCATCTTGTGAGATGGCAACTAAAGCTACGATTTGAACAGGATATTCGTCCCATTTTAGGGTTTCTTGCAAGGTCATAATCGAAAGGGCACTTTTTTTCGCCTGTTGTTCCAGCGAGTGGGGTACTGCGATACCTGATGGGAAACTGGTCGATGACATCGCTTCTCGTTTTTCCATCCTCTGGGAAAATTCTTCCTCCACATACCCTGTCACTAACAATCGATCAAACAATTTTTCCCGAATCATTTTAGGTGTCTGATCGGTCGGATCAAATTGATTAAAATAGAGATCTTCAATAATAAACCGATCAATCAAATGAAACATCTGTTTTCGCCAATTACTTTTTCGCTTGGCAGTCACCCGTTTTTGGATCTTTGCAAAATCTTTACGTGTCAAAATAGGATGGACATATACTGCGCCATTGATTTCAGTCACTCTGTCACGGTCAGAAGAGACATACACGTCATTTTCTTGTACGCTTACCTCATGATGATCAACCGCCACGATCTCCACATCTTCCCCTAGCATACTACGAATATTTTGAACGTTTGTTTCTTCAAAATCATGGTAATTGTTGTGATCAACTAGCACTCGCAACTTTGGTCTTTTTTCTTTTTTGCTTTCTAAGTAAGCCCCGATGTGTAAAGCGATAAAAGAAATCTCATCCTCATTAAACCAAATCGCTAATTTTTCCTGTACCAACATCGACAAGTAAACCGCAATGTCATACGTTAACGGATAGGCTGTTTTAATATCTAAAAGGCTGCTATTCCGAGTGAACCGTTCATATTGAGAGCGGTCATAAAGATTTTGCAGATGGATAGCTAATTTATTGAAAAAAGCTTCATCTTGTAAATCAATCAAATAGGTTTCTTTGACTTTCTCTAAAACTTCATTTAGTGTTTCGATCACTCGAGCTTCAACAATTTTGGACAAGGATAGCTCTTTGCGATTCGTAAGATATTCATTTTGTAATCCAATAAAAAGTAAGGATAACTGTTTGACTTCAGCATCAGAAAAATGAATGTGATAAGTATTTGAAAGAAGTTCAGTAATCTCCACACACAATTGAAATTCCGTTGCATCATTTCTTAATGGAAAGTCCTTCACGCTTTTCAGATCATTTCCTTGGCGAATCCGTTCAATACTAATCGCAAAATGAAGCACAATATTGTTCATCGAATAACGATTGATTTTGATTTTGTGTGAAGCCAAGACATCATGGATGGTTCGCTCTAGATCAATAAGCGAAAGCGTGCCAATCATATCTTGGACATGATACTTTAGTTTTTCCTGATAATCGCCTTCCTCATACAATAGCGAAATCATGTAACGCCTTTTATCACTTTCTGATCCTTCTAAATAAATTTGATTGGCTTTGATCGTTAATTTCAATTGTTTGTTTTGAATCTCGTTACGCAAAAGCTGGATGTCATTTTTTAACGTTGACTCAGAGAGAAACATCGTGTCTACCAGATCATAGAGATCAATGCCATGATTGCTTTTTAACAACGTCAGAAACAACTGTGATTGCCGGTCATTCGTTGCTTGGATCACTTGATTATCCTGGGTAGGTTGTTTGATCCGATACCCTTGATTACTAGAAATAATTTGTTGCTCCGTCTCATTGATCTTTGTGATTTGATTACGAATGGTTCGAGTCGTACAGTTACAAAATGTTGCTAGTTCCGTCGCAGTGACCCAATGCTGCTGTCGTTTTGCAAGATATGCGATAATCTCTCTTTGCCTTTTCGTTGCCACTTTCTATCTCCCCCACACATGTGTTGCTATCCATTGATTTGCCACACTATCTCAAAAAAAGGTGGATACGAAATCCATGTCTCGCATCACACCTATTCTTTAAACTGGCGACTTTACAAATTTTCTCCATTCGATTCAATCACATTTTTGTACCAGTAAAAACTATCTTTTTTGATCCGATCACCACTACCTTTTCCTTCATTATCCAGATCCACATAGATAAATCCATAACGTTTTTCCATTTGAGCAGATGAACAGCTGATAATGTCAATCGGCCCCCATGCACAATAAGCAATCACATTGACTCCATCATACATCGCACGTTTCATTTCTTCAATGTGACTAGCCAGATAATCGATCCGATAATCATCATGAATCTTGCCGTTTTCCAACTGGTCGTACATTCCAAAGCCATTTTCTGCAATAATAATCGCTTTACCATAACGATCCCAATATTGCGACAGTGAATGATACAACCCTTTAGGATCCACTGCCCACCCCCATGGATTAGCTTTCAAGTTCGGGTTAGGTGTCACCGATGCAGGGTTCATATCGTTTTTCTTGGAGTCGACCATTTGCGAATAATAATAAGAAATAGCCAGATAATCCATCGTATTCGCTTGTAAAATGGCTTTGTCTTCTTCAGTGATCTCGAGATGGATATTATTTTCAGCAAAATAATTCAACGCATACTGAGGATATTCCCCTCGAAATTGCACATCTGTATAGAAATACTCCATCCGATTACGACGTAAAGCCAAAATGATATCATCTGGATCGCAAGAAAATGGATAGGCGGTGCAATCTGCAACCATCGTTCCAATTTGCATTTCAGGGTTGAGCTTTTTCCCATATTCATAGATTTTAGCACTGGCAACGAACTGATTATGGATCGCTTGATAGCTAGCTTCTTCGTAATGATCCACCGTATCATAAGGAATAGCAGTTGAATTGAATGGTTCAAATTGGATCAAGTTGATCTGATTGATGACGATCCAATACTTCACTTTATCTTTGTAACGATCTAAAATTGTTTTTCCATATTTTACAAATAGATCGATCACTTTCCGATTATGCCAACCCCCGTAGTTTAAAGTAATGTCTACCGGTGTTTCATAATGAAGCATCGTAATAATCGGCTCCATCCCTAACTCACGGATCTTATCAATCAACGCATCATAATAAGCCAAACCCGCTTCATTCGGTTCCGTTTCATCGCCCGTAGGAAAAATCCTCGACCAATCAATCAACGTCCGAAACGTTTTAAAGCCCATCTCTGCTAATAGCGCTAAATCTTCAGGATAGGTATGATAAAAATCGATCCCATGGCGTTTAGGATAATAGCCTTGTTCATCTGTCATATTCGCCTTCAACTGAGCCAAAGACATTCCTTTATGTTGCTCTTCCGCAATTTCTGCATTTGTTTTATCCGCATGGAAAACATGTAAATCAGCGAGGCTGATGCCCTTACCATCAACTTGATAAGCCCCTTCTGCTTGGTTTGCAGCAATCGCCCCTCCCCAAAGAAAATCTTTTGGCATTTTGTATTCTTTAAACATGAAATACCTCCTATTTAGTTAATTTTTTTGAAAAGTTCCGAAATAACCGAACCATATGTTCACCAATCAATATCTCACTTTGTGCTGTCATCAACGTATCTTGCGCATGACAGAACAACGTAGAATAGCGGATCTGCTCTCCTGAAGCTTCCATTTGTAACGTATCTGTTTGCAAGCCGTGAGCAATCACCACTTCTTTATGTGCCGATTGAATCAATTCTTCTGCTTCATCGAACGCCATTTCCTCCAGTGCATTCAGACCTTTTACCAGTAATTCACGAGCATTACCTGCATGGATCAAAATATTCATCGATAATTCGTTTAGGCTATCTGTTTCTTCCACAAACTGTTGTGACATACTACTACCTCCAATTATTGAGCCGTTGAAGCTTGCATTGCTTTTACTTGCGCCGCTTCTTGTTCTTCAGCAATTTTTTCTTGTTTTAATAATGAACTATCATATGCTTTAAAAAATGGTAAGAAGATAAACCATGTGATAACAAAGATCAACAGACAGACGATGACCGCACGGAAATCTTGAGTGGCTAAATAAGATGTAAATGGATATGGCATGTACCACAACAAGAATGATTGACTAGGAATATTCACGAAGCCCATATTCATCACAACATAAGAAATCGTTGGTACGATCAGTGCGTTGATCCACATAGGAATCATCAAGTAAGGATTAAAAGCAATCGGTGCCCCAAAAACCAACGGTTCATTAATATTAAAGATCGAAGGAATAAAGACCGCTTTACCAATCGCTTTTAATTGTGCTGATTTACTTAGCAGCAACATCATCACAGACAAGGCCAAGGTAGTCCCCACACCACCCATTGATGAAAAAGCATAACAAGTTTCTTGAGTAGCAATGTTCATTGCTTGTCCACCATTTGCAACAGCCTCAGCATTAGCAGCTAATCCAGCCATATATACAGGATAGATAGCCGGCATCATCACCCAACCTGAAATACCGAACGTATATAAAAAGACTGGGATAAAAACGGATAAGACAAAACCTGGGTAAGATTGCACGATTTTTGCCAATGGACTGAATGCCCAAACGACCACTTCAAAGAAATCAACATTCATTTGTACCGTGATAAACCAACCAACGATCAAGATAAACGTAATCGGCAATAAACTATTAAACCACCCCACCACAAAATCAGGGATCGGTGTATCTTCATCGAAAAATGATCTTTTAGCAGCAAAATTCATCACACAGGCAACAAAAAGACCAGAAATAATCGCAAGAAACATGCCTGTAGCGCCAAACCGAGAAAGAATAAACGTAGCATTTCTTTCAGCAGATACTGTGGGAAATAGTAACATCATGAATAACACTAATCCGGTAGCACCTGAAATCAGCTTTTGACCGCTGTTTCCCTTTTTTTCCATGAGATAATAAGGAATCAAAAAAGAAACAATCAAACCAAACATCCCAAAAGAAAAATTACTAATCATTGAAAAATCAGGTAAACCTGCAAAAATATTTTTTAGCAGAGAAACCACTGTAACTAAAGAACCAACAAAAACTAACGGTAAAGCCGCCATGATCGAATCTTGGATCGCCGAGACCCAAGGATTCTTGACAATTTTATTTACTTTTGGCGCAAATTTGTTCGTCATGAAGTCCATAATTTTATTCATCATTCGTTAGCCCTCCATACTTAAAATCAGATCTAGTGCCTTATCTCCATTTAAAGTGCCATAGGTTGCTTGTGGAATGACTGCTACTTTCACGTTCTTTCCTTCAATTTGTGCTTTGAGATCTGCCAACATATAAGACAAATGCGGACCAATCAACAGATAATTGATCTCATTGATCCGTTCATCCAATTGCGACTCACTAGCCGCTTTCACAGTTACTTCTTCCCCTCTTTTTTTCGCTGCTTTTCGAATAGCAGCCGCCATAAATCCACTAGAAGCACCCGAACCACAAATCAACAAAATATTTTTTGCCATCTTTACCATCTCCCCTTTTTTTCTTACACGTTTAGTTTAGCTACCGAGGTATGCGCTTTCAAACTTACTTTTTTCCTAGGTAGCGGAATTTAATTAACGTGAGGTTCTCTTTTAGCTATTATAGGGTATACTCCTCTTAGTTACTCCACCAGTTCTGTTGAAAAACGAATCCTGATAGTTAGGCTCATATCATCAGCTGGCTAACATTCCTGTGAATATCCCCGTACTTCACTAAAAAAGAAAAACATTCCCACAAAAAAAAGAGAGCCGACCAGATTCATTCTGATCACGGCTCCCCCCTCTATGCCATTTTTTGATTTATGCTTTGTTATCAATAAACTCAGTATCCACTAATCATTCCTACCGTTACCTTACCCCAATGAAATCGGTTGAATATAATCTACCTGCCATTTTTGTTCTTTGTCTGAATAATTGAAATACCAGATCTGAGAAAAATATTGTCGCTGATGCTTGTACCCTGATAAGAGCAGGTTATTTTTTCGATCAATCGTATAATCATAGCAACTAAAATCAATTCAGATCGAGAAACTGTCTTCCTCTATTTGACGATAGTTCCCCAACTGTTGCAGTACGATTTTTTTAGTATGATTTTTAATACCTTCTGCTTGATTCTTTTGTAAGACTTGTTGATGCTCCAAAAATAATTTTTTCGTATAATAGCGCGAGGCTTTTTCCATTTTTTCATGTTCCCAAGCGTTTTGAATCGCAAAGAAGCTGGTTTCGATCTCTGAAAGCAATCTTTTCTTCGCTTTCTTTTTCCCAGGCATACGAGAAAATAGCTCTCTGGTCACACTGTGCTGTTCTTTCTTCCTTTTAAATAAAGCAAACGCCGCAAAACCACCAACAGACGCCCCCATTAATACATAGTCCTCTACGTCACCGTATGAACTTGATCGATAATACCCTCGTGATCTTCCGATAATTGGCCGATCGTCATAAAAATGATGTCCGACCGAACTACCACCAAAACTTCCGCCAGATCCAGCGCTTCTCGTTTAGCCACCTCCATGTCCACCCGCTACTGCAAAGCCCTGTACTGGCAAAGCAAATAAAAAGAACAGACACAACAAACAAGCCAAATAATGTTTCTTCATGTTCCCCCACCC
>ERZ1034847.937-NODE-937-length-10395-cov-7.044487_pt1 | contig 10395 bp, 6 predicted proteins | sample MGYA00520633_ERZ1034847 | MGnify/ENA primary metagenome ERZ1034847 (study PRJEB33766, sample SAMN09781732) | gut metagenome | biome: gut microbiome | host: Homo sapiens | place: Madagascar | study: EMG produced TPA metagenomics assembly of the PRJNA485056 data set... | reverse complement strand
AAATTTAGGAACAATGAAACGTAACAGTAAGTAGGAAAAAGATAGGAATGATGAGAGAGTTTATGAAAAAACTATTAAACAATTCATGGATGGATAAATTGAAAAAAGGTGCACAAGAGCCGAAAAACAAAACATTTCGACGTTCCCATGTCCCTTTTCGGTTGAATTTTCTTTTTTTCATCATATTTACATTATTCGTCGCATTGATTGCACGATTAGGTTATCTACAAATCGTTAATGGCGAAGCAATGGAAGCCAAAGTGAAATCATCATCGACGCTAACGATCCAAACCAGTTCTCCGAGGGGGATGATTTACGATTCGACAGGTAAACCATTGGTGACGAACCAAGCGAATCAAGCAATTACTTTCACCAGAGGAACAAAAATGACGGCAGAGGATCTGCTTAAAGTAGCGACAAGACTAAATCAATTAATCAATGTGCCAGTTGATGAAAATTTAACTGAACGAGATAAAAAAGACTTTTGGTTAGCTGATCCTAAGCATTTGAAAGAAGCAACGGAACGCTTAACAGCAAAGGAAAAACAACTTGATTCCAGCGATCAATACAAAGCGTTAGTTGACAAAGTAACTGATAGTGAAATCAACTTCAATGAAGAACAATTAAAAATCGCGACAATTTTTAAACGCATGAATAGCGCGTATGAGTTGAACACGGTATTTATCAAAAATTCAGGTGTGACTGATCAAGAATTAGCGGTTGTTTCCGAACATGCTTCAGAACTACCTGGAGTATCCACAGGAACCGACTGGACACGTCAATACACGGCTGCTGACTCAATCAAAAGTATTTTAGGTAGTGTGACAACAGAAAAACAAGGTTTACCAGCTGATGAAGTAGATGAATACTTAGCTAAAGGCTATTCTCGTAATGATCGTGTGGGACAAAGTTACCTTGAAAAGCAATATGAAGATGTTTTACAAGGAACAAAAACCCAATATGAAGTAACCCTCGATAGTAATGGGAATGTAACGAATCAAAAAGAAATCTTTGCTGGTGAAAAAGGGTCCAACCTCATGTTGTCTCTTAACGCTGATTTCCAAGCCAAAGTCGAAAATATCTTAAAGACAAACTACCAAAAATTAGTGGATAGTGGAAAAGCAACTTATTCGCCAGGGGCGTATGCAGTAGCGATGAATCCACAAACCGGTGAGATATTGGCTATGACAGGATTTAGCCACCAAGAAGGGTCCAAAGAGTTGACAGAAAATGCTTTGGGGAATATTACTAGTGCCTTTACACCAGGGTCAGTAGTCAAAGCAGGTACGTTAACTGCTGGTTGGCAAACGAATGTGATCTCAGGTAACCAAGTGTTAGTCGATGAGCCAATCAAATTACAAGGCTCTTCTGAAAAGAGTTCGGTCTTTAATCGAAGCGGGCGTATTGCAATCAATGCAGTCAAAGCACTTGAACTATCATCGAATACGTATATGATCAAAGTTGCGTTGAAAATGCTGGGATTGGAATATACACCAAATATGGGACTTCCTTCACTAAATGAAGAGTCAAAAGCCTATGAAGAATTACGTAAAGCGTTCAAACAGTTTGGTTTAGGAACAAAAACTGGGATTGATCTACCAAATGAATCACCAGGGATTTCTCGTTCTGTTGATTTTATGAAGAAATTTAATGCAGATAATGGTGCTCAATGGTACACACCAGGTAACTTTACTGACTTAGCTTTTGGTCAGTTTGATACCTATACACCGATCCAATTAGCGCAGTATGCTTCAACTGTAGCCAATGGTGGTAAGAGAATCCAACCTCGTTTAGTCAAGGGAATCTATGGAAATGATGAAAATGGGAACCTTGGTCCGGTGAAAAAAGAGCTGGAAACAAAAGTCGAAGATACCGTTGATATTTCTCCAGCTGATATGTCGATCCTTCGTGAAGGATTCCATCAAGTTGTTCATGGAACAGATGCGTATACGACAGCTAAACCTTTAGCTAGTGCAAAAATGGATTTGTCTGCTAAGACTGGTACAGCCGAAACTGTAGCTGAAGGTCATCCAGATATTACCACAGTAAATAGTAATATCGTGGCCTATGGTCCGAGTGATAACCCACAAATTGCAATTAGTGTCGTTCTACCGAACTTATTAGATGAAAAAGATCATATGAATCTAGTCATTGCAAAAGAAATCATGGACACTTACTACGATATGTTCATGGCAAAATAAAAAGACCAACAACTAAAAAGACCGTTCCAGAGAAATACAATTTGTTTTCTCTGGAACGGTCTTTTTTGATTTTAAAGGGCTAATAAGTCTTCTAGATACGTAGCTAAGCCATCTTCTTGGTTGGTGTGTTCAGTGACATCGTTAGCAACGCCTTTTAATTGATCGGTACCATTTTTCATTGCAACTCCCCAGCCAGCATATTCTAATAGTTCCAAATCGTTATGTTCGTCACCAAAAGCAATGACATCTTTTTGATCGATATCAAGGTAATTGGCAATGCGATGAACGCCTTTGGCTTTTTCAATTCCTTTAGAAACGATTTCTAAAATAGCCATTGGTCCTCCCCAAGTACGAACATCAACAAAATTATCGAATTGACGGGTTAATTCAGCTGAAACTTGTTCAGCATAGCATTTTTCTGTTCGAACCAGTAAAGAGGTTGGATCAGTTGTCAGATTTTTAGGCGATAATAAATTTTGAGGGCTAGGATTTGATGCAGCAAAAATTTTTTCATCAAAAAAATCAAAGCTGTCAATAAAATAAGTTTCACGATTTTCTGCAGCAATGAAATCTAAATTCAATTGGCGTTTTTGAGCTAAAATCTCGAATACGATGCGTTTATCGATCGAGGTTTCTTTTTCATGAGCCCAATATTGATTAGGGATATGTACTAAAGCACCGTTAAAGTTGACCATCGGTGTAGACAATCCTAATTGCTGATAATAGTGATAACTCATTCGGAAGGGGCGCCCAGTAGCAATACTGACATGGTGACCAGCGTTAATCGCTTTTTTTAATGTTTCTTCAGTTTTTGAAGTAATGATTGAATCGGGATTTAAAGTTGTTCCGTCTAAATCAATGGCAATGAGCTTTCTATTCAAAAATGTCATTCCTTTCAATGCTAGTATGTGTTTCAGTCTAGCACATATATTTTTTTTAACAAGGTGCAAATGTAAGGGGAAAAGAAGTCTTTTTTAAATTAAAGAGAACGGATACATTTTGTTCAATAACCATTTATAAGGTAAAACACGAACATTAAGCATTTTTTTGTTGCTTTTTTTAATGATTTTATTGAAAAGCGAACGAATTATAATTATAATCAATAATTGTTCGACGTAAACGGAATAGTTGACTTATTTTATTATTTGATTTTACGTCAAAAAAATTCAGGGAGTGGAAATTTTTTATGGAAAAGTTTTTCCAATTTAAAGAAAAATAAGACAAATGTACCAACAGAAATCATGGCTGGGGTTACGACATTCTTTGCAATGAGTTATATCTTATTTGTAAATCCAACCATTTTGTCAGCATCAGGGATGCCTTTTCAGGCAGTGTTCTTAGCAACAATCATCGCTTCGATCATTGGTACTTTGGTAATGGGGTTGTTTGCAAATGTACCGTATGCGCAAGCACCTGGAATGGGATTAAATGCCTTTTTTACTTTTACAGTAGTTTTTGGATTAGGTTATTCTTGGCAACAAGCTTTAGCGATGGTCTTTATTTGTGGGATGGTCAACATTTTTATTACTGTGACCAAAATACGAAAATTGATCATTCATTCCATTCCTGAAAGTCTACAACATGCGATTGGAGGCGGGATCGGGATCTTTGTCGCTTATGTTGGAATTAAAAATGCAGGATTTCTCTCTTTTTCAGCTGATCAGTCAGCAATCACTAGTTCGGTGGTTGACGGAGGCAAGGCAACGAATGTCACAATCAATGGTGGGATCGTTCCAGCTTTAGCCAACTTCAATAATGCACCGATTTTATTAGCTGTGATCGGTTTGATTTTAACAGCGATCCTGGTGGTAAAAAATGTTCGTGGTGCGATGTTGATCGGGATCGTGGCAACCACTATCTTAGGGATTATGATGGGGGTTGTTGATTTAAGTACGATTGATTGGCAAGCCAATTCATTAGGAAGTTCATTCAAAGAATTAGGCACGACTTTTGGTGCTGCTTTTGGACCAGAGGGGATGCAATCATTATTTAGTGATTCTTCAAAGATTCCACAAGTAATCATGACAATCATTGCGTTTAGTTTATCGGATACATTTGATACGATTGGGACGTTCATTGGAACAGGTCGCCGTACGGGGATCTTCTCAAAAGAAGATGAAGAAGCATTAGAAGATGGCAAAGGTTTCAAGACAAAAATGGATAAAGCGCTCTTTGCCGATGCCATTGCGACATCTGTAGGAGCAATCTTTGGGACATCAAATACGACGACTTATGTAGAATCTGCTGCAGGTATCGGTGCTGGTGGACGAACAGGTTTGACCTCAGTAGTGGTTGCAGTCTTATTTGCATTAAGTAGTTTCTTTTCACCATTGATTTCTATCGTTCCAACTCAAGCAACTGCACCTGCATTGATTTTAGTTGGTGTGATGATGATGGCTTCATTCACAGATATCAATTGGCTTGACCTGGAAGAAGCACTACCAGCATTCTTTGCTTCAATCTTTATGGGATTATGCTATAGCATCTCTTATGGGATTGCTGTCGGCTTCATTTTTTACACGATCGTCAAAGTAATCAAAGGGAAATTCAAAGAAATTTCAATCCCATTATGGATCGTTGTGGTCTTGTTTATCCTTAACTTTATTATTTTAGCAACGATGTAAACCAGCCTAACTGGTAGCTGAACTATTTTCTTAAAGAACCAGCTGAAAAGTCAGGAAACAGCAACATGAGTAAGTTTACAATAAAAAGTAGCACAAATTTAATAAGAAAAAACGCTTTTTGCCATCACCATTTGAATGATTCGAAAAAAGTAGTATTTGCACTCTTAACGATTTTATATAGTTGTTAAGAGTGTTTTTTTGTAACATAAGATTTTCACTGTTAAGATAGTAAATAAGTAGAAGATAGTACTGCTCGGAACAAAACCTTTCGTCTATATAGTAACAATACATAATTTATGCTGTTTCAAAAAGAAATTTTTTGCAAAGAAACATAAAGAAATGAGGATGATCAATGAAGATACAATGGAAGAAAAATTTATTCGTGGCTTGGATCGGCTGCTTTTTTACAGGGGCTAGTTTTAGTTTAGTTATGCCATTTATTCCTGTATATGTAGAACAATTGGGTACACCAAGTGATCAAGTTGAGTTGTTTTCCGGTCTAGCGATATCTGTTACTGCCTTTGCTTCAGCTATCGTAGCGCCAATATGGGGGAATTTGGCAGATCGTAAAGGACGAAAGCTCATGATGATCCGAGCTGCCGCAGGGATGACGGTAACGATGGGATCGTTGGCCTTTGTTCCCAATGCGTATTGGTTACTGGTCATGCGTTTTTTAAATGGCATTTTATCAGGTTATATTCCTAACGCGACTGCGATGATTGCTTCACAAGCGCCAAAAGAAAAAAGTGGTTGGGCATTAGGAACTTTATCGACTGGAGCAATTGCCGGCAGTTTGATCGGACCATCAATGGGAGGTGCGTTGGCGCAGTGGTTTGGTATGGAGAATGTTTTCTTGATTACTGGGGTATTATTACTTGTGACAACACTTTTAACCATTTTCTTGGTAAAAGAAGATTTTCAACCAGTAGAAAAAAATGATATGATCAGTACAAAAGAAATCTTTGCCAAAATGGATCATTTATCCATTCTAATCGGATTATTTGTGACCACTTTGATTCTTCAAATTGGTATCACAACTATCAGTCCTATTTTGACCCTATATATTCGTGAGCTAAGCGGGAATTCAGGAAATATTTTATTTGTTAGTGGGTTAATCGTTTCGATTTCAGGTGTGTCTGCAGTTTTTTCCTCTCCTAAACTAGGGAAATTAGGGGATAAAATAGGGAACCAAAAAGTACTGCTTGCAGGGCTAACCTTATCTTTTTGTTGCTACTTACCCATGGCTATTGTAGCGACCCCTTTACAGTTGGGGATCTTACGGTTTATTCTTGGTTTTTCAACGGGAGCGTTAATGCCATCCATCAATACACTCATCAGTAAGATCACGCCGCCAGAAGGAGTGAGTCGAATCTATAGTTACAATCAAATGTGTAGTAATTTTGGACAAGTCTTTGGACCGATGGTGGGCTCGACGGTTGCGCATGCCTTTAACTATCGCGCAGTGTTCATTGCTACAAGTCTTTTTGTTTTATCTAATATCTTATTATCTTTATTTAACTTCAGAAAAGTTCTTCGACAACGCTTCTGATCAGATGATGAAAAGATCGTGTGTCGCTTTCGTTAAAACCTCGCAACTCCGATGACACTAGGGAAGAATTTGTTGAAATAACCGCTCATGTTTTGAGAAATTCAGGCTTATTTCAAGGAACAACAATTATTCATTTTTGTGCATGATAAAGAGCCCGGGACGACCTTTTGTCCCAGGCTTAACTTTTCCACTCCAAAAAGTTAATGGAAAGCGAAATGATTTTATCAAAATACATAAAAAGGATGAGACTGCGTCCCACCCTCATTTGGCTTTTATGAATGTGATGAGGCTTCTTTTCTAGGAGTTGCCAATGCACCAAGTAAAATGACAACAACGCCTGCAACCAATGAAATAATCGTTGTTAAAGTAAAATCATAGCCACCGCTTGTAAGAGCCCCACCAATGTAACCTACGACTTGACCTAAGACAAATGACCAAAATAATGTGACGATATATCGCATAAAGAACACCTCTTTTCTAAGCTTAGTTTACCAGAATTTTGCTGAATGTAAAGAAAGCTAGTTGTAAAAAAACAAGTTTTATGATTTAACCAGTCCATGTGATAAAATAATAAAAATGCAAATCAAAGAGAATGATTACAAATGCGTTGTCGTCTATCCTATATTCATAGTAGATAAATGAACGCATTGATTAATTGTCTAACTATACAAAAGGTGGAATGACCATGTTTTTCCCACAATTATATACAAAAACCTCCTATTCGCTGTTGCAAAGCACGATCAGGATCCAAGATTATGTCCAAAAGGCAAGAGCACTAGGTTATACAGTCCTAGGAATAACTGATCAAGATGTACTGTATGGGATACCTGAGTTTTATCAAACATGTATCAAAGAAGGAATAAAGCCAATTGTCGGCATGCTCCTTACTTATACTTATGAGTCCCAAGCTTTTGATTTATTGGTATATGCGAAAGATGGCGTTGGCTACCAGCAGTTGATGAAGCTGTCGAGTAAAAAAATGATTCAAGAAAGTCTCGCATTATCAGAATTTACGGAATCAGATCATTTGATTTTCGTCGTTCCTCCCCAACATTCTGTGGTAGCTGAATTTAATCAAACGGAGACCTTTACTGCCCATTGGCAAGCACTCAAAGAAAAAGTAGGTCGACAAGATTTTTATGTTGGAATCACTGAAAGTTTCTCAGAACTACCAAGTGGTTGGGTAACGTTCCTAGCAGAAAACAATTATTCCTTATGTGCATTACAACCTATTGCCAGCTTAAGACAAGAAGAACTGTTTGCGCTTGAGACGATGAAACATCTTCGAGCTGGGAGCCAACTTTCTATGGAAGCAATCAACCAACAAAAGATAGAAACTAAAACAGGTTTTTTACTTGCTGAAAATGAAATGATCCAACGGTTTAATGAAGCACAGTTGGTTGATGCGCTAGAGGGTGCGCAACGTTTAGTTCAATCGGTTTCCTTTGAATTTCAATTTCATCAAAAGCTGCTGCCTCATTACCCAGTACCAGATCAGAAAAGTGCTGGTCAGTACCTTGATGAATTGTGCCACGCAAAATTAGTAGAGCGAGTCGAAGAAATCACTCCTGAATATCAAGAGCGTCTAGCATATGAGTTGTCGATTATCCATCAAATGGGCTTTGATGATTATTTCTTGATCGTGTGGGACGTCATGGCGTTTGCTCATCGAGAAAAAATCGTGACTGGCGCTGGACGAGGATCAGCGGCTGGTTCATTAGTTGCATATATCTTGGAGATCACCGATGTCGATCCTTTGCAATATGATTTGCTTTTTGAGCGTTTCTTAAACCCAGAACGTTATACGATGCCAGATATCGATTTGGATATCCCTGATAATCGTAGAGAAGAAGTCTTGAATTATGTCAGAGTAAAATATGGACAATACCATATGGCGCAAATTGCAACGTTTGGGACGATGGCGGCTAAGATGGTGTTAAGGGACGTGGCTCGTGTCTTTGGTTTATCACAAAGCGAAGCCAATCGATGGTCAAAGGCGATCCCTAATCAGTTGAAAATTACCTTACCCGAAGCATATCGGACATCGAAACCCTTAGTGGAGTTAGTTCAGTTAAGTGAAAAAAATCAATTACTATTTAAAACAGCTTCGATTTTAGAAGGATTGCCTCGACATGTCTCGACTCACGCAGCGGGTGTTGTGATCAGTGATAAGAATCTATTAGATCTGGTTCCATTACAAAAAGGATCAGATGAAGCATTTTTAACTCAATATACGATGAATGACGTGGAAGCGATCGGACTACTCAAAATGGATTTTTTAGGATTGCGAAATCTTTCGATCATTGATTACGCATTGAAAGCTATTAAAAAAGTAGAAAAGAAAGAAATTCGATTGAAACAAATTCCTTTAAATGATCCTAAGACACTTTTTCTCTTTCAACAAGGAGATACTACAGGGGTTTTCCAATTTGAATCTGCAGGTATTCGCAATGTTTTACGCCGATTAGGACCAGAAACAATTGAAGATATTGCGGCAGTCAATGCGTTATATCGTCCAGGACCAATGCAAAATATCGATACGTTTATTTCCCGCAAAAAAGGAAAAGAAACGATCCATTATCCTGATGACTCCTTAATGCCTATTTTAAAAAACACATATGGTGTCATTGTGTATCAGGAACAGATTATGCAAATCGCTGCAAAGATGGCTGGTTTTTCTTTGGGCCAATCGGATATTTTGCGTCGAGCAATCAGTAAAAAGAAAAAAGAAGTGATTGACAAAGAGCGGGAACACTTTGTCAGCGGGGCAGTAAGTCAGGGCTATTCGAAAGAAAAAGCGGTCGAAGTCTATGACTATATCGAACGTTTTGCCAATTATGGTTTCAATCGCTCGCATGCGTTTGCTTATTCATTTGTTGGGTTCCAAATGGCGTACCTCAAAGCCCACCATCCAGGCGCATTTTTTGTTAGTTTACTAAATTCGGTTCGACACAATACGACCAAATTAAAAGAATACATCGCTGAGGCAAGAAAGAAAAAATTAAAACTAGCAGCACCTTCCATTAATCAGAGCTATTATGGCTTTGAGCTAATTAATCCAGAAGAGATTCGTTTTGGTCTAACTGCGATCAAAGGTGTCCGAAAAGACTTCATTGAGGATATCTTAAAAGATCGAAAAGAAAATGGCGCTTATCAATCAGTGGATCAATTCTTGATTCGTTTAGATAAACGCTGGCTAAAATTAGAGTTGATCCAGTCATTAGTAGCAGTAGGCGTGTTTGATGAATTGGCACCAAACCGAAAACAATTGATGCTCGATTTAGAAGGAAAAATACAAAACATTATTTATAGTGGTGGAAGCTTAGATCTCCTAGGGATCATGGCTTTAAAAGAAGAAGAAGTGGCTGACTATTCTTTAGAAGAAAAGCTGCAATTAGAAGAGGAATATTTAGGCGTTTATCTTTCAGGGCACCCAACAGAAGGCTATGAACGCTTGAAATTAGCTAAAAAAATCCGGTTAATTACTGAAGTTATTCCGAAACAAACAGTCAGTGTATTAGTGATGATTAAAAATATCCGTGAAATCAGAACTAAAAAAGGGGAATTGATGGCTTTTGTTGAAGGAACAGATATCAGTGGAGAAATCACGATCACTGTATTCCCCAAATCCTATCGACAATTTCGTTCATTGTTTGAGTTGAATAAAGTGATCTTTGTTCAGGGACGAACAGAAACGAGTAAATACAACCAAGAGTTGCAATTGATTGGCGAAAATTTTGCTGATCCTGTAGAATTAGAAGAACAATATCAAAATCAGACTTGCTACTTACGAATCAAAGAAGAATTTGATGATCCACAAACGATGAAACAATTGCAAACTATTTTTCAGAAACATTCTGGGTACATTCCAGTCGTGATGTACCATGAAAAGAATCAACGGAAAGTAGTGCTGGCAGAAGCTTATTGGGTCGATGGAAGTAAGAGCTTGAAGAGTCAATTAGCTTACTTGCTCCAACCAGAAAATGTTGTTTTCAAATAACTTACGGTAAAATATACTATT
>ERZ1034847.935-NODE-935-length-10409-cov-6.512459_pt1 | contig 10409 bp, 5 predicted proteins | sample MGYA00520633_ERZ1034847 | MGnify/ENA primary metagenome ERZ1034847 (study PRJEB33766, sample SAMN09781732) | gut metagenome | biome: gut microbiome | host: Homo sapiens | place: Madagascar | study: EMG produced TPA metagenomics assembly of the PRJNA485056 data set... | reverse complement strand
AGAGAGGAAAAGAAGCTGATTAAGCCCCGGGAAGATTGAGAGAGCGGGGCGCAGAAAGGAAAAGAAGCTGATTAAGCCCCAGGAAGATTGAGAGAGCGGGGCGCAGAAAGGAAAAACAGGCCGATTATACCCAAGGAAAAGAAACCGGCCGGGTATGGGGAGGCGCAATAAGCCAATTATACCCCTGGAACCGAATTCACGGGGGTACAAAGCCAAGGTATATCATGGAATAGAAGTGCAAAATCAGCAAATGTATCGATTATCTCTGACAAAACGGATCCCCGCCATTCTTGAATAATGTGATCATTTCTTGACCGACACTGATAGTGGAAGGCAGATCCGGGACATCCTCTCTGGAGAACCATTTTGCTTCACCAAGTTCGGATTCCTGCAAAGTAATAGAAGGATTCCCCTCCAGCTTCGCGAAGAAGCCGATCATGGCGGAATCGCTGAAGGACCAGGGCTGGGATTTGTAATAGACCAGATCGCTGACCTTTAAACCGACTTCTTCCATGATTTCCCGGCGGGCAGCACCCTTGAAGGTCTCACCGACTTCCACGAAGCCGGCCACCAGTGCCCAGTGACGATAGGAACCGCCGGCGTAGCGGGTCAGCAGGATCTTGTCCTGTTCGGTATCCACGATGGCGATAATGACGGCTGGAGAGATCTTGGGATATTCGATCTGACCGCACTCCGGACAGATGCAGGCCCGTTCCGTAGTGCTGGGAACTGTGGGATGCCCGCAGCGGCCACAGAATTTCCGGTCCAGACGGAAACGATTGATCTGGGTGGCAGTGATTCCAGCAAATGCCAGATATTCCGGCTCAAAATTACGGAACATACCGGAGGCGTAGAGGTCTTCTTCCGGGAGCATGAGAGCACCGGCGTCCTCCGTCGTCTTGCGGAAGAATGCTCGGTCATCAATGGAAAAGAGATATTCACAGTCCAGAAAAAAACGTTCCATAGGCTGACGGATTCCCAAGAGTCCATGGACTTCTTCAAAAGTAGGAAGATATACTTGAGAATGCTCCGAGATGCCGGCACCGGCGGAAGTATCCGTTACATCACTGTTTCCTGTATGGGAGGGCAGATATACCTTTTCCCCATCAAACAACAGCAGATAATCGGAAGGCTTTGGCTCCTGATTTCGGAATTCCGGATAATATTTATGAGGTTCGATCTTATGGATCATCATAGGGTGTTTCTCCTTTTATGGCTATTTTTCAGAAAGTGTTCATAAGAATATAGTAGTCCACCGTGGGAGAACTGTCAAACGTAACAGTTCAGCCGCGCCGTTCACGGGAGTCGCGTTAACACGCTTTTATGTCACTTCGTGACTACCTTTGCTCATAGATTGGCGCTTAGCTCCTGCACATATTTGCCCGCAAAATCATGCAAGCATGATTTCTGCGCCCAGATATGTTCAGAACTGAACTGTTGTGGAAATTATTTGAGATTCCGGGATATTTGTGTTAAAATATTTTGTGACTGTTCTGAGGTGTTCATTTCTCGAATGCCCCTGTGAACAGTTACGGAATTTATCAGAAAATACAGCATGAGAGTACAAAAGTGAGTATCTCATGTGGAAACGAGGGATAGTATGTTACAGATGATCTTGCCGGAGGGAAGCAGTTCTCTCCTTGCTTTTTTTGGAATCCTTTTTGCTTTTGGAGCGACGGTACTGGCAACGGCGAAATTAAGTCCGTATCTGCCCAAGGATGCAGGAAGAGAATTTGCCCATGACGGAAAATTGTCTGCGGGGAAACCCAGAGGTGCCGGAATTATTTTTGTCATGGCATTTGTGGCATCCGTTCTGCTGTTTTCCCCTTTAAGCGCAGAGCTGGTAATCTATCTGCTGCTGATCGTGGTATGCATGATGACGGGATTTCTGGACGATGCTTCCAAGACTCCATGGGGTGAGTACAAAAAAGGTTTCTTAGATCTGTGCGTGGCGGCACTGGTAGCCATCACGTTTCTGAAATATAATTCCAACGTGGTGGAGCTGGCACTGTTTCATGTAAAGTTCACCCTGCCGCCTGTGTTATTCGCCATTCTCACGGTGATCCTGGTATGGACATCTGTGAATGTGACCAACTGCTCCGACGGTGTGGACGGACTTTCCGGAACCCTGTCGATCATTACCATCATGTCCATCTACATTGTGGATCGCATGAAGGATGTGAATGAGACTTACTCTTTCCTGATCCTGCTGTTTGCCGTATGTATTCTGGGCTATTTGTGGTACAATGCCACACCCAGTAAGCTGATGATGGGGGATGCGGGTTCCCGGGCTATGGGATTGTTCATCAGCATCGCTATTTTGAAGAGCGGCTGCCCGTTCCTGTTCATCCCGCTGGCACTGGTGCTGATCTTGGATGGAGGACTGGGACTTCTTAAGGTGTCTCTGCTTCGTTTCCTGAAGATCCATATTTTGAAAAATACGAGAACACCGCTGCATGACCATGTGCGTAAGGTGTGGGACTGGTCCAATACACAGACCGTATTCCGTTTTGCAATCATTCAGATCATTCTGTCTTTGGCAGTGATCTATGCGATGCAGCTGTAGAAAGAAGGATTATATTATGTACGACGAATTAACCCCCACTGACATTAAGAAAATGGAAGATGAGATCGAGTATCGTAAGCTGGTGGTGCGTCCCAAGGCACTGGAGGACGTGAAGGAAGCCAGAGCCCACGGAGATCTCAGTGAGAATTTTGAATATTATGCAGCGAAAAAATACAAGAATCAGAACGAGAGCCGGATCCGTTATCTGGAGAGAATGATCAAGACCGCAAAGGTGATCTCCGAGAACTCCGCCGTGGATGAGGTGGGCATCAACAACACTGTTACCGTGGAATTCATCGACGACGGCACAGAAGAGGATTACAAGATCGTGACCACCGTTCGCGGAAACTCACTGGAAGGTCTGATCAGCAACGAATCTCCGCTGGGCAAGGCACTGCTTGGCAAAAAAGTGGGTGATGTGGTCCATGTGCAGGTCAATGCCAATGTGGGCTATGACGTAGAGATCAAGGCACTGAAAAACACTGAGGATGACGGGGACAAGATCCGCAGCTTCTAATGCTTTGCGGACCCCACAAGCTATAGAAAGAAAGGGTAACTATTCAGAGCCTCATAACAATTACAGAATATTCTTGCGGATCCCGGTATTCAATGAATATTTTGCGATAGTTACAGGGCTTAGAACAGATACAAAAAAAGGAATTATAAGAATGAAAAAATATCTGCTGTTTGATCTGGACGGTACACTGACAGATCCCAAAATTGGAATTACGACCTGCGTGCAGTATGCGCTGCACTCTTTCGGTATTGAGGAACCTGATCTGGACAAGCTGGAGCCTTTTATCGGACCGCCCTTACGGGACAGCTTTATGGAATTCTACGGTTTTACCGCTGAGCAGGCGGAGGAGGCCGTGGCAAAATACAGAGAGCGTTTTCAGAATACGGGTATTTTTGAAAATGAAGTTTATGCCGGTATTCCGGAGATGCTGAAGAACCTGCAATCCAAGGGCTATTTTCTGGCACTGGCTTCCAGCAAACCCCAGATCTATGTGGAACGCATACTGGAGCATTTTGATCTGAAAAAATATTTTGCCGTGGTGGTAGGCAGTGAGCTGGACGGCACCAGAGAGACGAAGGATCAGGTGGTGCAGGAGACCCTGCATCAGCTGTTCAAGGAGAATCCCATAGAGCCGGATCAGGTCTACATGATCGGTGATAGAAAGTTCGATGTGGAAGGAGCCAGAGCGTTGGGCGTGGAGAGCGTGGGCGTGACTTATGGCTACGGAAGCAAGGAAGAGTTAAAGGAAGCAAAAGCGGACTACATCGTACAATCCGTGGAAGAACTGGAAAAATTTCTGCTTCGCGGCAGCGAGGAACTGGTGAACAGCAATCCCGACAATAAAAAGAAAAATCCCATGTACCAGAGAATCTGGACCATGGTGTATTCGTTCCTGATGTTTATCCTGGTGCGCAATGCGGTGCAGTATGCGCTGCTGGCACTGTTGTATCAGCTGGCACAGTCTGGTGCTTCCGGTGGACTGGTAGATCTGCTGATCCTGCGGGATGAGACCGGCGCCTATAACGGCTATTCCGGAGATGTCTCCAGTATCATAGCGGCACTGGGCTTCATCGGCGGAGCACTGGCGGTATGGTCCACGGCAAAGCTTCTGATCACGAAGAACAAAGAGGATATGCATTTAAGCCATCTGAAAAAAGAAGGTAAGGCAAAATATGCCCTGCTGGTGGCAGTCACCATCGGTGCCGTTATCGGTTTCAACCTCCTGTTTGAACTTCTGGGTGTGACCAATAAATCCGAAGCCTATACCGAAGTTGCAACCCAGCAATATTCCGCACACTTTATTGTGGGTATTCTGGTATTCGGCTTTATCTCTCCGATTGCGGAGGAATTACTGTTCCGTGGAGTGATTTATGGTTACCTGCGCAGATTTATGGATCTGAAGCTTGCTATAGCTCTGTCCGCACTGATCTTCGGTGTGTACCACATGAACTACGTGCAGGGCATCTACGGCTTTCTCATTGGCTGCCTCATGGCTTACGCTTATGAGTATTTCGGAGAATTCAAAATGGCAGTGCTCGTTCATGTGGCATCCAATGTCCTCGCCTACTGCCTGTCCTACACCGCCATCGCCGTCACCGGCTTCGTCAGCTGGCCCGTGTGCGTGATTTTCCTGACGGTGGCAGCAGTATCCCTCGGGATGCTCCATAAACAGAAAAATATATTCTAAGTAATAATAAAGTATATTAGCCATCCTTCGGATATTCGATAAGATATCCCCGGATGGTCCCCATAACCCAGTAGCCCCGACAGAGGGAAGAATAAGCAGACCGTAAGCAGACGTCGGCACTTAGCGTGGGTACTTTCCACGCTTATGTGCCGCTACGCTCTGCGACATGAGCGCATCGTGCTAAAGCACGCGCGTGTCGCGTTTCTTCCCTCTGCCGAGGCTACGGAGATTTTATAGAAAAATAGGAGCAACATATGAAATTCAGCATTATCGTAGTATGCCTGAACCCCGGCACCAAACTGAATCAGACCCTTGACAGTATCCTGGCCCAGACCTGTCCAGACTTCGAAGTCATCGTCAAGGACGGTGGCAGCCGTGACGGATCCATAGAGTCCATGCGCACTGACGGGCGGATCCATCTCTACCAGGAACCGGATCACAGCATCTACGAGGCTATGAACCAGGCGGTCTCTCATGTGACCGGAGATTACATTCTGTTCTTAAACTGCGGTGACCTCTTCTATGACAAGGAAGTTCTGGCACACACCGCACAATTCATGGAACAGCACCCTATGAAACTGCAAGGCATCTATTACGGAGATACCTACAGCGCGAAAACGGACACGAAGATATCATCCCCGCCCCGAATCACCGGCTTTGTCTGCTACCGCAACATTCCCTGCCATCAGTCCTGCTTCTATGCCGCAGACCTGTGCCGACAGAAGCCCTACGAACCAAAATACAAGATCCGCGCAGATTATGAACATTTTCTGTGGTGCTATTACCGGGCGAAGGCTCCCATGCAGTATCTGGGGCTTACCGTATCTTCCTACGAAGGCGGCGGCTACTCCGAGACAAAGGAGAACCTGAAACGCAGTGCCGCAGAGCATAAGGAGATCACGGCAAAATACATGAAACCCGTAGAACTGTTCCGTTACCGCGCTGTGATGGCACTGACCCTGGCACCTCTCCGGACCGCAATGGCAGAAAGCAGACATTTCTCTGCAATCTATCAGGGACTGACAAGCAAAGTGTATGGTCGGAGACAGGAAAAATAGGGAAAATCCCCAAAGAGTTGTGCTAAAAGCATGGCTTAAAAAAGAAAATAAACACAATTCACAGACAATAGACGTGCGAACAACTGAATTGACAAATTATCTGACAATTCAAGGAAAAATCTATATTTACAAATGAGAAAAATAGGTGTATAGTACAGAAAAGGTCGCAATGAGGCGCTCGAAAGAGTCTCATTGCGACCTTTTTTAGTTGCAGGAAAGTGCTGAAAGCACAGTCTTGCGAATGAGGTTCTGAATAGGAACAGCCAGATTAAGAAGAGAGAAATAGAAAACCGGAAAGGAGAACTATATGTTTGATGTAAAACAGGAGCTGCCCAAGGCACCGTTATATCGGGAAGAATTTGAGCATGATAACTGCGGTATCGGAGCCTGTGTCAATATTCACGGAGAGAAGAGCCGCGCGACCGTAGAGAATGCGCTGAAGATCGTAGAGAATCTGGAGCACAGGGCCGGTAAGGATGCGGAAGGCAAGACCGGTGACGGTGTCGGTATTCTGACCCAGATTCCCCACAAATTTTTTGCCAGAGTGACCAGGGCTCTGGGCATGGACATCGGCGGAGAGAGAGAATACGGTGTCGGCATGTTCTTCTTCCCGCAGGAAGAGCTGCGCCGCAACCAGGCCAAGAAGATGTTCGAGATCATTGTGGAAAAAGAAGGAATGGAATTCCTCGGCTGGCGTGAAGTGCCTACCTTCCCCAATGTGCTGGGACATAAGGCCGTAGAGTGCATGCCCTATATCATGCAGGGATTCGTGAAAAAGCCTGCCGATGTGGAAAAAGGACTTCCCTTTGACCGCAGACTTTATATTGCAAGACGTGTCTTCGAGCAGTCTTCCGATGATACCTATGTAGTTTCTCTTTCCAGCAGAACCATCGTATATAAAGGAATGTTCCTGGTAGGCCAGCTGCGTACCTTCTTCGCAGATTTGCAGAGTGAAGATTACGAATCCGCCATTGCCATGGTACACTCCCGTTTCTCCACCAATACCAATCCCAGCTGGGAACGTGCCCATCCGAACCGTCTGATGGTACACAACGGTGAGATCAACACTATCCGCGGCAATGCCGACAAGATGCTGGCCAGGGAGGAGAACATGGAATCCGAGCATCTGAAAGGCCAGCTGCACAAAGTACTGCCTGCCATCAGCAAGACCGGTTCCGACTCCGCTATGCTGGACAACACGCTGGAATTCCTGGTAATGAGCGGCATGGAACTGCCTCTGGCGGTCATGATCGCTATCCCCGAGCCCTGGGCGAACAACAAGGCCATGTCCCAGACCAAGAGAGATTTCTACCAGTATTACGCTACCATGATGGAGCCCTGGGACGGCCCCGCATCCATCCTGTTCTCCGACGGAGATATCATGGGTGCGGTACTGGACAGAAACGGCCTGCGTCCTTCCCGTTATCTGATCACTGACGATGATACCCTGATCCTGTCTTCCGAGGTAGGTGTCCTTCCTGTTGATCCCACGAAGATCAAGTTAAAGGAAAGACTTCGTCCCGGCAAGATGCTCCTGGTCGATACCGTACAGGGCAGAGTCATTGACGATGAGGAGATCAAGGAAAAATATGCTTCCAGACAGCCCTATGGTGAATGGCTGGACAACAACCTGACAGAATTGAAGAGTATTCACATCCCGAACCAGCGTGTCCCTGAGTACACCTACGAAGAGCGTCAGCGGATGCAGAAAGCTTTCGGTTATACCTACGATGAGATGAAACAGAGCATTCTGCCTATGGCAAAGAACGGCAGTGAAGCGATTGCCGCCATGGGTGTGGATACGCCGCTTCCCGTCTTAAGCAAGACGAACCACCCGCTGTTTCATTATTTCAAGCAGCTGTTTGCACAGGTAACCAACCCGCCCATCGATGCGATCCGTGAGGAGATCGTGACTTCCACCACCGTATACATCGGTACCGAGGGCAACATTCTGGAGGAGACCCCGAAGAACTGTAATGTTCTGAAGGTCAACAACCCGATCCTGACCAACACGGATCTGTTGAAGATCAAGAACATGAAGGTAGACGGATTCAAAGTAGAAGTCGTACCTATCGTATATTACAAGAACACCAGCTTAGAGCGTGCCATTGACAGACTGTTCGTGGAAGTGGACAGAGCTTACAGAGACGGCGTGAACATCCTGATCCTGTCCGACAGAGGCGTGGATGAGAACCATGTGCCCATTCCTTCCCTGCTGGCCGTATCCGCCCTGAACCAGTATCTGGTACGCACCAAGAAGAGAACCAGAGTCGCACTGATCCTGGAATCCGGCGAACCCAGAGAGGTACACCATTTTGCTACGCTGCTAGGTTACGGTGCCTGCGCCATCAACCCTTATCTGGCACAGGATACCATCAAGGAACTGATCGAGAGCAATATGCTGGATAAGGATTACTATGCAGCAGTGGATGATTACAACAATGCTGTCCTCCACGGCATCGTCAAGATCGCATCCAAGATGGGTATCAGCACCATCCAGTCCTACCAGGGTTCCCAGATCTTCGAGGCTATCGGTATTGCACCGGAAGTGATCAGTAAGTATTTCTCCAACACCGTATGTCGTGTGGGAGGTATTACCTTAAAAGATATTGAGCAGCAGGTAGACGACCTGCACTCTCAGGCATTTGATCCTCTGGGACTGAAAAACGATCTGACCTTAAACAGCCCCGGACATCACAAGATGCGCAGCGGCGGTGACGAGCATCTGTACAATCCCGCTACCATCCATATGTTACAGGAATCCACCAGACGCGGTGATTACCAGATGTTCAAGCAGTACACTGCCATGGTAAACGACGAAGATTCCATCAAGAATCTCAGAGGACTGATGGACTTCAATTATCCGAAAAAGGGTGTGCCTATTGAGGAAGTAGAGCCGGTAGAGTCCATTGTGACCAGATTCAAGACCGGTGCCATGTCCTACGGTTCCATTTCCAAAGAAGCCCATGAGACCATGGCCATCGCCATGAACCATCTGCACGGCAAGAGCAATTCCGGTGAAGGCGGTGAGGACCTGGATCGTCTGACCGTCGGACCGGACGGACTGAACCGTTGTTCCGCAATCAAGCAGGTAGCCAGTGGACGTTTTGGTGTTACCAGCCGTTACCTGGTAAGTGCACAGGAGATTCAGATCAAGATGGCACAGGGAGCAAAACCCGGTGAGGGCGGACATCTGCCCGGAGGAAAGGTATATCCCTGGATCGCCAAGACCAGACACTCCACGCCCGGTGTGTCCCTGATCTCTCCGCCCCCTCATCACGACATTTATTCCATTGAGGATCTGGCGCAGCTGATCTATGATCTGAAAAATGCCAACACCCAGGCAAGAATCTCCGTAAAGCTGGTATCCGAAGCCGGTGTGGGAACGGTCGCAGCCGGTGTAGCCAAGGCGGGAGCCCAGGTCATCCTGGTATCCGGCTATGACGGCGGTACCGGTGCGGCACCGAGAAACTCCATCCACAATGCCGGACTTCCCTGGGAACTGGGACTGGCAGAGACCCATCAGACCCTGATCATGAACGGCCTGCGTAATAAAGTCCGCATCGAGACCGACGGTAAGCTGATGAGCGGCAGAGACGTAGCCATCGCAGCCATTTTAGGTGCCGAGGAGTTCGGTTTTGCCACCGCACCCCTTGTGACCATGGGCTGTGTCATGATGAGAGTATGTAATCTGGATACCTGCCCGGTAGGCGTGGCTACCCAGAACCCGGAGCTGCGGAAAAACTTCCGCGGTAAGCCGGAATATGTGGAAAACTTTATGAAATTTATCGCACAGGAGCTGCGGGAATACATGGCAGCATTGGGCGTGCGTACCGTAGATGAACTGGTGGGCAGAACTGATCTGCTGAAGAGAAAAGAGCATCTGACCGATCGTCAGGAGGAAGTGGATCTGACCCAGATCTTAAGCAATCCTTACGAGGGCAGCAAGCAGAAGGTGACCTTTGATCCCAGGCAGGTCTATGACTTCCAGTTAGAGAAGACACTGGATGAGAAGGTGCTGTTAAAGCAGCTAGGAAAAGCCATCGACGCAGGACAGAAGCGCAGCATCGAAGTAGACGTCAGCAACACCGATCGTGCTTTCGGTACGATCCTCGGAAGTGAGATCACCAGAAAATTGGGCGATGATGTGGAAGAGGATACCTACCATGTACTGTGCAAGGGTGCCGGCGGACAGTCCTTCGGAGCCTTTATCCCCAAGGGCCTGACTCTGGAACTGGTAGGCGACAGCAATGACTACTTCGGTAAGGGCTTATCCGGCGGTAAGCTGGTGGTATATCCTCCTCAGGGCAGCAGGTTCAAGGCTGAGGAAAATATCATCATCGGTAATGTGGCACTGTACGGTGCAACCTCCGGTAAAGCATTCATTAACGGTGTGGCAGGCGAACGTTTCTGCGTACGTAACTCCGGTGCCATCGCAGTTGTCGAAGGTGTAGGTGATCATGGTTGTGAATACATGACCGGCGGACGTGTGGTAGTCCTGGGACCCACCGGTAAAAACTTTGCAGCCGGTATGAGCGGCGGTATCGCTTATGTACTGGATGAAGGCAACGATCTGTACAA
>ERZ1034847.934-NODE-934-length-10414-cov-5.207549_pt1 | contig 10414 bp, 5 predicted proteins | sample MGYA00520633_ERZ1034847 | MGnify/ENA primary metagenome ERZ1034847 (study PRJEB33766, sample SAMN09781732) | gut metagenome | biome: gut microbiome | host: Homo sapiens | place: Madagascar | study: EMG produced TPA metagenomics assembly of the PRJNA485056 data set... | reverse complement strand
ATCCCTGTCCTTTCTGGGATGAGGACGGCAAAGCATACATGGTGACAGCTTTCGCCAGAAGCCGTATCGGTTTCAAGAGCATGCTGTATATGTCTCCCATCGAACCGGACTGCTCCGGAGTGCTGGATGACGGTCAGTTCATCTATGATGGCCATGCGACCCAGCCCACCATCGAGGGACCGAAGCTGTACAAGAGAAACGGCTATTACTATATCTTCGCTCCGGCAGGGGGCGTGAAGCCCGGCTGGCAGACCGTACTGCGGTCGAAAAATATTTACGGTCCCTGGGAAGAGAAAATCGTCCTGCATCAGGGAAATTCTCCTGTCAACGGACCTCACCAGGGTGCCTGGGTGGATACCCCGGACGGACAGGACTGGTTCCTGCATTTCCAGGATGTGGGCAATGCAGGACGTATCGTTCATTTGCAGCCTATGCACTGGGAGAATGACTGGCCGGTGATCGGTGTGAATGAGGTGGACGGCTGCGGCGAACCGGTACTGCGCTATAAAAAGCCGGAAGTAGGAGCGACGTACCCAATCGATGCACCGGAGGACAGTGATTTCTTCGAAGGGGAAAATTTGGGATTACAGTGGCAGTGGAATGCCAATTATAAAAAGGAATGGTATGATCTGGAAAACGGCCAGCTCATTCTTCATGCCCAGGCCGCAGACCCGAAGACGCAGCTGTGCGATATCAGTAACCTGTTATTGCAGAAATGGCCGGCACCGGAATTCTCCATTACCACCTGTCTGCATCTGGAACAGATGAAGGACGGCGATGTGGCAGGACTGGTATCGCTGGGCGGATGTTATACAGCACTTGCGGTGCAGAAAATAAACGGAAAGATGAGCTTACAGCAGCGCACTGGCAACTGGACGAAGGACGATGAAGTGCGCACCGGTCTGGGCGAATGGAACAGTGATGTCATTTATATCCAGATGAAGGTGGAGAAGGAGATTTACCGTACATTTTATGTAGGAACCGCAGAAGAAAATTTACAGCCTGTGGGACAGATGGTGGAAGCAACTCCGGGCCGCTGGGTCGGTGTCAAGGACGGACTGTTTGCCATCAATGAGCAGGGTATGGAAGGCGGCCTGGTCGCTGCGGACTATTTCGTATATCAGGAGCTGTAACTATTTATAGGGCGAAGTAACCACTATGAGCAAATAACATGCAAGCATGTTATTCAGGAAAGCCTCGTAGAGGCGGTTTTGCGAATGGGGTGCTGAATAGTTACTGAATCATAAAATTACATTTCTATTTACAATGCAATGACAATGTGATATTTTGGCAGTTGTTAATGTGATGATAAAGGAACGATGTAAGGTATGACGGAAGAGAAAAAAATGTTATTTTCACAGGATGCACTGAAAAAATTATTGTGGCCGCTGATCATAGAGCAGTTTTTGGCAATCGCAATGGGAATGGCGGACACGGTGATGGCGGCCAGTTGTGGAGAAGCTGTGGTATCCGGAATCTCTCTGGTGGATAGTATCTGCGTATTGCTGATCGGTCTGTTCACGGCCATGGCCAGCGGCGGTGCCGTAGTGGCGGCGCAATATATGGGACACGGAGATAAGGAAATGGTAGGCCGGGCCTCCAATCAGCTGTTTATAGCGGTTGGGGGTGTGGCCCTTCTGTTTATGACGATAGCACTGATCTGGAACAAGGGATTGCTGGCACTGCTTTACGGAAATGTGGAGGCGGATGTCATGAATGCCGCAAGAATTTATTTTTATATTGTGGCGGTGTCCTTTCCTTTTCTGGGAATTTATAACGGTGGTGCGGCTCTGTTCCGTGCGGTGGGAGATTCCAAGGTGTCCATGAAAGTGTCATTGGTGGCAAATCTGGTAAATATTGCCGGAAATGCGATCCTGATCTATGGTGCAGGGATCGGTGCTGCCGGTGCTGCGCTGTCCACGCTGTTTTCCAGAATATTGTCGGCTGTGATGATCATAGTGCTGCTTGGAAAAAGTGACAAGATCATAGTGAGCAATCACTGGAGGATCGATACGAAAATCTTGGGAAAGATTCTGTATATCGGTGTTCCCAACGGACTGGAAAACAGTATCTTCCAGATCGGTAAGCTTCTGACCACCAGTCTGATCGCCGGTTTTGGAATGGCTGCTACGACGGCAAATGCCGTAACAGGCAGTATTGCCAGCTTTCAGCAGATCCCTGCCAACGCCATCGGTGTAGCAATGATCACTGTGATCGGACAGTGCATCGGTGCAGGAGAGACAGAGCAGGCATTATATTATCTGAAAAAAATGATGAAGGCGGCGTATGCCTGCATGGTTCTGTTGGGAATTCCCATGATTATTTTTGCACGGCCGATCTGCGGAATCTATCATTTGAGTCCGGAGACAATGAAAATAACTGTTTTTCTGTTATGTTACAGCTGTGTATGTTGTATGCTGGTGCATCCGTTGTCCTTTGCACAGTCCAATGCACTTCGCGCTGCGGGAGATGTGAGATTTACCATGATCGTGGCGATCGCTTCCATGTGGCTCTGCCGTGTGGGCATGGCATACATCCTGGGACAGGGTCTGGGACTTGGCGTCATCGGCGTCTGGATCGCTATGACCATGGACTGGGTCGTACGGGCATTTTTGTTCACTAACAGGGTACGTACGGGAAAATGGCTGAAGTATAAGGACCGGCTGGTGAAGTAAAGTAATATAATGCAATCTGGAGAGGAATAGAGGCGCAGTGGACAAAAATATCTGCTGCGCTAAAGTTTTACATTGACAGATTTTGCAATGTGTTTTAGCATGTTTTTATAGAAATTGTAACGGTTCCGCCAGGATCGTTACGCAATAATACATAGCACATCAAAGTGCAGAAATGAGGCAGAACATGAGCAAAAAGCCCTATGCAGAGCGTAATCTGAAATTCGAGACATTACAGTTACATGTGGGACAGGAGCAGCCCGATCCTGTGACCGGTGCCAGAGCCGTTCCCATTTATCAGACATCTTCTTATGTATTCCGCAACTGCGATCACGCAGCAGCCCGTTTCGGACTGGAAGATCCGGGTGAGATCTACGGTCGTCTGGGCAACCCGACACAGGGCGTCTTCGAGCAGCGTATTGCAGCACTGGAAGGTGGTACCGCAGCTCTGGCGGTAGCCAGTGGCGCAGCAGCTATCTGCTACACGATCCAGAACCTGGCAAAACAGGGAGATCATATCATTTCTGCAAATAATATTTACGGCGGCACCTACAATCTGCTGGCGCATACTCTGGTGGACTACGGTGTGACCACCACTTTCGTGGCTCCTTCCGATTATGATAAGATCGAAGCAAGCTTTCAGGAGAACACCAAGGCTCTCTACATCGAGACTCTGGGCAACCCCAACTCTGATGTGGTAGACATCGAGCGTCTGGCACAGATCGCCCATGCGCACAAGGTGCCGCTGGTAGTAGACAATACTTTTGCAACCCCTTATCTGGTACGTCCTTTTGAGTACGGTGCAGATATCGTAGTACATTCCGCTACGAAATTCATCGGCGGACACGGCACCAGCTTAGGCGGTGTGATCGTGGAAAATGGTAAATTTGACTGGGAGGGCAGCGGCAAGTTCCCTCATCTGTGCACTCCGAACCCCAGCTATCATGGCGTTACCTTCACCAAGGCAGTACCGGGTGCAGCTTTCGTGACAGCAATCCGTGCAATGCTTCTGCGTGATATGGGCGGATGCATTTCTCCCGTGCATGCATTTATTTTTTTACAGGGATTGGAGACGTTGTCTCTGCGTGTAGAACGTCATGTAGAGAATGCACTGAAGGTGGTACAGTATCTGAACAATCATCCTCAGGTAGAGCGTGTGCATCATCCTTCCGTATCCACCGATCCGGAGCAGCAGGAGTTGTATAAAAAATATTTCCCGAACGGAGGCGGTTCCATCTTCACCTTCGAGATCAAGGGCGGCAAGGAGACAGCGAAAAAGTTCTGCGACAATCTGGAGCTGTTCTCACTGCTGGCAAACGTGGCAGATGTGAAGTCTCTGGTCATCCATCCGGCTTCCACCACGCATGCACAGTTGTCTGAGGAAGAACTGAACGAACAGGGTATTTACAGCAATACCATTCGTCTGTCCATCGGTACAGAGAATATCGATGATATTATTGAAGACCTGGAAGGCGGTTTCCAGTCTGTTTAAGGAGAGACCATGCTTTCACTGGCTTTTTTCTATTTTGTATTTTTGGGGACAGAGTATCTGTTCGATAACCGGATGGCGTTATATACGGATCCCGCAGGAGTAGTGCTGGCGCAGAGTTATATTCTGGGAGTCAGTGCACTGGGTTTTCTGGCATATTCTCTAATAGAAAAACAAAAAAGCAAATATGAGAATCCCGCTGCTTTCAAAGCAGGGGGATTCTTGGTGTTAATGTTAAGTCTTGGGGGCTATGGAGTGTTGTTGAATTGGACGGAGTATGGTGTGCTGCTGGGAACGGGTGTATTTTTGTTCCTGGTGCTGGGGTATCTGGGCAGCAGGGCACATTATCGGGCGGCACAACAGCTCTTTAACAGTAAGCATCCGGCGAAGACCGTGGGAGCAGCTTATGCGTTCGGACTGTTGTTGCAATTTCTGAACCACAATCTGTTCTGGGGTGAGACGGTGGAAGGCGTGATCCTGGCGGTGAGTTTTGTGGTGCTGTGGGCGCTGGCGGTCGGAATGGCGCAGAGTGTCGGGCAGAACTTTCACCGGGAGTCGGAACGGTCAGAAGACGGGAAAAAAATCTGCGGAGAGGATGTCTGCCCCGAAAAGAACACAGATGAGAATACAGAAGAGGGCGCAGAGAGGGGATTGCCTCGAAGGAAGGAGCAGACCGTAGAGAAGTTCGCGGCGGCAGGCGGGACGATTACTGTGAAGAATTCCCGGATGGCCGGTGTCGCTCTGCTCCTGACAATCATACTGATGACCTGTATTTTTGCCACGCTGGACAATGCCGTGACGCTGGCGCATGCGGCCGGTACCATGGACATCGGACAGTGGCCGAGACTGTTTCTGGCACTCAGTGGACTTCTGGCGGGCATATTGTTCGATCTGCACAGCGGGCGGTATCGTGGCCTGATCATGTATGCGGTGACGATACTTTCCACGATCTGTGTGCTGATCATCGAAAGCGGTGGATCGTTTCTGCCGGGCCTGTTGATCTTTTATATGTCTGCGGGATTTTTCGTGGTGTTTTTCACTAACGGCTTCATCCAGTTGTCTTATCGGATGGCGGATGGAAAAATGTGGGCCGGTATGGGAAGAGCAGCCAACAATCTGGGTGCCGTCATCACGGGAGTGGCTTCTGTGAGCTTGTTGAATGGAGACAGTCATGTCCTGACGGCGGTATTGGCGTTGGTGCTGTTCGTGTTCATCAGTGGATTACTTTTGTGGTACTATGATTGCACACAGATCGTGATAGAGAAGGCGCCGGCTTCCGAAGAAGCCAAAAGCCGTGAAGTGCCAGACAGCCGGAGGCGGATGCAGAGATTTGCGGAGTGCTTTGGACTGACCGAACGGGAACAGGAAGTGCTGCAGATCCTGCTGCTGTCCGATGACGGCATGCAGGAGATCGCCGACAGTCTCTTCGTCTCCCGGGCCATGTTATATCGGCATGTGGCTGCCCTGAACGAAAAGACCGGCACCCGGAGCCGCATCGGCCTGATCCAGTTCTATTATAACTGGGAAGAAGAGAAGAAATAACCAGAGAATGAGAATGGTACAGCCCACCCAGGGGGCTGTGCTTTTTTTTACAGTCGGGTAAGGGTATAAATGGCGCAAAGTGGGTGAGATACCCAGGTGACGAGGCGCGCGAGGGTATAGAGGCTGAAAAGAAGGCGAGATACCCAAAAGGGCAGAAATGCGGCAAATCAATAAGTTGAGACAAATGTCAACTTGAAAAAACAGGCCTCCGGTGAGTATATAAAACTATATTCTAATAGATAAAGGAGGATTTGTGAGATGCACAAAAGCAGAAAAATACAAGTCCACTGGAGGACGGGATTCTTGCTTCCATTATTGTTGGTGTTGACTTTTTATCTGGTGCCGGTGATAGGAGTGAAAGCAGAGGAAGCGCCGGAAATGGTGACAGCGCAGTGTATCAGTTTTCGGCTGGATGGGGCATGCACGGGGGATATGGTGTACGTGAAGCCGGAAGGAGAGAGTGATTTCAAGTCACTGACAACCCTTGGAAACGAGAGAAAAGTACAGATAAACGGAAACAGAGAGTATTGCCTGGACAATGGAGTTGACTCCGCAAGCGTATATGTAAAGTATGATCCGGCAAAACAGATGCTTCAGGGGGATATCACAGGAACTTCGGAAGATACCGCAACACTGGTAGATCAGAAGAAGACTTATATGATTCAGGTAGATCCGAAGACCAACACCGTTACCTGGGCCTATTCCGAAGAAAACTATGGTGCGGATGCGTATCTGGAGCATGGCAGAGCGGAAGTGATCGCCATAGAAGGAATCAATGATTTCCATGATATTCCTTTTGCCAACAATCCGGGAGATGACAAAGGCGGTCATATTGCCGTAGATGCCGGAAAAGAGGTGACAATCCGGCTGACACCGGATTATGGCTATCAGCTGTCCGGAGTTCAGTTGAACGGAGCAACCCTGACGGCACAGGAGGAAATGTATACGTTTACTTTTATCATGCCGGATGCCAATGTCCATTTCAAAGGCATTTTTACCAAGACGGAAGATAAGACCATGATCAGTACCCAGAGCCAGAGTATTTCTTCAGCATCCATCAGCAACGGTGCCAACGCAGCAGAAAGCGGCAATCTACAGCTGACTGTCACCGACAATACGGGATACAATGTGTCTGTGGCACAACAGAAAGTGGCCGGAGCAGTATCTGCGCAGGCGGTGGAACTGGATCTGAATCAGATCGTAGCCAAAGGGGATGGCACGAACTGGGAAACAAAGATTACGGAATTTACCAATCCGATTACCTTAAGCCTTGGAATTAACAACTACGATGCAAATTATGACTATGTGGTAGTGAGAGATCATAACGGAACTACCACTGCATTGCCTACGAAAGTGATCGATGGAAAAGTCACCTTTGAGACCAATCAGTTTTCTACCTATGTCATTGTGAAAAAGGAAAAGGCGACCGCAGGTACCGGTACCGGTGGAAGCTCTCACGAGGATTCTAAAGGAAACGATAACAGCAGTTCTGATGCACAGCCTGCTGCAACACAGGCAGTGGCGCAGGAATTGGATGTAGTACCGAAGACGGGAGAGAACATCGGAAGCTACGGGATGGAAATCGTGTTGCTTTTTGGGGGAATTGTTCTGATCAGTACGGGAATCTTATTTAATAAAAAGAGCAATGGAAAGAGCAAAAGCGGTAAATAACAGGGGATTTGAAAGATTTAAAATAGAAGAAAATGGGAAAAAACGCCAAATGAGAACTTTGCATCAATAATAAAATAGTACTTGACAAATACCCTATGGGGGTATATCTTGTAGAAGAAAACAAGATACCCCTGTAGGGTATTTTGCGTATGGCTGCAACGAAAGATCCGGCAGCATGTTGCGTGCACTGATATGCAGGCCGGAAACAGCATATGTGTAGAACCGGGAAGATTCTGGAAAATTCGGATTCCGGTGCCGGAGGCTCAGGAAGGGGAAAATTATGGAAGAACAAAAGGAAGAAAAAATGGAAGAAAAAGGCATGGAATGTTGTCATTGTCACCAGAAGGCAACGCCCCGCTCCGAAAAAGAAAGAAAACAATTACAGAACCGTTTAAGCCGTATGAGCGGACAGTTAAACGGTATCAGCCGGATGCTGGAAGAGAACCGTTACTGCGGTGATATCCTCACACAGGTAGCTGCCGTGGAGAGTGCTTTACAGGCCTTTGGCTATGCAATCCTGAAGGAACATATGGAGACCTGTGTGGTGGAAGAGATCCAGAAGGGGAATACTGCTGTAGTAGATGAGGCAGTGGAACTTGTGAAGAAATTGAAATAAGCGGCGGAATGGTCGCAGATAAACCTGTAAATTTGTGCTACTGCGGTGCATTCAAAGCACCGGAGACTTTGCAGGTCATGGAAAGGCAAGGGTATTATGAAGGAAAGATATCATGTTACAGGAATGTCCTGTTCCGCATGTTCTTCCCATGTGGAAAAGGCAGTAAACAAGCTGGAAAATGTGGAAAAAGCATCCGTAAATCTGCTGACGGAGACTATGGATGTAACTTATGACGAGACGAAGATCACTTCGGCGGAGATCATAGATGCTGTGGTGAAAGCAGGCTACGGTGCTTCGGTAATGACCGAAGGCAGTGTGGCAGGTGCAGGCGGACAGAGCACTTCCGGGAATGCGGGAAGTACAGGAAAGTCCACAGCCGATGGCAAACAGGAGCTACAGCAGAAGCTGGATGCAGACGCAAGAGCCATGAAATGGCGTCTGGGAATCTCCATTGGATTCCTGATTCCGTTAATGTATGTGTCTATGCACCATATGCTGAAAGAATGGTTCGGAATTCCGGTTCCGGCATTTATCGTAAACACGATGCACGGCAATGCCAATGCCATGAATTTTGCATTGACGCAGTTTTTACTGTTATTGCCGATTCTGTATGTGAATCGGAAGTTTTTCTCTGTAGGATTCAAAACATTGGCGCACCGCAGTCCGAACATGGACAGCCTGATCGCTCTGGGATCCGGTGCGGCACTGGTGTACGGCATTTTCGCCATGTACCGGATCAGCTGCGGCCTGGGTTATGGTGACATGGCAGTGGTAGAGCATTATGCCCACGATCTGTATTTTGAATCCTCCGGTACGATCCTGACTCTGATCACCGTTGGAAAATATCTGGAGAGCCGTTCCAAGGGAAAGACCAGTGAAGCCATCACCAAGCTGATGAATCTGGCTCCCAAGGTGGCAATTCTTGTGACCGGGGACGGACAGGAAAAGGAAGTGTCCACGGAGAGCCTGCAGAAAGGCGATATTTTTCTGGTAAAGCCCGGAAGCCTGGTACCGGTGGACGGTATCGTGTTAGAAGGCAACTCCAGTGTGGATGAAGCGGCCATCACTGGTGAAAGTGTTCCGGTGGAGAAACAGGCAGGTGACCATGTGGTCTCCGCTACCGTGAACAAGGCGGGCTTCTTAAAATGTCGTGCGGATCGTGTTGGCGATGACACAACACTGGCACAGATCATCCGTCTGGTGGAAGAGGCCAGTGCCAGCAAGGCTCCCATTGCACAGCTGGCAGATAAGGTGGCCGGTGTATTCGTGCCGACGGTCATGACCATTTCCCTGATCACCCTGATCGTGTGGCTGATAAGCGGTGCTACCGCGGAATTTGCCATTTCCACAGCCATTGCCGTATTGGTAATTTCCTGCCCCTGTGCGTTGGGACTGGCAACACCCGTGGCTATCATGGTGGGAACCGGCGTAGGTGCCAGCAATGGTATCCTGATCAAGACAGGTGAGGCCCTGCAGCAGGCCAAAGAGATTGACACTGTGGTACTGGACAAGACCGGAACCATCACCAGCGGTAAGTTAAAGGTAGAAGAAGCAGGCGGTTATCAGAGCGACTTCCCGATGGATGCCATGATGCAGATCGCAGCAGCTCTTGAGAAAAAAAGTGAGCATCCGCTGGCGGAAGCTGTAGTGGAATGGGCAGAGCAGTTCGGTCTGGCAATTCCCGAGATCGTGGATTTCAAGGCAACCTTCGGCCGTGGTGTGGAAGGTGCGCTGGCAGCGGATTTCCTGGCAGTGGAAGCAGCAAAAAATGACGGCCCTACGGCGGTATTTTATGCAGGGAAAAGGGATAGTACTGCGGATGTACCGGAAAATTCAGGCAAGATCGCAGAACAGAATCCGGCAACCGGAATTGCAAGATCAGATGCAGACAGTGTGACATTCCCGGCAGGCACAAAATTCTATGTAGGCAATCTTGCATTTTTACAGGAGAAGAATATCACACTGCCGCAGGGAGCCGCAGAAGGTCTGAACCGGATGGCAGACGAAGGCATGACACCGCTTCTGGTGGCTCAGGAAGGAAAATTCTTAGGCATCATCGGTGTATCAGATACGGTCAAAGCCACCTCCTATGAAGCAATCAATGCATGGGAGAAAATGGGAGTCAGGGTCATTATGCTGACCGGAGACAACCGCCGCACCGCGGAAGCTGTACGGCAGAAGCTGGGGATCTCCGAAGTCGTGGCAGAGGTACTGCCGCAGGATAAGGAGAAAAAGGTCAGTGAGTTAAAGCGTCAGGGACACAAGGTGGCAATGATCGGTGACGGTATCAACGATGCTCCCGCACTGGCGGCAGCAGATGTGGGTATGGCCATTGGCGCAGGTACCGATGTCGCCATGGAGAGTGCCGACATTATCCTGATGAAAAACGATCTTCGGGATGCGGTGACTGCCATGAAGCTGAGC
>ERZ1034847.933-NODE-933-length-10418-cov-25.778732_pt1 | contig 10418 bp, 8 predicted proteins | sample MGYA00520633_ERZ1034847 | MGnify/ENA primary metagenome ERZ1034847 (study PRJEB33766, sample SAMN09781732) | gut metagenome | biome: gut microbiome | host: Homo sapiens | place: Madagascar | study: EMG produced TPA metagenomics assembly of the PRJNA485056 data set... | reverse complement strand
CTTGTTAGGGACTTGCACCCATTAGAATAAGCTCATGCCGAGCATACAGAAAGAGGGTGCGTCATAAGTTTATGACACACCCTCTTTTTGTTGTTATAAATATGTTATACGATAATTGTTCCATCAGCGTCATTAATCACAGCCTATTCTGGCAGTATTTGATTATTCCAATTAAGCTTCTAGGACAAAAGAAAATAAAGGCTTATCACAAAAATGATTTATAAAAGTCCTGATGTAAGATTCGGATTTATTACAACTATTTTGCACGTAATCGTAATATGACTCATCAGGAGTTCTATTATAATACCAATTATCATTAGTGCTCTCTATAGTAGAATCATTCATACTATATACATCACCTCCTAAGATTGGAATCGCAAAAAGTTTACATATCTGCACTATTTTAAGTGCTTCTTGATATGGAAAAGCATAGCCTTCAATACCTAAATCCATCAAGGAATAATATTCGGAAATATTATTATCTTGAATAATTGAAATTATATCATTCTGTTTCATTTTATGAGTCCAAATAGTTTATGCTTAACACATGAGCCTTTGTGCTAGTGCGGATAAAAAGCATACACATGCTTACACAAAGGCAGTATTCGTTTGCGATAACCTATTCCACCTTCCATCCATCAAGGGTTCCCGTCTTCGATGAAAAGTTGCAGCCTATCTGATAAATCTTTCTGCCATCAGCTGCATATTCCCTGGCATAGCCCATATTCTCTATCTGCTTCAGGGCTTCTTCAGCCGAACCATCACGCTTGAATTCGAAGATGTAGATATAGTTCGGCGTCTCTACCACACAATCTACCCTACCTTCGCTTTGCTGCTTTGACCAGCGTCAGAAAACCGTTCCTCACTTCATCATTAGGGAAATCCAGGAGATAGGAATCGGTATCCATATTCCAATCTTTAATGGTGAGATAACCGCTCTGATAAATCATAGACAATGGTGCTTCCACATCTGCCTTGTAGTCGATAAAACTACTCGTAGGATAAAACCTGTTCACCATCTCGTTGATGTTCTCATCAAAATGAGACAATAGGCGAACAAGATAGGTTGGCGAACCGGTGCGGAACCAATAATCTGCCAGAATCTTCTTGCTCAAAGCATTCAAGATGCTGAAAGGATTATAGATATCAAGCATATTAGGACTGAAGTGATAACCATCAAACTTCCTTTTCAGTTTGTATTTCATCCCTTCCTCCGTCGTCTTGTATCTCACGGCCATCGCCTTGATTTGTTCATCAAAGGTAGAATACAATTCATCTTCCGTAATTCCACAAAGTGCCTCGTAATGCTCATCCATACTGATGTCGTTAGGCTGATTGAAGCCACTGAACACGCTCACCTGTGAGAACTTGGTGACACCCGTGAGCAAGACAAACTGCAGGTCATCATCAGCTTCCTTGAACACAGAATATACGCCTTTGAGCAGATTGCGATTATAATCCTCCAAAGTCATCTTTCCATATTCATTCTGCACAGAAATATCCATATCCATCACATCAAGCAAAGGCTTGTCATACTCATCGATGAGTACAACTGCTCTCATTCCTGTTTTCTTATGAGCATTCTTGAGTACGGCTCGAAAGCGACTACTCAAAGTCTTGGCAAGTTCATCCTTTCCATAAACAAGTTCAGCACGGGCAACAAATTCCTCCAAAACATGCTCCAGGGTATAAGGCTCAATATAATTTTGTCCACCAAAAGAGAGATGCAACACAGGATATTGCTTCCACTCCTTCTCCAGTTTGTCGATGGAAAGTCCTTTAAAAAGTTCCTTCTTACCCTCGAAATAGCATTTCAAAGTAGATACGAGCAATGATTTTCCGAATCGTCGAGGACGACTCAGAAAGTAAATTGTTCCATTATGAACCAAATCATAGATCAAGCCTGTCTTGTCCAGATAAACATAGCCATCCTTTATGATTTTCTCAAAGTCTTGTATTCCTATAGGATATTTCATATTGCTACCTATTTTAATATAACTTGGTGCAAAGATACAATTTTATTTTCATATATCCTTGGTTTACCTGTCGTTATTTTGCATGAAAGATTCAAAGGAGGAAGAAACCTGCACAAAACTTTGGTGATTTGATAAAAAACTCGTACCTTTGTAACAGACTTATAATCATTAATCATAGGAGGATTTAAATATGGCAAGACCAATCAAAGAAACGCCAATTCTCTATGGCAAAGCAGCACGTAAATTTGAAGAAGAAATGCAACGTGTAGAAAACATGACCAGAGAGGAAAGAAAGGCTAACAGAAAAAAAGTAGAAGAGGGATGTTCTGCATTTCTTAAAACTGTAAAAGTTTGCATTTAAGCGATATGAAACGGATTCAAGACGCTACTTCCTGAGGAAGATGACGAACATACAAGAAGTATGTATTTTGGCATTTTGTCTCTTAATGATGAGTCATAATCTACTTAAAAGAGTTCTTGCAATCCTCGTATAATATACCTCCTAATGTCTATTCATTTGGTCATCAGGTTTATCTTCTAGCTTTTTTGTTGCTGTACTGATAGGGAACACAGAAAAATTGTACTTTTGTTGTCGATATTTAAGAAAAAAGAGTCAATGTATCAATATTTTTTGTACCTTTACCGACAAAAACGAATATGGTTGTCCGCTAACTTGATAACGATTGGCTTACGAACAGATTATTCGCAATGGTCAGTTAATGGCAGGGTGACAAACAGAAGCTCTGATTATTCTTATGGTTGGAGCAGTTCAAAGTCAAGAGATAAATAAAAATAGATATACATTTATGGAGAAGTTTGAAATATTTAAATTAAGGCTTTGTAAAGGCTTATTTGATGGCATTATATCTGATTACATATTAGCTGTAGTTAAGAATACAGAGCATATTTTAGAAGTACCAATATTAGCTGAAATTTTAGATGATTCTTATGTCACGAAGTTTAAAAACTACATTCATGACAATGACCTAAAGTTTCAAATAGATAATTGTGTACTGTTGCCTGAGAATTTACGTTTTATCTATGGTAGCGTGTCTAAATTTAGTCTTAATGGTGAATACGTGAGAAAATTCAATAATTTCTACAGCAGTATCAGAACTGTAAAATACAATTCTGTAGAATATAAAGACCTTTATACTGGACAAGTTCCTGATGGAATAACGTTAAATGGTCCTATTGCTCTTAATGATTTACCCCCCATAGTCTATACTGAAATATCTGTATTTTGCGCTCGTGATGATAGAAGATGTTTAGCAGATATTGCCGATAGAATACGTAAACGCTATTATTTGCCGTTTTCTGCAACATCATTTCCTTGTGTTTCTCGCTCGGAATTTGATAAAAGTATGTCTGATAAGAGTAATAAAAATAAGAAGTTACAAAGTGAAAGTGTATATAAACTATATAATGTTCGAGTTCAACCAGACAGAAAACATTTTCGTGTAAACCTTTATAATGAGCATTGTGTATATGAACCTGACACTATAGATTATGAACTATGTGACTCCGTTTGGGCTTCTGAGTTACTACCATACCAAGGTCGTTCTGCAAATATTCCAGAGTATAATAGTGAAGGTTTACCACTGGGTATTTTATGGGGACATAATATTTTAGGTAATCTTTCTTTTGAACCTAGTTATCAAATAATAGGTGAGAATCGTCAGATTAGGACAGATAAATATGGTTATCATTATAAAGATTCTCAAGTATGGGCTTTTTGTTTAGTATCGAAAGTTGACGAATATGGTAATTGGGTTTATATTAAAGGATATGATCCAATATATCAAAGAATGCAGATAGAAGAGAAGAAATATAAACCAACACCAGAGGCTATAGAATCAGAAATAAATGATATATATGTTGAGGATATAGATTTAGAAGAATATCGCCATAGATTCAGAAATAGTGATTTTTCAAAATCAGTTTCTGAGTCAACCTCATCTATTGAATATGTTGATTTTAATGTTAGGTATGATAAGTACTCTTCCTATAGTATGTATCCTTTTATATGCCTACCTATTATGGAAACACCTATCATGCCTTATAGAATACAAAAAAGAGTTTACAATCGTGGGATTCAGGAAGATTCATTTGAAAAAATGCTTTCTCGATTCATAAAAGATCCTTATGAGGTCAGATCTGATATTGGTTTGGTAAATGACAGTGACTTATGTTATGAACCCGATATTGCTATTGTTCATCAGGGACATCCTCATGTTCATATTGATATAGAGATTGACGAACCTTATTCTGTTAATAACGAACCAATTCATTATATCGAATGTGATAATGACCAAAAGAGGAATAAATATTTTGTTGACCATGGGTGGATTGTTATTCGTTTTTCAGAGAGACAGATTACACTTTATCCTAAAGGTTGTTTAAAAGTAGTCGAAGATGTTTTGTCATCAATTGATCCTACGTATTTGCCTGAAAAAAATCCTTTAAATGAACAAATTGTCACCGAAAGACATTGGTCACTTGAAGAGGCCCGTCAAATGATAGCAGCAAATGAGAGGTCGAAATATTTAGGTTTAGACATTATGCAAAAGTCTGTCCCAAATAGTGGTGAAACATTCCCAAAACAACAACTGACAGAATCAGAAAAACGTGTTAGAGCGGAAGTAAAATCTCAGAATGAGTCAGACTTGCAAAGGGAAGAAGTACAAGAATTATCATTTTCTGCCCAAACAGGCAAAAAAGTATCTTGGTGGCGAAGAATCTTGCGTTATTTTATAATGCTAAAAAATAGATAGAAATAAAATGTGATTTTAGGACCCCATCTTTAACATATAAACCAAGACGCAGGCAGTACGAATTCAAATAAAGAGTTTGACGCACATTTTCAGTGCATCAAACTCTTTATTTTTTATCTACAATAGTTTATTTTACTGCAACCTTGATTGCATTATCACCAAATTTTGCAATAACCATGGTTTCTGATACAGCGCAGGATGCGGTACCGTCCACGGCAGAAGATGAGCCGATAAGCTTGCCATCAGCTGCATAGAACTTAACCACCTCGCCATTATCAAGACCCGAAATGCAGACGATGCCATCATGGGCAGAAGCCACAACGCCACGGGTTCTAGTCTGGTTGATGTTGGTTACATTCTCTAGGTTGGCATTAATCCAATATAGTGTCGCCTCGACATTCTTTGATGTTATATAGCCATCAGCTGTAGCATATACAGAGATGTTGTAGGCTGCAGAAAGCAAGACATTCCCATCTTCACTAAGTGCATCTGTAGCCATATCCTTGTCACTTATGGTATAGTAATATTTCGCTCCTTCTGTATCGCAAGAGAACTTCAATCTTCCTGCCACATAAGAAATGATTGGTGTAGCACATCGAACTGATGGATTATCGTTATCCCCTGATTCGTCATGATCCCAGACTGGAACATATTTATAATCTGGACCGAAGGCTTTCTTATAGTCTAGGAGATATTCTGCAGGGACCTTAATAACGCAATTCTTTGGAATATCCAGACTCGAATAACTAGCAGAAGGAAGTTTACCTTTAAAATAAATTGACGCAAGATTCTCACAATAAGAGAAGCAATGGGCATCCAAGCTTTCTACAGATGATGGAATGGTAATAGAAGTCAAATTAAAGCAACCTTCAAAGCAATGGTCATCCACCTCTTTTACAGACGACGGAATAGTAATAGAAGTCAAGCCAACGCATCTACTGAAGCAATATCTCTCTAATTTCGTTACAGACGCAGGAATGGTGAAGGATGTTAATCTGATGCACCCTTCGAAACAACTTTCCCCCAACCTCTTCACAGACGACGGAATAGTAATGGAAGTCAAGCCTGTGCAACCTTCGAAACAACAACTCTGTAACTCTGTTACAGACGGCGGGATTGTAACAGAAGTTAAGCCTGTACAACCATAGAAGCAATAATAATACAATACCTGTACGGAAGGCGGGATAGTGATGGAAGTTAAGCCTGTACAACCATCGAAACACGAATCTCCCAACTTAGTTACAGACGAAGGAATAGTGATGGAAGTCAAGCCTGTGCAACCTCTGAAACAGCCACTTCCAATCTCCGTTACGGATGAAGGAATGGTGATGGATGTTAAGCCTGTGCAACCACCGAAACCATTCAATTTCGTTACTGATGAAGGGATAGTAATGGAAGTCAAGCCTGTACAACCATCGAAACAGTGACTTCCAATCTCCGTTACGGATGAAGGAATGGTAATGGAAGTTAAGCCTGTACAACCATCGAAACCATTCAAATATGTTACTGAAGAAGGGATAGTTATGGAAGTCAAGCCTGTGCAATGACTGAAGCAGCCATATTCAATCTCCTTTACGGTTGAAGGAATGGTGATGGATGTCAAGCCTGTGCAAAAACTAAAACAGCCTCTTCCCAGCTTCTCTAAAGATGAAGGAATGGTGATGGATGTTAAGCCTGCACAATAACTGAAGCAATCATCTCCCAATCCCGTTACGGATGAAGGAATAGTGATGGAAGTCAAGCCTGTGCAATCATAGAAGCAGCCACTCCCTATCTCCGTTACGGATGAAGGAATGGTGATGGATGTTAAGCCTGCGCAATACTTGAAGCAATAAGAACCAAACGACGTTACCGAATATTCTACTCCATCATTGTCTTTAACCTTTTTAGGAACAACGATATTACCCGAATACTTCGTTCCATCAGCAGATATAAGCTCAGCTGTCTTCGTTTCTGCATCTAGTTTATATTGAAGTCCATCTATGACTTCATAAACTTCTGCAAACGCACTGCTAGTAGTCATGACGAGCATAACCACCATAATAATAAAGCTCTTAAAAGAGTTGTGGGCTGATAGGCTTTTGCCTGCAAGTCCGTTCTTAAACGTAAAATGTTCCATAATTTTTTATTTTACTAATTCAACAATATCAGATTGTTCAATAACGCTTATCCAAATGGTTGGATTGTATCTTGACATAATATCTTTTTCCTATACCATAAGTATACCTCTATCCTCAACCTGTTCCCAGAAGTTGCTATCAGTCATTAAGTTTCCAATGAAAAAAGCGTGGGACTATTGCCTATTACCGGATAGAGGTTGTGGAAGGACCCGTCTGCAAATAATATAGCAATAGCCCACGCCAAAAGATATATCGCTATCCCTTCCTACAAAGGAAAAGGATACAATAATCCTATATGCGTGAGCTGAATTGCCAATTATCGTTGCAGACCTTGAAACTTCCACATTTCTATCGCAAGATAACGTTCAATACGCTCATTCATTTGAGTCTTCATCGCAGCCGTTCTTTTCCGCCTGCTCCAACTCTGACCACAAAAGTAAGCAATATTCTTGATACAGCCAAACTTTTTGCCATTTTTTTATCGGAAGAACTCGATTTTTCTGAAAAGGATAAGAAAAAGGCATCGGATTGCACCACTACCGAAAAGATAGCACTTCCACATTCCTATTTCATGACGGTTCCAATGCCCATAAACCTATAACTTACCTATCCTACAAATATCAAAACCTGTCTTGTATGAAATACCGTTCTGAATGTACAAAATGCCAAAGAGGGTGTGCCATAAGTTTAAATAATAGTTGGTGCATAACAGTTGAACACTGCAAGCACATCACCTGCTGTGCAAGCGCATATCAGCTGATATGCAAGCGCACAACAGCTGTTGTGCGACCGGAGATACTAACTAACTCAAAAACATATACTATCTTTTCTAACAACTTATACTATGTTTTCCAACAACATATCTGTAACATTCCAACAAACAAAAAAGGGTGAATCATTTACTTATGACACACCCTCTTTGCTAAATCAGACACACAATTGATCTTATCTTATAATATTATACTCAAACTCATAATCCCCATTCTTCAGCCATTCGGGAACATCTTCCCCATTTTCCATAAGGCCTTATTCCTCCTTTTTTTAGTTCAAATTACAATTGCAAAAATACCTTCCGTCAAATTTTATAACCTAAATTCATATACCTACAAGTTTTGAATCTAGCGATAAAAATAAGGAGGTTTGAAAGGCTGGAAATCCCCGTTTTCTGCTCTATATTAAGAAAAAGACCTATAGTTGTACGACTATAAAGTTACAGTTGTACGACTATACATGCTATAGTTGTACGACTATAGAGTTATGGTTGTACAACTATAGGGGTTATAGTCGTACAACTATAGATTTTCCTCAACGGTATCATCTTGTCAAGAAATCACAAACACCTGATTATCAGTAAGTTCTTATTCATCTTCATATTTGCGATATTCTCAAAGAAATAATAAGCGTCTGGAAATACGAGAATCTCAGGCAAGCTAATGTAAAGAAAACTTATTCTTTATAACGCCTCAGCTCATTCTTTCCCAATCTACACCTCTTCTATTCTATGCAACTTCCAACCATCAAACTGCATAATGATTCTATGCAACTGGGTTTTCTGTCGCAAAGCCTCAACTCTCGGAGCTTCAGCATATTTCTTGATCAGAAGTTCTGCTTCCTGCCATTGCTTGGCTATTAACTCCTCATGCACCTTTCCTGACATTCCCTTTTCTTTCTTTGGAATTAATTTCAATTCCAAAATATAACTATGCTTCGTTGGATAATGCGTCAAATCCGGCAAGAGGAAGAAATCACAATAACCATGATTCAATTCCAACTCGGGAGCCGTATAATAATAGCTATTAAGGCTCAGATACGCCATGAAGAAGCCCTGCAGATTACGCTCGCCCTCTATGGAATCCCGAACGGATGAAACGGCTGCGTATGCCGAAGCCATATATTCCAAAGTATCCTTCCACTTTCCTTCGAAAGCCATCAACGTAAACTTATATTCCAAGTCAGACAGATTAACATACCTATCATCCTGATACTCTTCCAGCAAATAGCCATAATATTGCTTGCGAACATTATTATTAGGAATCCCCAAAACCAGCTGGCTGCCAAAGGTGCCCTTGATGGTAAGCATGCCATAATAGAATAGCAAACTCGGGAATATCTGAGGATTGGCTATCATTCTGGCAGGAAATGTCTCTTCCAATCGAGTGATAATCTGTCCTGTCTCTGCTATCTTCCGAATAATACCCTTGCGGTCACCATCCAGTCTGTCAAGCTGAATCAACTTGCGCATCTTGTTGTAATCCGTCTTAGTATTCGGATCTATCATTTCCTTGGGACCTTCTCCCCGATTCATGAAATTGCGAAGGAAATAGAGCACCATATCGCAGTTGAACATCCTACTCTGAGTTTCCAAGGCTCCCCTGGAAAAACAATAGTTATCATACCAAGGCTTCATTTCTTCAATAATTTCCTCGATGTTGCTATCAGGACGCATCATCCCTTTTTCCTTATAATAGGTAAACATCTCTCGCACATCCTCCGTAGAGAAACCCAACATCTGATTGAATTCCTCATTGGTAGAAATATGCCAGCCGATATTGAAGCCACTGGTTACATCATCCAATGTAACAGGACTGACACCCGTAATGAATATACGATCAAAAGAACCTTTAAACTTCTTAAAGATGTCTCGATAGAATCCTGCAGCGTGCGTGATAGCCCTATATACATCCTCTCCATGCTCGTTAAGCACGGTATTCGTAAAGTTATCATACTCATCTATAATAAGATAGAGAGGATATGACTTTGACTTAGCTTCATTGATGATAATGGAAAACTTTCCTGCTGCATCTTCAGTTTCCCGAACCTTCCTGATGGTTTCCTCCTGATAGTATTCATGATAATCACGCACAAAACCATCCATTTCAACTCCCAGATAGAAATTGAATCGCTCTTCCAGTTTTTTAATGTTTCCTCCTACCTGCGAGAAATCAAGATACATCACCTGAAACTTTCCCTGCAAGGAAGTAGGATGCTGACTTATCCATAAGCCACCAAACTTTTCCTGGAATTCATCCTTGTGTCTCACATCATAGTAAGCACGAAGCATACTGATGAACAAGCTCTTACCAAAACGGCGAGGGCGAATGAAAAAGAGGTTGCGAGCCTGACTTTCCAATTTTGGCAAATACATGGTCTTATCGACATAGTATAGATTGTCTCTTCTTACTACATCGAAATCCGATACGCCATATGGTACTTCTTTTAACTGATTCTGCTCCATGACACTATTGTTTAAAAACACCTTTTTTGGGGGCAAAGATACAAAAAATAATGATACGAGCAAAGGAATATCCCGAAAAAATAACGAGATGCAAATTCCGACATAATTTTTATAAGGGAGCTTATTTTTGAAAGACAAAACGTCTTTTCCCCTTCACCCTTCACCAAAACGCCGTATACTTCTGTATAATAGCCATTTACACGGGTTAATGGTACGTTCCACCCTTCACCCCTCGAAACCCTAGTGTTTATCGGCATACCACATCAGACGGACAAGACTGACATATTTGGCATGACAAGCCAAATCCCCTTGA
>ERZ1034847.931-NODE-931-length-10432-cov-13.151200_pt1 | contig 10432 bp, 8 predicted proteins | sample MGYA00520633_ERZ1034847 | MGnify/ENA primary metagenome ERZ1034847 (study PRJEB33766, sample SAMN09781732) | gut metagenome | biome: gut microbiome | host: Homo sapiens | place: Madagascar | study: EMG produced TPA metagenomics assembly of the PRJNA485056 data set... | reverse complement strand
CATCAGGAGTTCCAATTATGACAACAGCCAGAAGACAGTTATCCTTTATATTTACGGCCCACGGATTTTCCACCGATGAAGCGGGGAAGGCAGAGCTTTCCCCGGAGGATCGGAAATGGAAAAAGCAGTTTGATGAAGATCGGTGGGAAACTTTATATTTTCTGGGATTCGAGAATATTTCTGCCGGCAGTCCGTCCTTCCTGTTCCTTCACCGCCTGGCATCTGCTTTTGTGAATGTACTCCTGACGTCTCCTTTGTTTCCCTTCCTGAAGGGGAAGATGGACGTATCTATTCCGGAGGAGGATGTGGAAAGGATTCTGCAGGCTCTGCCCTATGGACCTGGCGTGGAATGGGTGGACGAATCATGGATACAGCAGAGCGTAGACGAATTGAACCGGGCATTTCACAGGGATTTTGATGGGTCCGGCCAAAGTCCGGAGGACTATCTCAAAAGTCGGCGGAAGGATGCGAAGATACCGGATCGTATCTATTTTCACCTGGTGGAGGATACAAGGAATGGAGCCTATCCCTTTGCTTTCCTTGCTACCTATGCTACGTTTGACGAAAATGGGAAAGCACGGCAGATGCCGCTGAGCTACGCACTGAAGGAATATAAAGGGGACAGGAGCAAACTGCTTCACCTTTTTTCGTCGCTGGACAAAGCGGCTTCCGTGCTGCCGCCTTTGGGAAAATTTGTGGAAGACGGAACCATGCTTCATCCCTTTGGCGTCACGGCAGATGAGGCCTATGATTTTCTGAAGTCTGTACCGGCGCTGGAGGAGAAGGGCATCTACTGCCGTATCCCGAACTGGTGGAAAAACGGAAGGCACCGTCCATCTGTTACTATTTCCATGGGCGCCGGAAAGCCGGAGGGCCTGGGACTCGATGCCATCCTGTCCCTGCGGCCTGAGCTTACCGTGGACGGTGTAAAACTTACAAAAAAGGAAATCCGGGAACTCCTCGCCCAATCAGAGGGCCTGGCCTTCCTGAAGGGCAAATGGATTGAAGTAGACCATGACAGGCTTACGAAACTCCTGAAGTTCATGGAAAAGGGCGGCGATAAGGTGTCTTTCCGGGAGGCCCTGAAACTGTCCGCATCCTCGGAAAATGGGGAATTGACCTACCTGCCGGGGGCCTGGATGAAGAGAATTCTTCATACCATGAAGGACCCCGCTTCTATCCGGGCTGTGGCGGTGCCGAAAACACTGAAAGCTTCTCTCCGTCCCTACCAGAATGTGGGATTCCGCTGGCTTTATACACTGGCATCCATGGGCTTTGGCATGTGTCTGGCCGATGATATGGGTCTTGGTAAAACCATAGAAGTGCTGGCGTATCTGGAAAAGGTGCGGGAGAAACATCCGGCAGCCCGGGCGCTCCTGGTGGTACCGGCATCGCTTCTTGGAAACTGGGAAAGAGAAATCCGGAAATTTGCACCGTCCCTGCCTTTTACCCTTCTTCATGGACAGAAGAAAGCGGCCATGGAAGAGATGGCTTCCCAGCCTTCCACATTTCTCACCATCACCACCTATGGCATGGCTCTCCGGTTGGAGGGATTGAAGAGGGGGACCTGGGATATGGAAATCCTCGATGAAGCCCAGGCTATCAAAAATCCCGGTACCAGGCAGGCCAGGGCGGTGAAGGCCATTTCGGCACGCATACGTCTGGCCATGACAGGCACCCCCGTGGAGAACAGCCTGTCCAACCTGTGGTCCCTCTTCGATTTCCTGAATCCCGGCCTTCTTGGCAGCCGCCTCCATTTCACCGGCTTTGTGCGGGAACTGGCGAATCGGGAGTCCGGCTATGAACCGCTGAAGAGAATGATAGCGCCCTTCATTCTCCGCCGCCTGAAGACGGACAAATCCATTATCAATGATCTGCCGGAGAAGACAGAAATCGTGGAGTATGTCCCCCTTTCTGCCCGGCAGGCTGCCCTTTATGGAAAGGAGCTGGATCTCCTGGCCCAGTCCCTCAGAGAGACAAAGTCCGATGGCATACAGCGTAAGGGCCTCGTGCTCACGGCTATTTCCAAACTGAAGCAGATCTGCAACCATCCTGATGAATTTCTGGGATCCTCCCGGTTCAGGCCGGAGGACAGCGGGAAGTTCATCAGGCTTCGGGAAATCTGCGAGGCCCTCTATGAGAAGAGGGAGCCGGTCCTTGTATTCACCCAGTATCGGGAAATGGTGGGGCCCCTTTGTGATTTTCTTGCATCCGTCTTTGGCATGCCGGGACTTTCCATCCACGGTGGGACGCCGGTGAAAAAGCGGATGGAACTGGTGGATGAGTTCAACGGTGAAAAGTACATTCCCTTCATGGTGCTTTCCCTGAAAGCCGCCGGTACGGGACTGAACCTGACAAAGGCAGGAACGGTGATTCATTTTGACCGCTGGTGGAATCCGGCCGTGGAAAACCAGGCCACTGACCGGGCTTACCGCATCGGACAGAAGCAGCATGTGATGGTCTATAAATTCGTTTCCCAGGGGACCATTGAAGAGAAAATCAACGATATGATGGAAGACAAAAAACAACTGGCCGAGGAGATCATAGATAGTGGGGTGTCCTGGATTACAGAACTCTCGGACAAAGAGCTGCTGGACCTCCTGAAACTGGATGGGGGAGAGGGGGATGATTCCCATGGCCTGGTATAAGGACATGTATCCCTCCATGAGTGTGGAGGAACTCAAAGCGAAAGCACAACGGTCCCTGGCCGATGCAGAGCGGTCCGGGGGACACCTTACCCCGGTGACCGTCACCAGCCGCACCATTTGCAGGAGCTGGTGGGGAAAGGCCTGGTGCCGGAACATGGAAACTTATCTGGACTACACAAACCGCCTGCCCCGGGGCCGGTCCTACGTCAGGAATGGTGCCGTTATAGACCTTTCCATCAGGGAAGGAAAAGCGGAGGCCCTGGTGCAGGGAAGTGAATGGCGGCCCTATAAAGTGACTATCCTGGTGGATCCCCTTCCCCGGGAGCGGATGGAAAAAATTTCCCGCCTCTGCAGTCGGGAACTTGACAGCATGGAAGAACTGATTGCCGGCCATTTTCCAAAATCCCTGGAATCGCTGCTTACGGAAAGGGGGACCCTGTTTCCCACGCCCGGAGAAATTGAGTTTTACTGTACATGCCCGGACAGTGCCCACATGTGCAAGCACGTGGCTGCTGCCATGTATGGTATTGGTGTGAGACTCGATGAAAATCCATTTTATTTCTTTATTTTCCGGGGCATAGATGTGGAGCGGCTTGTCAAAAAAACACTGGACAGCCGGGTGGAGTCCATGCTGTCCCATGGAGATGTGAAGAATGACCGGATTATTGATGATAAAGAGGTGGAGAATCTCTTCCATCTGAAGTGATAGGGAGGAGATCTCCGGGCTGACAGAAAGGCGCCGGCACAGGGCTTCCACCATTGTTTTCATGCAGGTACTATAACGGAAGGTGATTTTTATGAAAGGCTCCGTGGATATGACCCATGGGCCCATAGCAGGCAAAACCATGAAGTTTGCCCTGTTTCTGGCTGCCACGGGCATGATGCAGCAGCTTTTCAATGCCATCGATGCGGTCATTATGGGACAGTTTGTGGGAAAGGAAGCCATGGCAGCCGTAGGGAGCAGTGTGCCCCTGGTGGCGTTTATCATTACTTTCTTTATCGGCATCTCCCTGGGGGCCAATGTGGTGATTGCCCGGCTCACGGGGGCGGGAAAACGGGAAAAGATTACCGCCGCCGTCCATACGTCCCTTTTCTTTGCCCTGCTGGCGGGCCTGTCCATGCTGGTGGTGGGGGAAATCCTGGCCGAGCCCATACTGGGCCTTCTTATGGTGCCGGAAGAACTCATGCCCCTTTCTCTCCTGTATCTGCGTATTATTTTCCTAGCTTTGCCGGGGGTGCTGCTGTACAATTTCTCATCTGCCATATTCCGAAGCCAGGGAGATACCCGGACGCCTATGGTATGCCTTGGTATTGCTGGCATCCTGAAGGTCATCGTTAGCTTCAGCCTGGTGGTGTTTTTCCACTTTGGCGTGGCAGCCGTGGCTATTTCTACGGCCTGCGCTACCCTTCTGTCATCGGGCCTTCTCCTGTGCCTTCTGTCCCACACGAAAATGGCAGTGCGCATCAGTCCGGGCCTCATGAAAATTGACGGGTCCCTGCTGGCGGAAATCCTCCGCATCGGCGTGCCGGCAGGCATGCAGGGCGCCGTCTTTTCTCTGTCTAATATTGTTATCCAGGCCGCAATCAATAGCCTGGGCTCCGATGTTATGGCAGCGTCGGCGGCAGCGTTCAACCTGGAAATCCTGGCTTATATCTTTGTGAATGCCTTCGGCCAGGCCTGTACCACCTTCGTGGGCCAGAATTACGGTGCCGGAAAGAGGGACCGCTGCTTCCGGGTGGCCAGGATTACCACGTTCCAGAACCTGGCATTTACCATCCTTCTGGGCGGGCTCATCATTTATTTCGGGCGCCCCCTGATGCATCTCTTTACGACCGATGAATCGGTCGTTTCGTATGGTATTATCCGTATCCGGTACATTCTCCTGGCGGAGCCTTTAAATCTCATGATTGAAATGATTTCCGGGTTTCTCCGAGGATTTGGCATTTCTTTTGCCCCTGCGGTCATCGTGGTTACCGGCATCTGCGGTTCCCGGGTTCTCTATGTGGCCACGGTTTTTACCCGGATATCCACGTTCCCTGTGCTCATGGCGGTGTATCCCCTTTCCTGGGCCATCACGGCGGCGGGGCTCCTTATCCTGCTCTGGTGGGAATGGAAGAAAATCCGGGGAACGGCGGACCCATCCGGAAAGGCAGGGCGCTCTCTGAAGTGAGAAGGCCCTGCCCGCTGGCGGCGAAGCTGCAAAACCTCGACTCTTCATCCAATTCCGGATCTTTATGGGAATTTCCACTTCTTCCCTTGACAAAATCGGGGCGGTGAGCCTATACTAAGCTAACTTCTAACGAAAGGGGAGGGCACGATGGCACAGCATTTCATGAATCGGGATTACGGCTTTATGGGCTGGGGCTATTATTATGGCTTCGGCTATTTTTGCCATGCATCCCGTCATGAGTCCCGTGCCCTTTCCAGATAAAAGGATTTCCGTCAAGAAGGACAGACTCATGGGAGCCTGTCCTTCTTTTTTTAGAAAATAACGGCGTTATTTTCTCGGGAGTATAGGAGAATGGAAGTTAGAAGACCGCGGAAATGAAGATTTCCGGAAGGATTGGAGAAGCCCGAAGGGGCAGAGGAGGAAATTATGATTATTGTAATGAAACAGAATGCACCGCTCACCGCTATTGAAACGCTGGAGGCAGAACTTCACGAAAAGGGATTCCAGGTGGACCGGAGCCGGGGATCCAGCAAGGTGGTCCTGGGCCTTGTCGGTGATACATCGGCTTTGGACGAAAGGGATTTCCTTTCTAATCCCTGGGTGGAAAAGGTGATGCGGGTACAGGAACCTTACAAGCGGGCCAGCCGTGCATTTCATCCGGCGGACACAGTCGTGGAAGCGGGGGGCGTGAAGATCGGCGGCAAGAAGCTGGTGGTCATGGCAGGTCCCTGTTCCATTGAAACGCCGGAACAGATCGGTGGCATTGCGAAGGCCGTAAAGGCTTCGGGGGCTGCGGTGCTTCGGGGCGGCGCATTCAAACCGAGAACTTCGCCGTACTCTTTCCAGGGTCTTGGGGAAAAGGGACTGGATATGCTGATTTCCGCAGCCCGGCAGAATCATATGCCCGCGGTGACGGAGCTTATGAGCGCTGACAAGATCGGCATGTTCCTGGAAAAAGGTGTGGATATCATCCAGATTGGTGCCCGGAATATGCAGAATTTTGACCTTTTGAAAGCGGTGGGACGGCTTAATGTACCGGTGCTCCTGAAGCGGGGCATGTCTGCTACCATCGAGGAATGGCTCATGAGCGCAGAGTACATCATGTCGGAAGGGAACCATAATGTGATTCTCTGCGAACGGGGAATCCGTACTTTTGAAAAGGCCACCAGAAATACGCTGGACCTGTCGGCGGTGGAAGTGGTGAAAGAAAAGAGCCATCTTCCCATCATTGTAGATCCCAGCCATGCAACGGGGCATCGGGAAATGGTGCCGGCCATGGCCATGGCTGCCATTGCGGCCGGGGCAGATGGTATTATGTGTGAAGTTCATAATGATCCGGAACATGCATGGTGTGATGGTGCAGAATCCATTACGCCGGAAACCTTTGGGGACCTCATGGGACGGCTGAAACAGCTGGCACCCATTGTGGGACGGGAACTCTGAGGTTTCCGGGCTGTCCCGGCTCTGGGGGAATTCCCCCAAAGCCGGGAGCCCTGCCTGTTTCTTTACCATGGGTGGGGCAGGAAATGATTCCTGCCCCTTTGCATATCATAGAAAAGGATATCATTATGAACAGTGACTTTAGCAGGATTCCCGTGGCCGTCATCGGACTGGGCCTCATGGGGGGCTCCTTTGCCAAACGGCTCAAAGAACTGGGGCACCCGGTGATTGGCATCAACCGGACGGAAAGTGTGGCCAGAGAGGCCCTCTCCATGGGAATCGTAGATACTATTGACCCGGGAGATCTGAAAAAGGCGGAAATTGTCATTTTCTGTACTCCTGAAAAGGGAACACTGGCCTTTATCAAAGAGCACCTGTCTCTCCTTCAAAAAGGGGCGGTGCTCACAGATATTGCGGGAGTCAAAAACGGGTTTGCCAAAGAACTCAGGGCCATACTCCCAAAGGATGTGGATTTTATTTCCGGCCATCCCATGTGCGGCCGGGAAGGAGCAGGACTTTCCCAGGCCGATGGCCGGATTTTTGAGGGATCCAATTATATCCTCATTCCGGAGCCCTGGAACCGGAAGGAGCATCTGGAGCTGGTGAGAAAGCTGGCCCTGGAGATGGGATGTGCCCACGTACCGGTAGTGACGGCGGAGGGACATGATCGGGCCATTGCCTATACCAGCGATCTTCCCCATGTGGTAGCCACATCTCTCATGAACAGCCGGTCCTATTCAGAGGAAACGAAGTATTTCATTGGCGGCTCTTTCCGGGATGAGACGCGGGTAGCCGATATTAATGAAGACCTCTGGACATCCCTGTTCCTGTCGAACAGGGAAAAACTGGTGGAAGAAATTGACCGGTTCCGTGAGGCCCTGGACAGGGCGAGGGAAGCCATTGCCGCAGGCAGCGAGGAAGATATCCGAAAATTTTTGAAGGAAGCCGGCAGAAGAAGAAGGGAAATGATAGATCATGGCAGCCATTAATGTGGATTTGGGAAAAGATTCGTATACCATTGAAATTGAAAGGGGTCTTATCCATAGGGTGGGCGAGAAAATCCGGGCCCTTACGAAGGCAGAAAAAATCGCAGTCATCACTGATGATCACGTAGAGCCTCTCTATGGGAATACGATTCGTACGGTCCTTACGAAGGCGGGCTTTGATGTGCGGGTTATTGCCATTCCGGCGGGGGAAACGAGCAAGAACCTTCAGGTCCTTTCTGATGTGTACGATGGGCTCTCGGAATTTGACATGTCCCGGAGCGATGCTATCGTTACCCTGTCCGGCGGCGTACCGGGGGACCTGGGCGGCTTTGCAGCAGCTACTTATATGAGGGGGATTCCTTTTTTCCAGATTCCCACTACCATCCTGGCCCAGATTGACAGTTCCGTGGGAGGCAAGGTGGCCGTGGACCTGCCAAGCGGTAAAAACCTGGCCGGTGCCTTTTACCAGCCGAAGGGTGTCTTTATCGATCCGGATCTCCTGAAGACCCTGCCGCCCCGCTATATCCATGACGGCCTGGCGGAAGCGGTGAAGTACGGATGCATCGGGGACCGGGAGCTTTTTGAAATCTTTGAATCCCTGGAAACAGAAGAAGACCTGGACAGGCATATAGAAGAAATCATCCTCCACAGCGTACTCCAGAAAACAAAGGTGGTGGAGGAAGATGAATTTGATACGGGAAAACGGCAGGTTCTGAACTTCGGACACACCATAGGCCATGCGGTGGAACGGTATTTCCACTACTCCACCTTTACCCATGGCGAAGGAGTGGCTATAGGCATGTGCCTCATGACGGAACAGACGGAGAAGATGGGAATCACGGAAAAAGGCACTGCCAGCCGCATTATCCGGGTACTCCATAAACTATCTCTCCCTACATCCATTGCCGTTCCGGCGGAGGAACTCATTCCCCAGATTATGCATGATAAAAAGCGGCGGGGAAAGAAGATCACCCTGGTGGTACTGCGCCGCATCGGGGAAGCGGAACTTCTTACCATCGATACATCGGAACTTCCGAAATATATTGTGACCGGCTGAGGAAAAATCCATGAATATCACCATCACACCGGGCCCCCTCTCAGGATCCCTGCGGGTGCCCTCTTCCAAGAGCATGACCCATCGGGAAATCATTGCTGCTGCCCTGGCCAAAGGACAGACTGAAGTTACCGGGATTTCCTGGTCCCAGGATATCGAAGCCACCTGTCGTATACTCACCCTTCTGGGGGCATCCATGAAAAAGTTGGAAAGCCCGGAGGGCATCACGCTTCATATCGAAGGGGGACTTCGAAAGCAGACGGGCCTTCTTACCGTCGATGCGGGTGAGTCGGGCTCTACACTCCGGTTCCTTATCCCCCTGGCCCTCATTTCCGGGAATCCGGTTGTTTTCACGGGCCACGGCCGTCTTTCGGAGAGGCCCCTTACCCCCTATTACCGGATTTTTGAAGAAAAAGGGATTTCCTATACCACGGAAGGCGGGCTCCCTCTGAAAGTGGAAGGAAAGCTCCCGGGAGGGCACTACGAACTGCCGGGAAATGTGAGCTCCCAGTTCTTTACGGGACTCCTCTTTGCCCTGCCTCTGGCGGATGGGGACTCCCTTCTGGCCAGTACTACGCCTCTGGAATCCAAAAGTTATGTAGATATGACTGTGGACACCCTGGCCCGCCATGGTATTACCATTCACACCCGGGGAGAAGGAAGTTATGAGATTCCCGGTGGCCAGTCCTATAAAACGGGCAGTTTTGCGGTGGAGGGAGACTATTCCCAGGCTGCTTTCTGGCTTACCGCTGCTCTTTCCGGAGGCCATATTACCCTCGCCGGCCTGTCCGATACATCTCTCCAGGGGGATAAGGCCATTGTCTCCCTGTACCGGGAGATGGGAGGATTTATAGAAAAGGGACCGAAGGGACTGACGGCGGAAACGGGCCGCCTCCACGGCATTACCATGGATGCGGAAAACGTGCCGGACCTGGTGCCTGCCTTTGCAGCCATGGCAGCGGTGAGCGAAGGCACTACGGAAATCATCCATGCCGGCAGGGTGCGGCTGAAGGAATGCGACCGCCTCCATGCCATGGCTGTGGAACTGGCAAAATTGGGAGCCCGTATCACCGAAAAACCGGAGGGACTGGTGATTCATGGAAGACCATCCCTTTCCGGCGGTACCGTGTCTTCCTGGAATGACCATCGCATTGCCATGGCCCTGGCCTCCATTACGCCGAAGCTTACAGGTCCTCTCACCATTGAGGGAGCGGAAAGCGTCAGAAAATCGTACCCCCGGTTCTGGGATGATTTCCGGAAGCTGGGAGGAAACATCAGTGCAGCTGGCGGATAGAGGAAGCCGCAGAGCTGCAGCCTTTTTACGGCCCCTGTTTATTTCCCTGACATTCACCATGAGGAGTATCTTATGAGCAATACATTTGGAAAAACGGTACAGGTTACTATTTTTGGCGAATCCCATGGCACCGCCATCGGTGCTGTCATTGACGGCCTCCCTCCCGGCCTTTCCTTTGACTGGGAACAGGTGCGGTGGGAAATGGCCCGCCGGGCGCCGGGAAACTCAAACCTGGCCACCCCCCGGAAGGAGAAGGACAGTTTTGAAATCCTTTCGGGTTATTTTAACGGCCATACCACCGGTACGCCCCTGGCCATGGAAATCCGGAATACAAACCAGCATTCCAAAGATTATGATATCCTCAAGGATCACATGCGCCCGGGCCATGCGGATTATACGGGGCATGTGAAGTATGGCGGATTCAATGACTACCGGGGCGGCGGCCATTTTTCCGGCCGTATTACGGCGCCCCTCACCTTTTCCGGCGCCCTGGCAAGGCAGGTATTGGAAAAGGACAATATCATCATCGGTGCCCATGCCCTGGAAATCCATGGCATCCGGGACCGTGCCTTTGACCCCTTAGGAGAAGATGAGGACCTCTACAGCTACCTGGATACCATGAAACTCCCGGTAATCGAAGAGGAAAAAAGAAAGGCCATGGAAGATATTATTCTCTCTGCCCAAAAGGCAGGGGACTCAGTGGGAGGCATCGTGGAGTGCATAGTGACCGGCCTTCCCGTGGGGCTGGGGGATCCCTTCTTCGATTCCCTGGAAAGTGAGATGGCTCATATGATGTTTTCCGTGCCCGCGGTGAAGGCCATCGAATTCGGGGAGGGCTT
>ERZ1034847.927-NODE-927-length-10455-cov-12.637692_pt1 | contig 10455 bp, 14 predicted proteins | sample MGYA00520633_ERZ1034847 | MGnify/ENA primary metagenome ERZ1034847 (study PRJEB33766, sample SAMN09781732) | gut metagenome | biome: gut microbiome | host: Homo sapiens | place: Madagascar | study: EMG produced TPA metagenomics assembly of the PRJNA485056 data... | reverse complement strand
TTTAAATGAGTGTGGAATTTACTTCTGCACTGGAATTTACTTTTTCAAGTTAGCAGAATTCATTTTTATTTTCGCCACGTTTTCACTTATTCCACTTAAGAATACTATATCCCAGTTAAGAATTCATAAAAACAACAAAAACAAAACGGTCTATAAGTGGAGTACACGTTCTTTAATCTCCTGAGTTCTTCCCTGATTCCAGAACTGTGTACCAATATAACCGCATGTACGGCGGGCAACACTCATCTTGTTCTGGTCACGATTTCCGCAGTGTGGGCATTCCCACACAAGTTTATGAGACTTTTCGTCCTCAACGACTTTAATTTCACCGTCATAACCGCAGACCTCACAGTAATCGCTCTTTGTGTTAAGTTCAGCATACATGATATTATCATAAATATACTGGATAACAGCAATTACTGCTGGAATATTTGTCTGCATGTCAGGTACCTCAACGTAGCTGATGGCACCTCCCGGAGACAACTTCTGGAACTGGGACTCAAACTTGAGCTTGTCAAATGCATTAATCTGCTCTGTTACGTGTACATGATAGCTGTTTGTGATGTAGTTCTTGTCGGTAACACCCTCGATGATACCAAAGCGCTTCTGTAAGCACTTTGCAAACTTGTAGGTGGTAGACTCAAGCGGTGTGCCATATATTGAGTAATCAATATTTTCAGCAGCTTTCCACTTATTGCAGGCATCATTGAGCTTCTGCATTACCTTAAGTGCAAATGGTGTAGCAGATGGATCTGTATGTGATTTTCCAAGCATGTAACGGCACATCTCACAAAGTCCGGCATAACCAAGAGAAATTGTTGAATATCCGTTAAAAAGCAGCGGATCAATAACTTCACCCTTACCGAGTCTTGCAAGACCGCCGTGCTGCCAGAGAATTGGTGCTACATCAGATTTGGTTCCAAGAAGTCTCTCGTGACGGCATCTTAAAGCTCTGTGGCAAAGTTCAAGTCTTTCATCTAGGATTTTCCAGAACTTATCCATATCACGTCCTGATGAACATGCAACATCAACAAGGTTTAATGTAACAACACCCTGATTGAAACGGCCGAAGTATACATGACCTTTGTGCTCATCAAAGTTTTTGGCTTTTGAAATGTTGCCAACAGTCTCTGAATAGCGGTCAACTGTAAGAAAAGACCGGCAGTTGTGACTGTATATTCCACTAACCTCAAAATGCTCACTGTCTGTAGTCACATCATAGCTGAACATTGTCTTTTTGATAACGTTGATTTTACTGACTGCTGCTGCCTCGCGACGAGCGTCAATATTAGATGCAATATAATTATCACGTTTCTTCTGGCAAGCAATGTGAGACACAAGCTCATCAGTTGGATAAAACTCAACTCTGTATCTAATTAACTCAGAATTTCTTTTGCTGTAATGGTTATGGTAAACCCTAGCAGGCATTCCAAGAGCCTGAGCCAAAGCCATCTGACCAAGAGCGAGTTCTTTGTTTGTTGACCCAATCTGCACAGCGGAACGAGTTTCGTGATGGTTGATATAACCATCTGCATCAATCATTCCAGCCAAGAAAGCGAGCTTTGCTTCACGATTCCAAGAAAATACCTCATTAGGAACGTGCCGATGCTCTTTGATTATTCCACCAAACTTTGTTGTAAGTTCATTGATGGCAGCTACAATACCATTATGCTCGTTTGGAATAGCGCATAAATCTTTGTATGTGCCTTTTCTGTCACGCTGCTGTAAGACCGTTTTTACATCAAGTTCGAAACAGTCCTTAGTTGTTTCTTTCACTTTAGTTTCGATTTCGTCCTCACCAGTAGCAGCGATAGATGAGAATAAATGTCCGTTTTGATAGCTTCCATCGCAAAGCATAAATCCCAAGAGCCATGCCTTATTGGTGTTGAATGTTACAGTTTCCTCGCTGTACTGACTTGTGTTAATAGCAACTTCGTCACCAGTCTTTAAGTCAATAGCGTGGCAGGTCTCACCATTTGTGAGTGTTAAAGGATGGTCACTTGTACAATACAAATGTCTTCCATTTGTAAATCCAAGGTCTATCCACTCATCAGAAACATTCCTTATAATGCGGCTTGTGTTGACAAATCCCTCTTTGGTGTCGTAAATCAGAACATCCTTAAGGTCCATGTAAAGGTTTGGATTGTCAGCTGTAAACTGATGTTTTACCTCGAAATGGTCGGACATTCTGCGCCATGCACGCTCAAAAGACTCTACATATAACTGATTATTCATCTTATATGTTATAAGCTCTTTTCCGTCAACACATCCCATGCATCCATACACATTGCCATCCTTAAGCTCACGCATCTGTTTAGCAGAGATATAGTCAGGAACCATTCTCTTTGCAGTACATTTTGCAGCAAGCTGTGTTAGCCAGAAGTATGGCGAATCTTCATGGATATTGCACTCATCAAGGACATATAAAAGTTTAGGGAATGCTGGTGTAACATATATTCCTTTTTCATTCTTTACGCCCTTAATACGCTGATTAAAAATCTCTGCTGAGACTTTGACAAAATCAGCTTTCTCCTGCTCGCTCTTGCAATCACCAATGTTCATAAAGATAGACACGAATGGAGCCTGTCCGTTTGTTGTCATAAGAGTAATAAGCTGATACTGTATCATCTGTACTCCACGACTAATTTCCTCATCAAGTTCTGCTTCAACAATTTTATCAAGTTTATCGTCTGTGACAACAACACCTGTTTTATTGAAATTCATAGCAATCCTGTTACGAATTTTCTTACGAGATGCATCTACGAAAGGAATGAGATGAGAGAGTGCGATTGTCTGGCCACCATACTGAGCACTTGCAATTTGCGCAACAATTTGTGTTGCAATGTTACAGCCTGTAGCAAATGTATGAGGCTTGTCAATCATAGTACCACTGATAACCGTGCCATTCTGAAGCATGTCCTCAAGGTTTACAAGACAGCAGTTGTGCATATGCTGTGCGAAATAGTCTGCATCATGAAAATGGATAAGACCTTTCTCATGTGCATCCCAGATGTCAGCCGGAAGTAGAAATCTCTTTGTAATATCCTTGCTCACCTCACCAGCCATGTAGTCACGCTGCACACTGTTTACGGTAGGATTCTTGTTGGAATTTTCCTGCTTTACTTCCTCATTGTTACACTCAATAAGGCTTAAAATCTGATCGTCTGTTGTGTTTGACTTGCGGACCAGCTCTCTTCTGTATCGGTATGTTATATAGTTTCTTGCCAGTGTGAACTTCTTCATGCTCATAAGCTGGTTTTCTACCATATCCTGAATATCCTCAACAGTAGGAGTGTGCTGCATATTGCTGCACGCATTCTCAATAGTCTCTGACAGCTTTATGATTTCATCCTCAGAGATTTTTTCATAGTCAGCAACAGACCCGTTTGCCTTTCTGACTGCTGCCGCTATTTTTGTGACATCAAAATCAACCTCCATGCCACTTCTTTTAATAATCTTCATATCAATTTCCTCCTTTTTCTACTTTTCTTTTATAAAGACTACATAGATAAATATGGGTTTTATATCATGAGCACATAAAGAAAAATTACTGTTTGTTAGAAAAACCCATATTTATTTTGGACAGATTTTAAAAGTGGAATATTATACTAATGAAAGGATATTTTTTACACATGAAAGTAATGACTAATCAGGAAGCAAAAAGCCTTGCAAAACTATATCATAAGGAAGAAACATATAAACACGTAAGACGTGTCGCTAAATATGTTCAAAGCGACAGAATGATACCAAATAACATGCAAAACGATTGTATTACACTCGCTTATCTGCATGATTTATGTGAAGATACAGAATTTGCAGATTCAAATGCATACAAAACATTACATGAGCCATTAAAAACAGCTTTATTGCTGCTGACTCATGATAAAGAAAATATGTCTTATGATGAATACTGTAAGCGAATTAAAGATTCAGTAAATACTCCGGCAGGAAAACTTGCATGGTTTGTAAAAATTGCTGATATGAAAGACCACTTAAATAAAACAGACACTTTGACGGATAAGCTTAAAGAAAAATATTTAAGCGGACTTCGCTATTTGTTATAGGAGGTATTTGATTATGAAGAACAAATATCTCACAACACTGATTATTACGCTTGCAATAACATCTGCATTGACAGGATGCGCAAATGGACCACTGGCAAAGAAAGCAGTAATACAGGATAAAACCATAAAAGAACAAATAGATGAAAAGAGATCCAGTGAAGATCAAAACACAGAGATTCCATCAGTGAAAGAAACTGAGTCAGAAGACATTGACAAACAGTTTTCACAGGATGATATATGTACATTTATGTATAGAATGCTTGTAAAAATGAAATATATCACAGATGACGCTGCTGATGTTGAAAATAAAATAATTACAGCAAAAGATTTTTCAGAACTGTTAATAAATAAAGGCTTTGAATACAAGCCCTTTGATATAGCAGATTTAGCAGAAGGAAGTGTTTGTGTAACAGACTCTGGGGCTTCATTATGCATATATGCAGACAAAGATAAAAAGATTTATACATTATGCACTTATGATGCTGAAGAAAATTCATCAATAAAAACATATACAAAAGAAGACATTGAAAAAATGAAATTTAAGGGAATGTTCTTATACAAAGCAGTCCCTATACAAAATTAAGGAGAACAGCAAAAATAATGGCAAAAATATTGATAGTAGACGATGCTGCTTTTATGAGAATGATGTTAAAAGATATACTCACAAAAGTAGGTCATGAAATAGTAGCAGAAGCTGGCAACGGAAATGAGGCTGCTGAAAAATATATAGAATTCCATCCGGATCTTGTAACAATGGATATCACAATGCCGGATTGTGACGGACTTGAAGGTTTGTCTAAGATAATGAAAACAAATTCAAATGCAAAAGTTGTTATGTGCTCAGCAATGGGACAGCAGGCAATGGTATTAGATGCTGTAAAACGTGGTGCAAAAGACTTTATTGTAAAACCATTTCAGGCAGAAAAAGTTATCACGTCAATTAATAATGTGCTCAATAATTAAATTATATAAAAGTCATGTAACAAGAAAGGACTAAAAAATGAAAAAGACAGAAATACTGGAACTTAAGAAACGATTCAAAAAAGACGACGTAACAATTTCAAAGGTAGCAGGCTGTTACGTAAATGCTGATAAGAATATTGTGTTTACATTCAACCGTCAGATGCTGACCATGGATGATGAAGATTTTTTCAAGTATCTTGACATTGCAAAGAAGTCGTTAAGCGGCAGTCTTGGTAACAACTTATTCAACCTTGATTTTCCACTTGATGAAGAGAAAATTGGCGGAAAACAGCAGTCACTTATGGCACTGAGAGACAGCGATTTGGCAGATGAAGATATGCTTACAGCTTATTATGAGCATGTAATTGATACTTATGACCATACAGGAAACTATTTTATCGTTCTATTTCTTGACAATTATGATGTCATGACAAAAACAGAGGATAAGAAAAAGCTTGATGAGTCAGAAGAAACGTTTAAGTATCTTATCTGTGCAGTGTGTCCAGTTGACTTATCAAAAGCAGCACTTGGCTACAATGAAACCATGAATCAGATTAAGTCAAGAGAACGTGACTGGGTAGTAGGTGCACCGGAGTCAGCATTTATGTTTCCGGCATTTAATGACAGAAGTACCGACATTCATTCTGCTCTTTTTTATTCAAAGAAAAGCAGAGATATTCATACAGAGTTCATTGAGAATGGGCTTGGCTGCAAATCTGTAATATCATCAGATGAAAAGAGAGATACAATCCAGTCAGCAATAGCAAACAATATTGGTGATGGTGCAGATATTGAATCAGCAATTCTTGGCGTATACATTGATATTGAGAAGCAGGCTTCTGATAATGGAATTGAAGATATAAGCAGTTACAGAATTTCACAGGATACGCTCGAAAAGACACTGGATGATAATGGAATGCCTGATACTGTTATAAAAGCTGTTAAAGAAGCTTGTAACGAGATTTTTCCTGACGGTGAAATCTGGGGCAGTGATATTGTTGACGAGAAATACATGAAGAAGAACAAACTTCTTATTGACTATAAAGAGCTTGCCGCCGAGAATGCCCGCTTAGGAAAAGAACTTGATAAGAAGTATTCGGCAGAAGATCTGAAACGTAAGTTCAGCTCATATACAGGAGAAAATGATATTAAGAGCTTTCTTGATTATATAGCTTAATTAGCACGGCGGTCGTTAACAGCGACCGCCGTATAAAAAGGAGAAAAAATAATGGAAAATTTAGTAGCAAATACTTTTATAGCAGGCGGACCTGCTTCCGGAAAAACAGCTCTGATTAAAAAACTGGTAAATGATTTATTTCAAAGATCAGATGTACAGATATTCGCCATAAATACTCATGGTGAAATTAGTCATGACAATAAAGAAAATTTATATACACACAGGGTAAATCCTTATGTAATGTACACAAATGACACACTTGTCAGTGAATGTAAAGATAACATTCTTGTAAATAAAAGAGATTTGCTGAAAGATATTCATAAACTGGCGGCAAAAAAGGCATTTACGCCAAAACAGATGTTAATGTTGAGCATGATAATCACATCATTGTATTCAGAAAAGGAAGTTGACCTTAAATATTTTAAAGAAAAGAACACTTTTTCTGATGAGGATATTAAGGAACTTCATACTGTGGCAGAGGCAATATCTAAAATGAGTATTATCTGCAGTGGAAACAAGTATTTTGAAAATTATAATGATAATAATAAATATGTTCCATACTGTTATTCTGTTGGCGAATCAGATATAGAAAGTAAGATTAAAGAACTGTGTCTCTTTGATTATATATATGAGAGAATGGCCATTAACTATGCAAACAAAAAGGAAAGTTATTTGTTTATTGATGATGTGCTTGAATTTATCAATGAAGACGAAAATACATTCGGTGCGATTTTAATGCTTGCAAAAAGATGCAGGATGCTTAATGGTCATATTATTATGACTGACTCTTTTGATTCCAAAAAGATGCAGCTGTCAAGAAATTCAACATATTTATATAGACTTGTTGGTACGTGCACGGACATCATTTGCCTTAAAACGAATGACAATATCTGTAATACTTTATCATCATGCATGAGCTATGATGGTAAACTTCTTGAAAAAACAAAGAAGTTAAACATTGGAGAAACCATCAGACTGCATTAGGAGAATATAATATGGCAAAAATATGTCCTGAAAGCGGTGAGAGAGTAATATATTTAACATGCTTGGAATGTGAAAGTCAGGCATGCAGAACAAACGTAAAGGAGAAGGATAATCATGGAAGAAGTCAAAAACTTAATGGAAACAATACAGAAAGAAAATAAGAATGCAATTGTAGTATGGTCTGAAGATACTGCTAATGGCTTAAGTGTATCAATTCAGATGGATGGAAAAACAGAGTCGTTTATGACAATGGCACTACATATGATATGTTCAATAGCAGTAACTATGGATGTAACTCCTGTAGAAATGCTTGATACATTTAAGCAGTTGTGCGCTGACAATCCGGAGGTAATAAACGATGTTATAGAGACACTCAAAAAGGATCTGCCATCAGATATGCCAAGTTAAAAGAGGAGGATTTTATGTTAATTACAGGAACAAAAGGAGACTGTTACCACAAATCAGTTCTCCAAAAAATACTTAAGGAGGGCACACTGGACATAAATCCACGGCCTCATTATTCAGACGGACTACCCGCCTATACATATTCCATAAACCATATCATGCAGCAGTATGACCTGTCAAAAGGTGAATGTCCGGTTGAAACATTAAGACCGATTGCATGGAAAAGTGCAATAAAGGAAATTCTGTGGATATATCAGATGCAGAGTAATAGGCTTGATGACCTTCATAAGATGGGTATCAAATACTGGGATGACTGGGATATTGGAGATGGAACAATCGGCTGCCGCTATGGTGCCACAATAAGGCGGCATAATCTCATGAATAAACTGCTTAAGGGCATCAAACTGGATACATTTGGACGCAGACATATAATGAATATGTGGCAGGAAGATGATTTTTCAGATGAAACAGGCGGCACTATAAAGGGACTTAATCCATGCTGCTATGAAACTATTTGGAATGTAAGACAGGGTGAAGACGGATTATATCTTGACATGCTCATGAATCAGAGAAGTTCTGATTACGAAGTAAGTTGTGCCATTAACGAACTTCAGTATATTGCATTACAGCTTATGGTTGCAAAGACATGTGGTTTCAAGCCTGGCATGTTTACACATGTCATCGAAAATGTGCAGATTTATGACAGGCATGTTAACAACATCAAAAACCTGCTTACAAGAGAGCCTGTCAAATGCTGCCCACAGCTTATGCTTGATACTGATAAAACAGATTTTTACGAGTTTACTATTGACGACTTTGTACTGACGGATTATCCGGTTGATAAAATTAAAGAGAAAAACCCACAGATGAAATTTGACTTGGGAATATAATTAATGACTAAGGCAGTTGCGTTTGATAGCTGTCTTTCTTGTAAGTATTAAGAGCATCAACAAATGATGCTCTTTTTTTTAACAACAAAATCCATATACATTATAACTTATTAACATGTTTTTTTTAAAGGAGGAGTTCATTATGAGTAAAAAGAAAAACAAAGTTCAGACAATTTCAATAATGTCTGGACTCGAAGCAACCATTATGCCGAAATTCAACACACATGCTGTTGGATATGGTAAATGGGCAAGCCGCAAAGACAAACAGAGAAAGGCCGAGAAAAAAGCAGATTTCTCTGCCCGCAGATCTTACTGCGGCTATTAAAAATGATAAAAAAGGTCTCGTCAGTTGATGTATTGTCGCTTCTGGCGGGGCTTTTTCTTTTTATGTACATAAACATATGTATAAATATGTGTATAAAGCTAACTATAAAACTACACATAAATATATTATAAAATATCAAAATTAATAATGATACTTTGGACAAAATCAGAACTTTACATATTATATATAAAAAAAACATAGTATAAGGAATTATAAATTATGGTAAAAATAATCGAAAAGCACATAAACGAAATATTTAATCTCCTATATGGGAGCAAGAAAAATAACAAAGGAGAATACTGGGCTGATGTATATAAGGATGCACTTGGCAGCAAGGATAATGGTTTCTATGAACTGTTCGCCTCCTACGACAAGGCGGTTCTTAAGAACAATCTGTTTGCATACGCACAGACTATTGCCGACTTAATCCTTATCGGCGAAGATTTGTATATTGGTAACGAAAAGCTTGTAAAAGCTAATATTGCGGCCAATGAAATTAAGCTGTTAAATCTCTGCAAGAAAATGGTCAAGGAATGGGCCGTTAGATAATGAGAAAAATCCATATTTATCCTGTAACCATTTTGAAAATAAAAAAAAGGAGGATATTATTATGGTTAAAGAGTATTTAAAAAATCATGGAATCAGTAACATTGAGGGCGTAAAGAAGTGGGCAGTTGTTCACATTAGATTTCTTTCTGGAGCTGATGAGGACGAAACATCTTTTGATATTGAGAATATTTCATCAGAGCAGGGTATTAATGACCTTGACGAATGTTTCTCAGAGTTCTGTAAAGAGCAGGAAAATCATGCACCTGTTTCCATGATCACAGACATTGCAGTTTATGCATCGGCAAACACCAAGGAGAAACTTGAGGCATTGACAGTAAAGGAGAATTAATATGGGAGAGAGATCGCAAATCTTTGTCCGGTATGAAGATTTCTCCGGACACAAAATACTGGCAGCAAGGTACTTTCAGTATAATTCAGATACTTCAATGGTCAGCCGTGCAAGGGGTATTCTTGACTGGCTTAAAAGGTTTGATCCGAAATGCCGTCCAAAAGAACTTATCCGCATCATTGATACTGACTTTGATGCGAAAGACTGCCAGATAAGTACAGACCTCATTAAAGAGTTTGATGATGATTCTACTACTTATACGTTTTGGACACTGAATTATTCCATATTCAAAGCAATGGATAATCAGGATGGTAAGTTGTTTGTGGATGTGCTTCCAGACAAGACTATCAAGTATGCATTTACTGACAGTGAAGGCATGCAAATACTTACTGCTGCCCAGTACATGAAATGGGACTGCGGCAAGGATTGGCAGGATGAATGGCAGGAGCAGCTTTATTTAAAAAATAAGGTCAAAACTGTGTTATCAAACATTGATGCCATTGACAATGGTGACGCGGTTTTGATGACGGAAGAGGAACTGCAGGAGTTTACTGAATGCAGTTACGAACATCTTCTTCAGAATGTTCCGTTCCATTAAATACACAAAGAGAAATCAGTATTTTACTGGTTTCTCTTTTTTTTATGCTTAAAACTCATATTTATTCTGTAACTTTTCATATTCAAATAAAAATACAAGTCCAGCGGTGTGATGTCAAGAGATAAATAACATAAAAATCATATATTTTTGT
>ERZ1034847.926-NODE-926-length-10462-cov-5.859422_pt1 | contig 10462 bp, 10 predicted proteins | sample MGYA00520633_ERZ1034847 | MGnify/ENA primary metagenome ERZ1034847 (study PRJEB33766, sample SAMN09781732) | gut metagenome | biome: gut microbiome | host: Homo sapiens | place: Madagascar | study: EMG produced TPA metagenomics assembly of the PRJNA485056 data set... | reverse complement strand
CCATCCAGGCAGTATAGGCCTCCTGATTCGCCATAGCTTCATACAGCCCGTTCCGTATCAACAGCCTTGTCACGATCACAGCCCCGATGTGATCGATCAACATAGTCACTACCGCGATATTTTTCAGCACTGCACTGCTGATTCCACGTTTTTCCTGTATTTTCCCTTCCGATATTACTTCTGTCTGCATCCTTATATTCCATCCTCGGTTTTTGTATTATTTAATTAGTACAATAATGTATTTGTTCTGCTTTGTCAAGCAACCCATTTGTCAGACTCCTACAAAAATGTCCCCTGCTGACGCAGAGGACACACTTATTAACAATCTTTTTCATCCTACCTTATATCCGGTTCCCCATACCACCTTCAGGTATCTGGGCTCCTTGGGATTGCTCTCGATCTTCTCACGGATGTGGCGGATATGCACCGCAATAGTATTATCCGCACCGATGGCCTGCATATGCCAGATGGATTCATAGATCTGGCTGATGGACAGTACCTTGCCGCGCTCCTGCACTAGGAGCCTTAAAATCTTATACTCGATGGGAGTCATCTTCACTTCCCGTCCCTCTACCGTCACTGTGCGGTTCCTGTCGTTGATCTCCAGTCCATCCACGCGGTAAATACTATCAATACTTTCGCACAGATTGACCAGCTGTGTATATCTGCGAAGCTGGGATTTCACTCTGGCTAACAGCTCCAGCGGATTATATCCCACTGTCACATAATCATCTGCCCCGGCATTCAGTGCCATGATCTTGGCAGTCTCCGCATCCTGTGCGGAAATGATGATAATGGGGATCGTGGTCATATTCCGGATATCATGAATCATCTCAATCCCCTCTCCCCAACCTTTGCCATCCAGTTCCACATCCAGCAGCAGAAGCTGGATCTCCTGTGCCCGCAGTAATTCTTGTAACTGTGCTCTCCCCGTCACTGCCACCATTTTTAAGCCTTCTCCTGCGAGAAGGGAACTCATTGTCTCTATCACACCCGTATTATTATTGTATACTGCAACCCTTTTTTCCATGCTCCACACCTTACACCTTTCGTATCGGAAAAGACCCCTCCGCCTTATCTACGTTTATCGTATCCTGTCAATGCATATTTTCTGCAACATAATTATTAAAATTCTATAAACTATTCAGAGCCATGTAAATTTTGTCGGATATCCGTTGAATGCTTGCATGCGTAAGGATATCTGACGAAATTTATAGGGCGAAGCATAGTTTAGTTATAGGCAACAAAATACCCTACAATATACTAGACGTAATTGTAGGGCAAAAAGTTGCAGTATTTTTATTTTTCAGGTGTAAAAAACTTCTTCCAGTACCAGTCCTTTGGCAGGTACTAACGCTCCCGCCTTCGCTCTGTCTCCGGACTCCAGTACATCCGTCACACTCTCCGGTGTCCGGATTCCCTTTCCGACCTCGAGGAGGGTTCCCACGAGGATACGGATCATATGATGTAAAAATCCATTTCCGGTAAATACAAACTCCACACGGTTCGCTATCCTTTCGATCCGGATCTCGTCGATCCGGCGGACGGTGGATTTCTTACTTTTCTTCGCAGAGGTAAATGCCTTGAAATCGTGTTCTCCAAGCAATAGCTCCGCCGCCTTTCGCATAGCATCCAAATCTAATGCTTCCGGTTCCTCTGTCGCATAGCGTCTCCAGAATACATCCGGGATCTGGCTGTTGATGATGCGGTAACGGTAACGCTTCCCGGTGGCATTGAGTCTGCTGTGGAACCTGGGTGCCGCCTCCGACACCTCCACCACGGCAATATCCTCTGGCAGATACCGGTTACAATAGGCCATGATCTCTTCTGTACTCATGTCAGATTCCGTATGGAAATTCGCCACCTGTCCCAACGCATGCACTCCTGCATCCGTTCTGCCGCTGGCTGCGATCTCCACAGGCTTCCCACACATTTTCGTCAAAAGAACTTCCATTTTTCCCTGAATCGTATTATCCGTGGAAGTCTGTTTCTGCCATCCCTGATATCTGGTTCCTTCATATTGCAGTCGTAGTCTGATATTTCTCATGATTTCTTTTCTTTCTGTTTTTTCGCAGAAGCTTCTTTTTGAGCTTCTTTTCGAGCTTCCTTTTGGGCTTCTTTTTGAGCCTCTTCCTCTGCTGCCTGTCTGGCCAGTTCCTCGCTCAGCCTCCGGTCTCTCTCCTGCATCTGCCGCACTTCGTCCATATCCTCCGGCTTCAGTCTACGGAAATGATTGATCCCGGCTGTCAGGATCTTCACGCTGTCCTTGGTCGTCTGTAAAGCGCCTTCCTGATACATGGTCAGAGCGATCAGACCAATGGGCACTGCCACGATCATTCCTACGACACCGCCCAGCTTATATCCTATGTACAGGAGGAACAGGGTCGGCAGAGGCGGCATTCCCACGGAATCTCCCACGATCTTCGGCTGGATCAGCTGACGCGCCAGCTGTCCGATGCCCCAGATGATCAGCAGTCCTATGGCCATTTTATAATCAGAGCTTAAGATTTTGATAATTGCCCAGGGGACCATAACAGTTCCCGTTCCAAAAAAAGGCAGGAAATCCAGAAATGCGATCCCAAGTGCGATCAACAACGCATAGTCTACCTGCAGAATAGCAAATCCGATGACTAATAACAGATACATCCACACTTCTATCTTAAGCTGTGCCTTAAGATATCCGCCTACTGCTTTGACCAGTCCGCGCTTCAACATATAATACCAGGACAGTACTTCCGCCGGTGTGTGCTTACGGAACCAGGTTGCCAGCTGATCTCTCTCTGCTACGAAGAAATAGGAAGAAAGCAGTGCCATGATCAGTCCGATCAGGATCGAAGGAACCTGCTTGGCAAAATTGCCCACGGCATTGATCGTAGGGGTGCCGATCTTCCCCAGCAGATCTCCCACATAGCTTCCGATCTGATTGATGACATCCATGATGCTCTGCTGTACATCCACGGGAAAACGGTTATAGATAACGCTCAGGTTCTGCCCGATATCGGCAAAATCATTCTCCGCACTGTCCCAGATATCCGGCAGTGCACCGATCAGTCCCATGATCTCATCGGTTAACTTCGCCCCTACCAGATAGAGGATCAATATCACCAGTGCGATGACCGCCACAATGACAAATGCACTTCCCGCTTTTCGCTTAATCTTTACCTTTTCCTCAAAAAAACGCACCAGGGGACTGGCGATCAACGCTATGATCCATCCTGCTACAAACGGTGCAAAGAATACTAACAGCTTCGGCACCAGGAAAACAATCAATAGTAATATAATAAATGCCACACCCAGATTCACTAAGGCTTTACAATATTTCTTCATATACTCTCACTCTCTCACGCATTATGTCTCTACACTCATTCACCATTCCTACGGTCTATTCCTACGGTCTATTCCTGTGCAGGATCCTCTGCAGCCAAGATACCGTCCAGGATCTCGTAGATTTCTTCCCTTCCCTGTTTCGTCTGTGCGGAATAAGGTACAATCTGTGTATCCGCTCCGGCCTGCAGGGTGGTGCGGATCAGCTTCACCTGCTTCTGTATCTGACTGCGGTTGATCTTGTCCAGCTTGGTGGCAATGATGATGGGATCGTAGCCATTGCGGCGGATCCAGTCATACATGATCCGGTCGTTCTCTGAGGGAGCATGCCGGATATCGATCAGCAGAAATACCAGCTTCAGCTGTTTGGATTTATGCAGATAATCTTCGATCATCTTACCCCACTGGGCTTTCACATGCTCATTGGCCTGTGCATAGCCGTAGCCAGGCAGATCTACAAAGTAGATTTCATCGTTAATGTTGTAATAATTGATGGTCTGTGTCTTGCCCGGCTGGGAACTGGTCCTGGCCAGAGACTTACGGTTCATCAATCCGTTGATCAGAGAGGATTTGCCGACATTACTTTTCCCGGCGAATGCCACTTCGGGATGTATATTCTCCGGAAGCTTGCTGGTAATACCACAGACCGTTTCCAGACTTACATTCTTTATGATCATAAAAACTCCATTCCTGCGCTGCTTTTGCGCATCTTAGGTTTGTACTTTTTTGCACAAAACGCTGCCCTGTGTGACCACAAGGCAGCGCCCGGATTATTTTGCCTTTTTCAGAGATTCATCATGTATGGTGAGGGGCTCGCTCTCTCCATCCACTGCCGCCTTGGTGACAACACATTCTTCGATGGTGTCATCCGAAGGAATTTCATACATGGTATCCATCATTACGGATTCCATAATGGAGCGTAAGCCTCTGGCTCCGGTCTTGCGTTCCAGTGCCTTGTCAGCAATAGCCTCGATGGCATCCTGCTCAAAACTCAATTCTACGTTATCCATCTGGAACAGCTTCTGGTACTGTTTTACCAGAGCGTTCTTCGGCTCTTGAAGAATACGGATCAGTGCTTCTCTGTCCAGTCCTCTTAAGGAGACACAGATAGGCACTCGTCCTACGAACTCGGGGATCAGACCGAACTTCACCAGATCATGAGGAGTTACTTCCTGCAACAGTTCGCTGATATCCTTATCCTCTCTTCTGCCCAACTCCGTATTGAAACCGATGGCCTTACGATCCAGTCTGGACTCTACGATCTTCTCCAGTCCATCGAAAGCACCGCCGCAGATAAACAGAATGTTGGTGGTATCGATCTGAATCAGCTCCTGATGAGGATGCTTTCTGCCTCCCTGGGGAGGTACGCTTGCCACAGTACCCTCGATGATTTTTAACAGAGCCTGCTGTACACCTTCTCCGGATACATCACGGGTAATGGATACATTCTCGCTCTTTTTCGTGATCTTATCGATCTCGTCAATATATACGATACCGTACTGTGCACGCTCTACATCATAATCTGCCGCCTGGATCAGCTTTAACAGGATGTTCTCCACATCCTCACCTACATAACCCGCTTCGGTCAGTGTGGTGGCATCCGCTATGGCAAACGGTACATTGATGATCTTGGCCAGTGTCTGGGCCAGGTAAGTCTTACCGGAACCGGTAGGGCCTACCATGATAATATTACTCTTTTGCAGCTCCACATCATTCAGATCCTTGGGAGCCGTTACTCTTTTGTAATGATTGTACACCGCAACGGAGAGGACTTTTTTGGCCTCCTCCTGTCCGATGACGTATTCATCCAGGAAGTTCTTGATCTCCTTGGGTTTCAGAAGGTTAATGTCGGGACTCGCAGTCTCTTCCACTTCTTCATCTTCCAGTTCTTCCTCCAGGATGTCTGCGCAGATGTCTACGCACTCATCACAGATATATACCCCGGCAGGTCCCGCGATCAGCTTGCGGACCTGACTCTGGGTCTTGTTACAAAATGAACATCTGATGTCATTTCCGGAATTTTTTCCTGCCATTATTATACTCCTGTTGTTTTATCTCCTTCCGAAGACGCCGCTTTTGCGTCGTAGGAAACGCGAGCCAAATTTCAGATTTGGCTCTGCGATAAAAGCTACTTTGTGCCGTATGCGGCACAAATAGCTGTGTAAAAAATATGCTATCAAGCATATTTTTTACACTATGCCTCGTGGAAGGTGATCACCTTATCGATCAGACCATACTCACAAGCTTCCTCAGCGCTTTTCCAGTTATCTCTCTCGGTGTCTGCGCAGATGGTCTCATAATCCTTGCCGGTGTTCTCAGCCAGCATACGGTTCAACTTCTCCTTGGTACGAAGAATATGCTTTGCTGCGATCTCAATCTCGGTAGCCTGACCCTGTGTTCCACCCAGTGGCTGATGAATCATAATTTCTGCATTGGGCAGTGCAAAACGCTTGCCCTTGGCACCGCCTGCTAAAAGGAAAGCTCCCATGCTGGCTGCCATACCAATACATACGGTGGACACATCGCACTTGATATATTTCATGGTATCATAAATTGCCATACCTGCAGTAACGCTTCCGCCCGGGCTGTTGATATACAAATGGATATCCTTATCCGGATCCTCTGCTTCCAGGAACAACAGCTGTGCTACAATGATGCTGGCAGAAGTCTCATTGACTTCCTCTCCCAGAAAAATGATTCTGTCCTTCAACAGTCTGGAATAAATATCATAAGACCGCTCACCTTTGCTGGTCTGTTCAATGACGTAAGGTACTAAACTCATATTCTAAAACCTCCATTGCTTCTGATTAATATTACTATCGTATCCTACTTATCAGGCTTTTTCAACGAGATTCCGAAGATTTAATAAAAATTTAAAAGAAAGCGTATCCCCACCTCCCTGCGGATGTGGGAATCCGCTTTCTCTTTCTATCGTATCTTAAAGCATATATTATGCTTCTTCGGGCTTCTCTTCTGCTGCCTTTTCCTTCTTGGTGGTCTTCTTGGCTGCAGCCTTTGCTTCCTTAGCGTTGTCTACGATGAAATCAGCTGCCTTTCTTACACAGATATCTTCCTTCACCTGCTTAGCGCCCTGCTCACCCAGAAGTTCTTTTACCTTGTCAGCTTCCATCTGGTAAGCTTCTGCCATGCTCTTAACTTCAGCTTCGAAGTCTTCCTCGGTAGCTTCCATCTTCTCAGCAGCTGCTACAGCTTCCAGAACCAGACGGGACTGGATTCTCTTCAGTGCTTCGGGCTTCAGCTGCTCCATCATGGTCTGAGCGGTCAGACCGGTGAACTGCATGTACTGCTCCAGAGTGATTCCCTGTGCCTGGATTCTCTGTGCAAAGTTCTCTAACAGCTGTCTCTGCTGGGTCTCTAACATAGCATCGGGGATCTCCATCTGAGCGTCTGCGATCACTGCATCCAGAACTGCCTCTTCCTTGGCAATCTTAGCTTCCTCTTCCTTCTTGGAAGTCAGCTTCTTCTGTACATCTTCTCTATACTCAGCCATAGTATCGAAATCGGATACCTCGCTTGCGAACTCGTCATCCAGATCAGGAAGCTGCTTCTCCTTGATCTCCTTAACGGTGCACTTAAATACTGCAGGCTTGCCTGCCAGCTCGGTTGCATGATAATCCTCAGGGAAGGTTACGTTTACTTCGGTCTCCTTGTTCAGTTCAGCACCAACCAGTGCCTCTTCAAAACCGGGAATGAAGGAACCGGAACCGATGGTCAGGGGATAGTTCTCACCCTTGCCGCCCTCAAATGCAACACCGTCTACAAAACCTTCGAAATCGATAACGGTCATATCGCCGTCCTTAACAGCACGGTCTTCCACGCTGATGGTTCTGGCATTGCTCTCACGCTCTCTGTTGATCTCAGCGTCGATATCCTCATCGCTTACCTTAACGTCGATCTTGTCTACCTTCACACCCTTGTATTTGCCAAGAGTAACTTCAGGCTTCAGAGCAACCTCTGCGGTAAAGATGAAAGGCTTGCCGGCCTCTAACTGGGTCACATCGATCTTCGGAGAAGATACGATCTGCTCCTCACACTCTTCCAGAGCCTTATCGTAAGCATCGGGAATCAATGCGTTTGCTGCATCCTCATAGAATACGGACTTGCCGTACATCTGCTCGATCATCTTACGGGGAGCTTTGCCCTTACGGAAACCGGGAATGCTGATCTTGTTCTTATTCTTCTGGTAAGCACCTTCGATTGCCTTCTCCAGTTCTTCAGCAGATACTTCGATGGTCAGCTTGGCCATGTTTTTCTCTAACTTTTCAACCTGTAAACTCATTATAACATTTCCTCCTTTATACCCTTGCGGGTCTGTATCCAGTCGCAGTCATTTTGCAATTATAGCATAAGTTGGAGGAATTGACAACCTTTTTATTTTGGGGCTTTTTGCGCGTCCGGGGCATACAGACACTTCGTGCTGACTCCCGGGATCATTCCAAGCTTCCCCGACAGGGCACTGACTTTTTCCTGGGGGGCATCCATGACCACACTGATGATGTTCATCTGCTTTTCATGATAAGGTATCCCCATTCTGCCGATGATATATTCCCCATATTCGTGTAAAAGTCCGTTGATCCTTATCGCCGCCTCCGGATCCTCCACAATAATGCCGATCAGGGTCACTCTTGTATTTTCCGTACCTTTTTCCATATCGGTCTTCCTCCTGTGGTTTCTATATCTGCATCTGCGTCATTTCCGAAAATTCTTCTCCGGTTCTGATATGAGTAGCTATCATCACGATCCGGCCTCTCGTCTTCCTCCGGATATAGTCTTCGGCCTTTTTGCGGTTTTCTTCATCCAGTCCGGTAAAAGGCTCATCCAGCAGAACACACTGCGCTCCCGCCTCCATGGCCCGTACCAGAGACACTCTCCGTTTCATGCCTCCCGATAGTTCGTGGCAGGGCTGATCCAACGCTTCTTCCGGCAACAACTGCGTCAATGCCGTTCTCGCCTGTGAAGCGTCTCCCAGGATCATTTCCAGATTCTTCACGGCACTACAGTCTTCACACAAACGATCCTCCTGGAATTGCATGGCAAAAGCATCCATTTCCGACACTTCTCCCTCCTCCGGCCGCTCCAGTCCGCACAGACACCGGAAAAAAGTGGTCTTGCCACTGCCGGAAGGGTTATCCAGTACATACGGTTCCCCGCTGTGAAATTCGTGATCCACATGTCGGAAGATCCATTGATTGTGAAAACTTTTTCCAAGATTCCTTACACACAGGGTGCGCTGTTCTCTGTCAGCGATCTTCTGTGGCATGGAGGGATCCTTACAGGCAGGCTCCCACCGGAAAAAGACTTCAATCCCGTAGAATATTATTTTTTCAAAAAATACACTGAGTACTACGATCACCGCTGTCCAGGCAAACAGATCCGCCGTATCCAGATAAATCTTCGCCAGATACAGTGCTCCACCGATGGAATGACTGGGAGTGCCAATCACTTCCGCCGCCACTCCGGACTTCCAGCACATTCCCAGAGATAGCTGAAACGCGCTGAGCAAAAAAGGCTTTAACGCCGGACGGTAAATGTAGAAGAACTGAGTACCAAGGGGAAGGCGGAATACCTCCGCCATCTCTAACAGCCCTCTGTCCGCGCTCTTTAGTCCTTCCAGCGTATTCAGGTAAATATTCGGAAATACTACCAGAAAACAGATAGCCACCGCCAGCATGGAAGAACCCCACCAGATCAGCAAAAGCACTGCAAATACCGCTACCGGTACTGCCTTGCAGAATATCATGAAAGGACGCAGGACTTCTTCCGCCAGCGGATAACGGTAGCTGATGGCCGCCAGAAGAAGTGCCAATACCGCCCCCAGCAAAAAGCCGAAGGCGATCCGCCACAGCGAATCAAAGGCACTCCGCCAGAACTCCACCTGCCCGGCCAGAGTAAGCAGTGCCCGCAATGCCTGCAAAGGTGTCACCACCAGCAGGAAATTGTCCACACACATTGCCAGAATCTGCCATACTCCCAGCCAGAACAACAGTATTATAAATTTTTTAACGTATATTTTACCCTTATTCTGCATCATAATAGAAATCGGATTCCGGAAGTCCGCCACCTATGGACAGGGAATCCTGGTGGAACAGTACGTCAAGGTATCCGGAAAGTGCCTGCTTCATTTCAGCTTTGTCAATATAGGTAATGTTGCAGTTCGGAATTGCTTTCTGAGCAATGGGCTCTTTGGCTACGATCTGGGCTTCCACTGCCAGTGCAGCACCGGTGGCAGGGTCTGCATTGATGTCTTCCGCACTTGCCTTATGATCTTCCATAAAAGATTTCACTGCTTCTTCGTTCTCCTCGAGGAATTCCTTGCGGACCACCGTTACACCGGTGACCATGCTGCTGCCGTCCTCTCCCTGTACCTTATTCCACTCTTCGTTTAAGTCGAAGATCACCTTCAGTGCATCATTCTGCATGCAGGCTGCGGTAACAAAAGGCTGGGGCAACAGGCCGATGGCTGTGGGATCTTCTGCCAGTACAGATGCCACCTCTGTTGCTTCGGATTTATACTCCAGTATCACGTCATCCGCAGACATACCATTTGCTGTCAGCAGGTACTGCAATACATAGTCCGGTGTGGTTCCTTTTCCAGTCAGATAAATGGTCTTACCCTTTAGATCGGTAAAGTTTGTCAGACCGTCTTCTCCGGATACCATATAAAGTACACCCAGAGTATTGATATCAATGACTTCCACACCGCCCTGTGTCTTATGATAGAGAACGCTTGCCACATTGGCGGGTACCAGTGCAATGTCCAGATCTCCCTTTACCATCAGCGGCAGGATCTCATCTGCACCAGTAGCCATCTGGAATTCATAGGTATTGGCAGTCTCACCCTTGTCTGCTTTATTCATTAAAAATAAAAGTCCTAATGAGGTCGGTCCCTTTAAGGATGCCACACGTACCAGCGTGCCATCCGCGGTCTCCGTATTTTCTGCTGTGGCTTCTGTGCCTTCCTCAACGGTTTCCGTACTCTCCACCGTTTCAGTGGGCTGTACGCTCTCCGCTGCCAGATCTTCCGACACTGTTTCCACACTCTGTGCCTGTCCGCATCCGGCAAGACCGCTGCACAACAGTCCAAGAGTCAATGCAAGTGCCAGAGTTTTTGTGATTT
>ERZ1034847.921-NODE-921-length-10485-cov-7.403643_pt1 | contig 10485 bp, 7 predicted proteins | sample MGYA00520633_ERZ1034847 | MGnify/ENA primary metagenome ERZ1034847 (study PRJEB33766, sample SAMN09781732) | gut metagenome | biome: gut microbiome | host: Homo sapiens | place: Madagascar | study: EMG produced TPA metagenomics assembly of the PRJNA485056 data set... | reverse complement strand
TTTTACAATGTTATAAAAAAAATTATCTCATTTTTTGTTCTATAGTCAGTAGTGTGATACAGATGGATGGTTTCATCTGCAGTTACAAAATCGTTGGCCAACGAGAACAATATGGAGGTAATAGACATGAAAGATATGGATATCAAAGCCGTCTTTATTGGCGACAAATCAGAAAATGGCGCATTTTACAAAATGCAATTGAACAAGATGGTCGATGAACATTTAGGTTGGAGAGAGAATTATCTTCCTGGTGACGTTGCAGCCATTAGTGAAGCCGACAAACAAGCACCTCGATATATCGCCACTCGTGAGCATATGGTGGAAGTTTTGGATGAAGTCAGTCAACGGATGCGTGCAGGATCGATCCCTTGGCATTCTGCTGGGCGTTATTGGGGTCAAATGAACGCTGAGACATTGATGCCTGCCTTGCTTGCTTATAACTTTGCTATGCTTTGGAATCCGAATAATGTGGCATTGGAATCTTCTATGGCAACTTCACAAATGGAGGCAGAAGTAGGACAAGATTTTGCTGATTTATTCAATATGACCGGTGGCTGGGGCCATATTACAGCAGATGGCTCGATCGCAAACCTTGAAGGTCTTTGGTATGCACGTTGTATCAAATCTATTCCCCTTGCAGTGAAGGAAGTTTATCCTGAAAAAGTCAAAGATAAAACAGATTGGGAACTATTGAATCTTTCTGTCGAAGAAATCTTAGAAATGGTTGGAACCTTCAGTGATGAAGAATTAGATGCTGTCAAAGCAGCTTCATCTCGTAGTGGGAAACACCTCCAAGAACTTGGCAAATGGTTAGTGCCACAAACGAAGCATTATTCATGGATGAAAGCTTTAGACATTTGCGGGATTGGGTTAGATCAAATGATCGCTATCCCAGTTCAAGAAGATTATCGTATGGATGTTGCTATTTTAGAAAAAACGATCCGTGAATTAGCCGCACAAAAAATTCCAGTCCTAGGTGTGGTAGCGGTCGTTGGGACTACGGAAGAAGGCCAAGTGGATAGTGTAGATAAAATCGTCGAATTGCGAGAAAAATTATACAAAGAAGGAATTTATTTCTATCTTCACGTTGACGCAGCTTATGGCGGATATGCACGTGCATTGTTCTTAAATGAAGCAGGCGAGTTTGTACCTTATGAATCTCTGCCAGACTTTTTTGAAGAACATCATGTATTTAATTATGATGTTTCCATTGATCAAAGTGTTTACGATGGGTTCAAAGCAATCTCTGAGGCAGATTCGGTCACGATCGATCCGCATAAAATGGGCTATGTTCCTTATGCTGCTGGAGGTATCGTAATCAAACACAAAGAAATGCGTAACATTATTTCCTATTTTGCTCCTTATGTTTTTGAAAAATCAGTAAAAGCACCGGACATGTTAGGCGCCTATATTTTAGAAGGATCAAAAGCCGGGGCAACGGCTGCTGCTGTTTGGACTGCTCATCGTGTATTGCCATTGAACATTACTGGTTATGGTCAATTGATTGGTGCCTCGATTGAAGCAGCTCAACGATTCCGAGCATTTTTAGAACAATTGAGCTTTACCATCAAAGGGAAAACGATTGAAGTTTATCCTTTGAATCATCCAGATTTTAATATGGTCAATTGGGTATTTAAAGTCAAAGGATGCACGGATTTAAAAACGATCAATGAATTGAATGAAAAAATGTTCAATCGTTCTTCTTATATGGAAGGGGATGTTTATAGTGAACATTTCATTACTTCACATACGACCTTTATGAAAGAAGAATATGGAGATTCCCCACTTCCTTTCATTGAACGGATAGGTCTTTCGAAAGAAGAATGGCAAAAAGAACAAAAAGTGACATTGCTAAGAGCGGCAATTATGACACCATATCTTAATGATGACAAGATTTTCGAGTTCTATACGCAAGGCATTACCAAAGCCATGGAAAAAACACTCAATGAAATCTTATAACAATAAAAATTAACCGATAAACTGTCTAGTGAAGAACGGTGTTACAGGAAGCTATGATCAAAGAAGATAGATGATGCACGTTGAATTGTTGTATTCAGAGTAGAAAGAGTGGATGTTCAAACGCTTTTCCGATTCAAGATATCAAGATTATGTCAAACTCAGATAGTTGAAGACTAGTGAGTAATCGGGTAAACGCAAGCAGTTCTTTTTCAAAATGAAGTACTGCCATTAATTTTTTTCGTTCATAGCTTTTCCCCCCTGTAACGTTCAAATTAGATAGTTTATTCTGTGTTGATGGAAAGAAGGAAAATAACAATGACAGATTCGAAAACTTCACAAATCACTACACTGACATTCATCGGTATGACTTGTGCCTTAGTTGCTAGTGTTCGGAACATTCCTGATGTTGCAGCCACGGGTTGGACGATGCTTTTCTATATGCTTGTAGCGGTATTATTTTATGCTTTTCCTATTTCGTTGATCTCAGGTGAATTTGCTGGGATGTTTCCCCAAAAAGGTGGACCAGAACTCTGGGTCTCAAATTCTTTAGGACGAAAATGGGGCTTTGTTGTCTCATGGCTTTTATGGGTCCAAATGTTTCCAGGGATGGTGATGGTCGCTTCAGCGCTAGCACCTTTATTGGGTAATATGATTGATAACGTTCCTTTAGGGTTGAACAGTAAATTTACTTTGATCGTTATTCTAGTCGTGTATTGGATCATTACATTATTAAATTTGAAATTTGATATGGCTAAAATTGGTGGGAAGATCGGTGTTTGGTTAGGTCTATATATTCCATTAGCAATTATGCTTCTTTTAGGTATTTTTTCATGGATCAAAGTCGGTATCCAACCACATGCAACATTAGGTCATTTTTCTTGGGCTAAATTGATCCCTGATGCAGAAACAGCGAAATCGTTCGTTTACTTTGCACCAATCATGTTTATCTTTACGGGGATCGAGATGTCATCTGTCTACATCACCCGTTTGAAAAATCCTGTAAAAACTTATACTAAAGGGATCTTTGCTGCATTGATTTTTCTCTTCTTTGTGAATACGTTGAATGCGTTAGTCGTAGCAAATGTGGTACCTAAAGGCCAAATGGAGTTGAATAATATTGCGCAATCCATTTCAATCTATTGTCAGATTCTAGGATTACCACATATCATCGTTAATATTTTCAGTCTATTAGTCTTTGTAGGTGTAGCTGTCCAATTATCTGCATGGGCTTCAGGACCAGCCAAAACAGTCACTGCAAGTGCGAGAAAAGGAGCATATCCACCAAAATTCAATTTTTGGAAAACGAACCAATTTGATGTGTCAAAATCAGTAATCTTAACACAATCAACGATTATTTCGATCTTTGCTTTGTTTTATTTGTTGATACCAGGTGTCAATCAGGCATTTCTGATGTTAGTGAACTCCACGACAGTGATTTATTGTATTGTATATGTCATTATGGGGATTGCTATTTTGAAATTAAGAAAAGCCAAACCTGAACTTGCCCGACCATTTAGAATCGGTAAAAAAGGTGGTAAGGGTGATTTAGGTGCATGGATCGTTGTACTTGTTCTTTTTGCAGCAATTGGCTGTTCGGTAGGTTTGACGATGCAAGCTGGAACGTTGATCAACTTTTTCGCAGTAACGGTGATTAGTTTGATCTTATTCATTGCCCCATTATGTATTGATAAAATCAGAAAACCATCATGGGAACAAGAAGTCCAACAAAAATTGAATCAAGAATAAAGAAAAGGTGAGTAAGATGGAAAGAACCACAATGAAGAAAACTTTGACGAACCGGAATATCCAGATGATTGCGCTAGGAGGTGCGATCGGGACTGGACTATTCTTAGGTTCTGCCAAAGCAATCAAGTTGGCGGGACCTGCTGTCTTGCTTACTTATTTTGTTTGCGGCCTCGCTATTTATGGGTTGATGTATGCGATGGGTGAGCTCTTTTTATCCAATAATGAGTTTCAATCGATCGGCGATTTCATCCAATACTATTTAGGCGAACGATGGGCATTTTTAGTCAACTGGACGTATTGGTTATGTTGGATGGGTGCTGGATTGACCGAATTGACAGCGATTGGTTTATATATCCGCTTTTGGTTACCAGCACTCTCTCCCTTAATCAGTGGGATCTTCGCACTTATTGCCTTAGTGATCATTAACGTAGTTGCGGTTCGTTGGTTTGGTGAGTTGGAATCCTTGTTTTCAACTATCAAGATTTTTGGGATTTTATTATTTATTCTTTTAGGGATTGGCGTTTGCTTTTTGTACTTCAAGTCACCAAGAATTGGTGTCAGAGAAAATTTTGATCAGCTCCAAACCATTTTTCCATTTGGACTAACCGGCTTAGTTGCTGCTTTTCCAATGGTTTTATTTAGTTTTGCCGGAGTTGAAATGATCGGTTTAACGGTGGGCGAAACAGCAGATCCACAGAAAAACCTTAAAAAAGCGATCCAATGTTTACCCGCACGTATCCTCTTTTTCTATATTGGAACGATCGTGGCGATTTTGTTAGTCGTTCCTTGGCAATCTTTAGATTTAAAAGAAAGTCCGTTGGTCACGATGTTACAGTTCATTCATTGTAGCAAAGGGGCAGGAGTCATCAACTTGATCATCTTGGTTGCTTCCCTTTCTTCCACGAATAGTGCCATTTATAGTACGAGTCGTATCTTATATAATACGGCAAAAGAAAAAAATCTTTCCAAATGGTTTCTAACATTATCTTCTCGAGGTGTGCCCTTGCACGGTATCTTATTTACTGGAGGCATGTTTTTATTAGGACTTTGTTTACACTTTTTTGTATCAGATAGTCGGATTTTATTTCAATTACTTGCAGGCATGACCACGATTTCGTTCTTATTTGTCTGGTCAGCTATTTTATTTGCCCATCTAAAATTAACGAAAAGTCAGTTGAAAAAATGGAAAGATCGACTCATTCTATGTTTTTTTGGTTTGGTAGGAATCAGTTTGTTTTTTGAACCAACTACTCGTGTGATTCCCGTAGTTTCCGTTGTTTGGTTTGGTGCCTTGAACTTGATCTATCAACGGATTCGTCAGACCTCTCCAAAATGATTCGATATTTTTTTCAGGGCCCTCTGAAATAATTGACGTTAAATCAAGTCTCTCCTACCTATAATAAAAGTATCACAACCGAAAGAGGAGGGATTGCGATGGTCTGGTATAAAGAAACAGCCCAAGAAGTGATGAAGACACTCAAAACGACTCCAGATGGGCTAAACCAAGATGAGCGTATCAGTCGTTTAAAAGAAAACGGCTATAATCATATAGAAGTAAAAAAGAAAGTTAGTCCATTACGAAAGTTTTTGAAGCATTTGACAGAATTATTGATGATTATCTTATTGGTTGCTTCTTTGTTAAAATTTTTTACAGGAGAAGTGATTGAAGGCAGTATTATTCTGGCAGTCGTTCTCGTCAATAGTTTTGTTGGTTATTGGCAAGAGCGAAAGGCTGAGGAAGCGTTAAACGGCTTAGAAAAACATTTAGGATAGAACGCGGTGATTTTCACAGAAGGGATCAAAGAATTGGTTCCAGCTAAGGAATTAGTACCAGGTGATTTGTTAGCGTTGAAAGCAGGCGATGTTATACCTGCAGACGTTCGCTTGATTGAGGTCCATGACTTCATGGTAGAAGAAGCCGCATTGACGGGGGAGTCGGAAGCAGTTGAAAAGACTAGCGAACGATTGACGACAACTGTCTCAACCGGAGATCAGAAGAATCTGGCATTTTCTGGTACCTTAGTTCAAACAGGGACTGCGATTGGTGTGGTCATCGAAACGGGAGATACCACTGAAATCGGGAAAATCAATCAGGCACTACAATCAGTCCAACAACAAACTACACCACTCGTTAAAAAGATCAACCAACTAAACAAGCAGATCTTTCGTGGGATTCTTTTCCTTAGCTTGTTCTTACTCTTTTTCACGACATTTAGATATGGCTTGGAAATGAACTTCTTATTTTCAACGATTATTGCTTTGATCGTTTCGATGATCCCGGAAGGTTTACCAGCAGTACTCACGATGATCCTTTCTTTAGGTGTGAACGAAATGGCTAAAGAGCAAGCGATCATTAAAGGCTTGCCTTCTGTGGAAACTCTTGGCTCTATGACCGTGATTTGTTCGGATAAAACAGGAACCCTGACAAAAAACGAAATGAGTGTTGTCGAAACAGTGACGGATCAAGAAGAAACCATGTTGGCAATCATGAAAAACTGCCAAGAGATCCAAACCAAAGCAAATCAAAACGTGAGCGAATTAACAGGAAACCCGACCGAACTTGCTTTACTACGTTACACGGCAAAAGCATCACTACCTTTGGAGCCAGTCAAAGGAAAAATCCCATTTAGTTCAAGCTATAAATACATGGCAACAATGCATGACAAACAGGAACATGCGATTGTTTATGTCAAAGGGGCACCAGAAGTATTACTAGCAAAAGCGAACTTGACACCGAAACAAGTCGGAAAATGGCAAGAGGAAGCGATGAAACTCGCCCAAAAAGGACAACGAGTCTTAGGCTTTGCTTATAAGACACTTGCTCCTGATCAAGAATTGGGACATGATCAATTGAATGAACTGACCTTTGTAGGGATTGCAGGAATTATCGATCCACCAAAAGAGAGTGCGATCCGAGCAGTCAAAGAATGTCAAAATGCAGGGATCTCGGTGAAAATGATCACAGGAGACCATAAAGACACTGCGCAGGCAATTGCTGAACAAATCGGTCTCAAACACACAAAAAACGTGTTAGAAGGAATTGACATTGATCGTTTATCCGATGAAGAACTAGCGAAACAAGTGAAATCAGTAGATGTATTTGCCCGAACGACACCGGAACACAAGTTACGGATCGTGGATGCTCTTCAAAAAAATGAAGAAATCGTTGGAATGACGGGTGACGGTGTGAATGATGCGCCAGCTTTGAAGCGTGCTGATGTAGGAATCGCTATGGGAATCAAAGGGAGTGAAGTGAGCAAGCAGGCAGCGGACATGGTACTGGGTGATGATAATTTCCATACGATCGCTAAAGCGGTCAAAGAAGGGCGGAGGATTCTCGACAATCTTCAAAAAACAATCAATTTTTTCTTACCAACAGCTTTAGCCCAAGGACTGGTCATTATTTGGGCACTACTCGTTAACCAGCCGTTACCACTGACACCTGTCCAAATTTTATGGGTGAACATGGTTACTACGATCACGTTATCCTATGCTTTAGGATTTGAAAAAGCTGGTAAGGACACGATGAGTCGCTCACCGAGAGATCCAAAGCAAGGGATTCTCACCCGCTACAGTGTGTTCCGAATCTTTTATGTGTCATTGCTGATCATGATTCCTGCTTATTTACTAGCAATGAGCTTTGAAGGACAAGCGCTCCAACAAACCATGCTCTTACAAAATATCGTAGCTGCTCAAGCTGTGTATATGATCAATTGCCGCGAGTTACTTGATCCTTCATTGAATCGTAGTTTATTTGAAAACAAAGCGTTGTTCTTGTCACTCGGGATGTTGGTCCTCTTGCAAGCAGGAGTGATTTACTTACCGATCGCACAACAGCTAATTGGGACAACAAGTCTTTCCCTGACAGAGCAACTACCGATCTTACTAAATATTCTAATACTTTTTGTAATCGTTGAGATCGAAAAGCGGATCAGTAAGATGATCGCCAAAAAAAGAAATGCTGAGTTACCCACGTAAAAAGTACCACCACAAACAGGAAATAAAAGCTTATAAACGTACTCTTTGGCCATTACCAAATAGACATTTATAAGCTTTTGTTAGTTACTTGATCATTGATCGATGTTAAGACAGAGCATAAAAAAACTAAGTGTGAGTTACAAATACGATCGCAACGATAAGTCACTTAAACGATCCAATTCATTTTTTGTCGGGATCGTTGAAAGATAAATGACAGGCATTGGCGGTGTATCGATCGGAATATTTGAAACTAATAAATCATTTTTCTTGATAGTGATATCTGACAATTGACTCAATTCAATGGGTTCCAAGATCACTCGTTTGCCTAAATAAGCATTTAATTCTTGTTGCAAAAAAGCTTTCCATGAAGGTTCCCCTTGAAAAATAAAATAAATCGTTGCTTGATACGGCTGCACGGCTAAAAGTGTCTGTTGGATCAATAAAGAAAGTAAATAAAAGAAATAAGTCTCATTGGTGACCTTTTTGACCATGCTCGTCGATTCTTTAACTTGTTGCAACAAAGCGAATTTATGAGGATATAACTCTGGGTATTCTTGTTCATATTCTTTTAAATAATAGTGATATTGTTTGGTTGTTTGTTCGATCAATAACGGTGATTCATAGTATTTCAGGAGTAGTAAAATCAAATTTTCCGGTAAGTTTGTTTGTTCTAACTCTTTGATAGCTAAGCTTTCTGATAGACGATTTACAAATTCACGAATGTTTGTTTCTGCAGGGTGACGGTGTAAAATATCCAAGATCATAGGCGGGTAAGAGTTGTTATAGTTCCAACTGTCAAGAAAACAGGAAAAAGCAAACGCTGCTTCTTTATCTTTAAGATAGACCCCTTCAGTTCGGTACAGTTTTTCTAATTCAGGAGCATAGAGTAAAAATAATTGATCCTGGGTAGAAAACAATGAAGTCGGGATTCGACAACCAGCTTTGATCCGAATCGTGTTGATAAAAAACCAACAAATCCCGAATACCTCTTCGGTATCAACAGCTAACTCAGCTTGTCGTAAACGTTTGAGAAATCGGAAGTAGTGTGATTCATGGATCGAGTAATCCTCGAAAAAATAGTTGTTATGGGTAAACGGCATAAGTAACCGATGATAAAATAGCCGAATGGTTTCTTCTTCACCTGAAAACGACAAACGGTGGCGGTTTTGTTCGATCTGTAATTCATAGACGACTAATTGTTGATTCAATTTTTTGACATGACGATTCAATGTTTCGTAAGACAAGCCGTTACGTGCTAAAAAGGTGGGGGTAGCGACTTCTTTAATCGTTAATAATTCTTTCAATAATTGGACACTGATCGACTGTGTCAGAAAAATTTCCCACAGTTCATTTGTCAGGAGATTCTGTTCGTTTTTTAGTTGAATCCCTGATTGGGCACTATTGATTAGCCAGCCTTTAGGTAATTGGGTTTTGATTGTTTGAAGATCAGAAAAAATCGTACGCTCTGTGGTATTGACAACTTCGGCCAATTCGTTCACAGTTATTTGCGAGTGATTCAGTAATAGTTCCACTAAAGAGACTTGGCGTTTGATATCTTTTTCAGTAATGATTTTTTTCATTAAAGAATACATCGGATCAACCTTTCTTTGTTAAGTATGACAAGTGAGGAAGACACTCGTTTCGCCGCATCTTCATAATGAAACCTGATTATTTTAGATAGCGCTTACCATTAGTATAATGAAAAAAGGCACAATATCAAATAAAGGATGAGTTTTTTGGATTTTTTTACTTCAATCAGCCTTCGTTTATTTAAAGTAGAAGTTAGCTAAAAAATTTGACTTATACTAAAATAAGTAAAAAGATAGTCATGTGAGAGGAGTGAGTAGAATGGAAAACAGACTAAACGATTATCGCCGCTTACTAGCGATTGCTCAAGCTGGATTGCTTTATGGGAAAGACGTGTTTGACAAAGAACGATATGAAGAGCTGCAAGAAATCTCGTTGAAGCTGCTGAGTGAAGTGGGATTGGAAACAAAGGAAGAATGGACAAGCCTAATAGAAGCTCATGAAGGATATCCAACACCAAAAGTTGACGTACGTGCATGGATCAAACAAGACGAGAAGATTCTATTGATCGAAGATACAAAAACACAAGAATGGTCATTACCAGGAGGATTTGCAGAAGTTGGTTTGTCTCCTAAAGAAAATATACGTAAAGAAGTCAAAGAAGAAACTGGATTAGAGGTAGAAGTAGGTCAATTATTAGCGATATTTGATACGAATCTGCGCACAGACATCCCTCAAGCCTTTCAGTATTATAAAATTGTTTTTTCTTGCGCTATCTTGTCAGGTACGTTTGTGGCAAACCATGAAACTTCTAATATGAAATTCTTCCACTTAAATGATTTACCAAAACTCTCGCTGAAACGTACGACCAAAGAGCAACTATTGATTTTAGAAAAAGCTACCTTGCCTTATTGTGATTGATCAGGGAAGGTAGTTTTTTATTTTTAGTGATTTTTTGTTGCAAATGTAATAAAAAAGAGTGAAATCATACTAAAGCTAGGTAAGGGAGGGCTAAAATGGACGAAATCATTCGAGAGATTGGAGCAATTGCCCGTGCCTTGGACTCGATTAGTAACATTGAGTTTCAAGAAGTTGATTTGACAAGAGGACAATATCTGTATTTAGTACGAATCTGTGAACATCCTGGCATTATTCAAGAAAAGTTAGCTGAGATGATCAACGTTGACCGAACAACAACGGCACGTGCGGTGAAAAAATTGATAGCAAAAGACCTGATAAAAAGCATGCCAGATAAAAAAAATAAAAAGATAAAAA
>ERZ1034847.917-NODE-917-length-10508-cov-96.322874_pt1 | contig 10508 bp, 13 predicted proteins | sample MGYA00520633_ERZ1034847 | MGnify/ENA primary metagenome ERZ1034847 (study PRJEB33766, sample SAMN09781732) | gut metagenome | biome: gut microbiome | host: Homo sapiens | place: Madagascar | study: EMG produced TPA metagenomics assembly of the PRJNA485056 data... | reverse complement strand
TTTACCTCTTTATTTTTCCAAGTGCAAATATAATAGTAAGGGCAAAAGCCTTATAAATAGCCCGGTTCTTTAAAGCTTCTGCCCTTTCAGGGCGTGTGGGGCTTACTTGCGAAAGTTCAGGATATTACAAAATAAAAATGGTGTTTTTTATTCGGTACCAGCGAATAAAATAGTGTAATTCTATTCGCCGTCACCGAATAAAATCAATATAATGTTATATTTTGCTATAAGAATAAAAATACACCGTTGGGTGGATGATATGGTTGTATGGTGGATAGTATCATAGATTTAAATATAATAGAAGCAGTGTGGTCGTTACCCCACAGCTACCCAACAGCAACCCAACAAGTACCCAACAAGTACCCAACAAGTACCCAACAAGTACCCAACAAGTTCATGAGCTTGTCTCAATAATGAATGATAATGAATATTCAGTAAAGGAAATCATGTCCATTTTGAATTTGAAGGACAGGGTAAATTTCTTGAGGAATTATCTTACTCCTGCATTGGACGAAGGGCTTGTATCTATGAAATTCCCAGAACAGCCCAAACATCCAAAACAGAAATATTTGCTTACCTCAAAAGGTAAAGCCATATTGAGCGAATAGGAACGACAAAGGGTATGGATGAAGCGTCTATCATGGATATGACGGGGCTGACGGCAGAGGAGGTGAAGCTGCTGAAAGCGGAGATGTAGATTACGAATATTACCATATAATCAAGGGTCTATACCCACCTTTTCATCGTGGCATATAGACCCTTGTATTTTGCCGTTAGGCGTTATAATGACTGTTACTCACCCCAATAATAGTCGTCTACCTTTTCTGGTTTTTCATCGTCAATGCCTCCTTGCCCCATAGTAGATGCTGCGAGGAGGGTGCAAGAGGTGATATTTACCACCTGCATCTCTGGCTTTGTATATTCTTTCTTTTTCATATCCTTTTGATTTTAAAATTCTTTACTTAACCATGATTTTATAAGTCTTGCTGCCACGCTTCACGATGTTCAGACCCTTCTGCAGACCATTGGTACGACGACCATTCGCATCATAGTATTCTGCATTGGCATCGTTGCTGATAGCGTTGAGGTTGTCAATGGCAGTAGTGCCTTCACCCTTTCCGATGCTCAGCATGGCTGCTCTTGCCTGAGATGCTGTGGCTGGATGGATGTATGCACGCATCGGTTTGATGCCCACGCGATTGCCATCATCCAAGTCAGAGACACGCCAGAATTTATCCTTACCAATGATGTAGTCGTTTTCTGCAAGACCCTGATTGTCTTTGCCGCCAATCTTGGTGAATGAACCTACGAGGTTGACATCTGTGTTTGTTCCAGCTACTGTTGGGGCAGTTGCAATTTCTGCATTGCTTGCAGAAAGACTAAGTGATGTCTTACCCTCATTCATCTTGAAGAGCACCGGAGTGCCGGCAGGGATTATGCCCTCTTCATAACTCTCAAGAGTGATACAATCATTATCAATACCTGTAAGACTATAGAACTTACATTCTTTTACCTGGCTCTGGTCAATGGCGAAAGGCAAGCAGAGCGTTCCCCATGTAGAACCTTCAGGGATATTTCGGCTATAAGAGATGGTCTTGGATATGAATGGCTCATAGTCCTTGAAGTCCTCGCCGTCGGCAAGTGTCAGATCTTCGGTAGCCACAAACTTGTTGTTTGCATCCTTTGTTACCTCGATGTTTCCAGCCTTGTCTGCCACATACTTATGCAGAGTACAGCCCTCGTTGCGGCAGTCCATGTGATAGATGTGTTTGTCGGCGTCATGTTCAGGACTTGCCAAGGTGGCAGACATTTGGTGAACCAGCACATCCTCAGAAGTGCTGTTGCTATATGAGGCAGCCGTATTGTCGCAGTAACGGAATGATCCATTATATACTGTATTACCCTTTGTAGCTGTCAGTACAGGATAAGCATCTGTGCCTAGTTTCTGGTACCAAGCCAGTTCGCCTTCTGATGTACTTCCGTTGAGCAAATAAGCCACCTCACCGCTCTTAAACTGCTCTATGGACTTTCCCTCTGCCTTGCCACTCACATCTTTTCCGTTTATACCGCCTTTGGCTGTGTCACTAAGATAATAGCAATTTGTTAATGTACCATCATAGTTATAGTTATAGTCATATCCGCACACGCCGCTGACGTGACTTTGTCCGCTGACAATGCCTCCATTAAAGCAATTTGTTGTTGTAACACCACAGCCATTTCCGCACACGCCGCCGACAAAAGTTTGTCCGCTTACAGTGCCTTCATTAAAGCAATTTGTTATTATACCACGCGAGTTTAAGCCGCACACGCCGCCGACAGAATTTTGTCCGCTTACAGAAGCTGTGTTATAGCAGCTTTTGATTGTGCCATTGTTATAGCCGCACACGCCACCGACTTGTTGAACATTATCACCTGTTCCGCTGACAGTGCCTTCATTAAAGCTGTTTTCTATTATTCCGCCTTTTTCATTTAAGCCGCACACGCCGCCTATTGCTGCTAATCCTCTGACAGAACCTGTATTTTTGCAATCTCTGACAGTGCCATAATTCACTCCGCATACACCTCCCCCAAACTCACTGAACTGAAAATATGAATCCAAAACTCCTACGTTGGAAATCTTGCCGTTGGCTCCTATGCTGCCAAACAAGCCAACATAAGATGAGGTAGGATTATTGAAATACAATCCGCTGATGGTGTATCCCTGGCCATCAAAGGTGCCAGTATATGAAGACCAACGAGCACCAATAGGTTTCCATTCTGTAAGGTCGCTTTTGCTTACCAGATTTTTATTTGCGTCAAGAACGCCTGTGTTCACGATAATGTTTGCCGTGAGGATTGCATTGGCAGATAAATTCTTTCCCCCCCCCGTCTGGAAGCGTACCATTCACCAGACCTGCAAACCAATAAAGTTCGGCTCGGTTACTAATTTGATATGGTTCGTCTACGGTGCCTTTACCTTCCGGTATGGCTAGAGGAATACTTTTCGCCAACATCATGGATGGCATAATCATGGTTGTCACGAACAAGAGCATCGTGAAAACCCATCTCGATTTTACAAAATTCTTTTTCATATTTTTTGTTTTTGAATTAATAATTTCTTGTAAAAATAAATACTTTTGCGCATTCAGCCAAATCTTGCCACTATGCAGCGGCATTATCCACCGAAGCACCTATTCTCTCATTGCCATCAGATATACTGTCATTCCCAGGATGATGACGAAAGCCTGTCCGAGAAACAGATAGATATAGAATCTTTCTCTCTTGATGAAATCACAGAAGCTGTAGCGAGCCTTGTAGTTTTCATCAAGATATATCCTGTAGTCTTGAACCATGGCATAGCCCATGACTATGGCGAACAGCAGAAGACACAATGCCACTATAAAAATAGCCTGTTCCTCTTTCATGAAAGTCTCTATTATATTTTCCATGGTGCAAATATAGTGTTTTTTTTTCAAAAAAGGTGTCGCATTCCTATAAAAAAGTGTCTACTTCCTATGTTTTAGGTGTCTACTTCCTAGCAAGTAGACACCCTTTTTAACGATTTGTTCCCTTCTGTGATGCGTTTTCCTGGTATTTATCGAAAAATGGTTAATCCTGCTTTTTATCCTCTGCGGCTACATTTTCAGCCATTTTCTCCCGCCATTCGGTAGGAGTACAACCTTCCTTTAACTTGAAAATGCGGTACAGATAGGGGCGGGCAGAGATGCTGCACTCGGCTGAAATGATGTCAGTCTCCGAGAAGTTTCGGGACCGCTCCGCCTTAGGGATATCCAACGAACGCGACAGGGTAACCATATTCAAGATTGTATCCCCCTGCCGGTGCGCCAGTCTTCCTGCTATTCTCTCTTCAAACGCCATCGTTGTAAAGTTTCTTTATCTACCATCACTCTTCGGGTCGAGGAAGGCGCTGTAGCGGGTGCGGCTCTTTGCCAAGCCCATGTGGGCGTAATCGGCATAGAGGAGATACTGACCGCTCTCGTTAACATAGATCATCAGTTGAACACCTTCTTAATCGAAAAATATGGCACAAAAATTCTTCTTAATCGAAAAATATAGCTATCTTTGCAGAAAAATAAACGTTTAATTGAAAAATATGGCACAAAATAATACAATCCATAATATTCTGGAAGTAGTGGTAGGTACTGCTGATATTCGCAGTAGTAATCAAGTGAAAAGTGGAAAACTGAGAAAGATTGCTACAAGAATCTATACTAAATGGATTGAGACGCTTGACTAGAAAGAGCGACCCAAGCGTAATCATCAAGGCTATATCAAGAGTTCGGCAGTTTAGTGCCAACATCATAGGTGAGGATTTCGAGGAGACTCGTCGCTACCTCGAAGGGACCAATGCCTTTAAAGATGGTGACGAATACATTTTGAGATTCTAAAAATCAAGGGTCTATACGCCACCTGTTCATCATGGCATATAGACCCTTGTCGTTTTCCCGATTATACAAGTTTAGCAAGTGGTTTAAGTACGGACGAAAAGCCTTTTACCTTTTCACACAGTTCCCAGTAGCGGTGGGCAAGGTCGTGGATGAACTTTCGTCCTCGTTCGGTCCATACGAGATAGGTATGGGTGTAGGCTCTGCCCATCTTCTCCTGCCTGCCATCGCTCTTCGGGTCAAGGAAGGCGCTGTAGCGGGTACGGCTCTTTGCCAAGCCCATGTGGGCGTAATCGGCATAAAGAAGGTACTGACCGCTCTGGTAGTACTGGATATGCAGAGCGCAGAGCGAGCGGTTCAGCTCCTGGGCTGTGATGCCGAGTTCCTTCGCAATCTGCGTCGTGGTGAAGCAAGAAACGGAATCGAGCACGTTATCGCTGTAGAGCGCTTTCGGCAAAAGATTACCCACCTGATTCTCCAACTGTATGATGTTCTCACCATTCTTGGCGTTGCGAACCACCTGCTCATCCACCACATCATTCAAGCGGCGGATTTCGGTATCCTGTTCGCCGATAAGTTTCTTCTGCTGTTCAATCTGCAGACGCTGCTTCTTCAGCAGATTCTCCTTCTCCTTGAGCGTAGCACGGAGGATTTCTTCCGCATGTCGGATTGTCTCCTCATCGCTTTCGCCCGGCTGAACCGGAATATAACCACCCGTCTTGCGAATCTGTGGCAGCACATCAGCCGTAACCCAGTTCTTGAACTTCACGGCAGTAGAAAGCTTAGAGCCGAGAACCAAAGCATAGAAACCGCTCTCGTTGACATAGAGCATCTGAGTACGACGCATCGCCTCGCTTCCATCCTTCTTCAGACCGGTTGCTACCCATGTACGGCGTTTCGCCGTATCAAGTGGTTTAACTAACTGATCTACAGCATCATTCGCTCTCTTATATCCCAGTACATTACAGAGATCCTTTGCACAGAACAATGGCTCCCCATTCTCATCGGTCAAGGTACGAACCTTACCGAATTCAGAGTTTTCAAACACGACAGCAATTGCTGACTTCTTATTCATTTCTACTTTATTTGTATTAACTGACTTTACCATAATAATTTGTTTTTAAAAATTAATCACTAAAAATTCAACATTCAACATTCAACACTCAACATTCAACACTCAACATTCAAAAATCAACATTCAACATTACATCACGGTAATCCAAACGCTCTCCTCTCTTTCTCTCGCTGCGGTAATGGCATTCATGAGCCGATGCAGCCAGATGCGGGAATTGAAGACGGCACCCTGTAATTTATTTTCACCTACCAGAATGCAGCCCTGCGTATCATCGGGATAATTACCGGCATGGATGCGGATGCCCTCAAAATCAGGAACACCCTGCACCAGCGGAAGCCACTTCTTAAACCTTGGCGATTTCGAGATAACAACAGGATACGAACCTTCCGGTATTGCCGTATGCCCCGGTATCTTGCGGGCTTTCTTACCCGATACCCTGCTATATCTACCATCCTCCTCTTCCGGTTTCAGTTCGATACCCAGAAGATTTCTCCACGTAGGCTCCAAGGTATCACAGAAGTAATGCTCCTTATCCAACTTCGCCATATCAAAGCTGTGCTCAAAGATACGTTTGTCGCCTATTTTTACCCCCGAACGCCAGGTACGTTTCACGTCCTTATCGCTCAAGATATAAAGATGACCTATCGTATAAGTCTTCTTTTTTGCTATTCTTTTTACTACTATTTCCATAACTCAAACTCCATTAAGATTCTAATATTTTTACCTCTTTACCATCCTTGCGGTTACGTAGCTTTTCAAAACTGAATAACTGAATACTGATTACGTCACCCGTTACACCCTTAGGCGGAATCTTCCGGATATAGTTACGGTTCACCCAATTACGCAACATAGAAGGAGTGCCCTTCTTATCCATACCCAACTGCGAGCGGAGATATTCAGCCTGCTGGAAATTAAAGACATCAGGCAACTGCTGCAACAGATTCGCCGGTCCACGCTTGCTCGATTTCTCGTTCGAAAAGTTCGCCCGTTTGATGGCATCACCGAAGAATCGCATCTTGCAGTAGAGGTCGTAACGCTCGCTCCAGCGGATGAACTCGTCTATCTCCGGCTCCCATTTGCAACCGTTCGCCACATACAGCACACACGCCTTCAGGTAAGCGATGACGTTGGCACGGAAGGAAAGGTTCTCGTAAACCCTGTCCTGAGAGAGACGTGAAAACTCAGCATTCTCATCCTTCAGCCGGAGGGCAAGCTGGAATGCCTCAGGACAGTCAATCAGTCCCCTGGCATTGTTCAGATTCTCGATATAAGGCTTCAGCGCCTCACGGTAAGCATCATTGTAATCGCCATAAACAGGCATTTCGTCACCGATTTCACGCTCCGGAATGGTACAGAAATTGATACGGCTTATCGGACCGTCTGTCAAAACTTTTGAGAAGTAGCGCTGACCCTTCTGGATGGTGGTAGAAGCATTCCAGTTGAACCTGATCGTTACCCTTTCTGTCACACTTTGAACGCCCACGCGCTGTTGACCAAAGAGGTTGAAGGGGTCAAAGGCGAGGCACATGATGCGGAACTGCTGGTTGCCGCTGCCCCGGAGAGCATCAAACTGGTCCAGCTCGTTAAGCGAAGTATAGAGGAAACGCCCCTGCGCCTCAGCGGTTCGCATCACGAATGCCGGACTGGTCATATCAGCATCAATCTCCTGGATAACAAGATTATCCGGTCGTTTGCGCTTATCCTTGTTGGCACCCTTGCGCGTCACTTCCTCCTTCCATTCCTTCTCACGTTTCAGATTCTCCGCATCCCGCTTTCTGATATCCTCCATGATATACCTAATCGGCTTATCCACAGACGATTTACCTGCGCCCGTACCAGCCAGCAAGCAAGTAGAAAGCGTAGCCTCATGCACTACATTATCAATATACCGGAAGCTCGTCTGCCAGAGATGCGTAGCGAGCGGTGGGAAGATAGCGTGCGCCACAGCCGGCTTATAAATCTCCGGTGTCCGAGATATCAGCAGTTCTACCAGCTTCGGCAGTTTCTCCGGCATCGCTGGCGGTTCGGGATAATCCTCCTCGCTACTTTGAACTTGGAACATTGAACTTTGAACTGCATGATTACCATCTGCCCTATTAACTGTAAACTGTAAACTATTAACTTGTTGGCTGGCCTGTTTTTCCGCAAGCGCATTCACCCTTATCACATCCCTCGACATCGGTTTACAGCTGTCTGCATATTTCGCATAGAAATCATGTATCAGCTGATGGCAGTCATCCTCCTGATAGTAGCTTGGCATTTTCGTCCTCACCACCTTCATCAGTTCCTCCTCGCTCATCACCCTCGAAGCGCCTGCGCTCATAATGGCGAGCAGCGAAGAGTGCCGAGACCCGACGGTATCAATCGCCATTCCCTCAAGCCCTGCCGACTGAACGAACAGATCAAAGGCTATCAGATTCTTCTCACTGGCCTCTCCCAGTTCACCAGTGCCATGATTGCCTCCAGGATTCCCGAAATGAGAATCATCAGCATGATTGCTATTACCAGATTGGGCAGGCTGAAGAGCAGTGCCAGCAGAAGCAGCATAATCGCCATGATTGCCCGAAAGTCTATTGTTTTTAACTTTGTCATTACTATTGCTATTAACTGTAAACTGTAAACTATTAGCTTTTGCATCTCCCCTTCCGTCAACCGTCAGTCCACGGTCCAGAAAAGCCTTTCTGCGAGCCTGTATCTCGCTCTCCGGCAGTACCGCACACCACATTTTAGACCGATAGATTTCCGAGTCCTTATCCGTCAGGAAAATCATCCTTTCGGGTGTGATGCAGCTCTCATCATAAGGCACACCCAGTGCCTCACAATACGCCTTCTGCGTCTCCTCGATGGTCATCCCAATCGGCATTCTAATCCCGATATGCAGTTTTTTGCGAGCGCTATAACAGAGATGCAGCAACGAGCCGTTCCATATCCCCGAAGAGCAGTTCAGCTCGCGCGCCTTCTCAATCGCCTTCTCCACATACTCCTTATCATCCACATCGATAATCGTCTGGAAGAGAAAGCTTTCCGGCATCGCATTCTCCTGTCTGCGCACATTATCCTTGAACATGCCGTAGTGCGGGCAGAAGAAAGGCAGCTCGCTCTTCAGCCTTTCCTGCGCCTTCTTCACCGCCTGCGCATCGTTCAAATCCACTCCGTCAATCGGCAATTCACCCCGAATCTGCTGAATCATCTTCTTGATTTCCTCCGACCCGATGACCTTATCATAAGTATCGACATTGTAGGAAAAAACTTTCCCCTTATTTCCCTTACGATAAGGATTAATTGCCACTACATGTACTGTCTCCATTTTACCTCCATATTTTATTAATCGAACACTTCGCTGTTAATCATGATATACCCTGAGCCATAACTTACATTGATAGGCAGAATCAGCGAGTTATCCGAAATCTCCTGGACCCCGTTCGCCTCGAAGAGCGAAGCATTCTCGGCATCATTCAGTCTGCTCTTGACGAACCCTAGCACCCATTTTGCCGCAATCTTCTCGGCGGCAACACGCCTGTCTACGAGGTCCTTCACCAGCTGTTCATCGCAGAAGTTGATATCCGCATTCACGTTCTCAGCCTCCGCTTCTTCCTTCCCCATTTCCTGGTTCTCGAAGAAGAGGTTATACTTGATTTTCATGTCCTTCTTCATCACGATGTTCAGATTTTTCAGTTCCCCCTCCGAGTCAGCAATCGTTTCATAGAGTTTCTGTACCGACTTCTTAAAGATGTTCTTCACGTCCATCAGGCAGTAATAGATTTTCCCTCCAATCACCACCACCCTCAGTTTTCCGTACTGCGGATGAGCAAAATAAAAAGGTTTCATTGCTTTCATCTTATAAATTCCTTTTTAAAACAGTTGGGCGCTCCCACAACGGTTGATGTGCCTATACACAAAAGCCCCCGAAACTCAGACCATATCGGTTCTGAATTCCGGGGGCAAAGGTACAACAAGATGCTGAAACCTACCTGGTACGTACCTGGTACGCGTACCAGGTACGAATTAATTTATGAAACGTCATTCACGTTATATAACAGACTAGCTAACAGATATTTATCGATTTTGCAGTTTCTCCGATAAATCCAGACATCTGTTGCTGATCCATCCCTTTATTAAAGGCAGAGCGAAGATTCTCCTTGTCAATATTCCAAAAGGTGCCAAACACCACCCATACATTCTGTATGCCGAGTTTGGTAGAAATCTGGGACGCAAGAACTGCAGTTTTAGCTACAGAGAGTCCCTTAGGCTGGAAATGCTCATCAAGAAAGCCATGTATCGCCAAACTGGAGAGAACCATTAACCCCTGAGGATTAGCAAGAGATTCCGGCAGCGGACGGAAATTCTCTTCTGCCTTCGCCTTTCCTTCCTTCTTCTTAGGTCCATCACCATAATTTTCAATATACGTTGCATTATCGTGCAATTCAATTGTTCTATTATCACTCATAATTACTATGTTTTTAGATTCTATATAATTTACAATAAACTCACTGTCCAGACTTAAATAGACATCTGTTATAAAAATATATAGTGCCTTTATCCTCGACAGACTACACTTGATTCGCGTACTTAAGTTTTTTTTCATATTGTATTATTATTGTTGTTGTTTTAAGTTTCTTGCCTCATTATAGCAGAGTATGAGTGTTTGCGCTAACAATTTATGAGGGCGTAAGCAGCCTGGAGTGCTGGTGATCGCCTCTTATCGTGAGGTGTGGGACCAATTCTACATCATTTTTCCTTTTGTTGAATATTTAAGTTAATAAAATGACCGAAAGATGCGTTTTTCAGTATCTAAGGCCAGTTAATTCTATTCTCCTCCCTTTTTCGAGATGCAAATATATAAAAAATATTAATACATACGCAAACCAAGCTTAATATTAACACGAATTTAACACAATTAGTAATAGAAAGTAAGTTTAAATATAATTTCAGTTTAAGTTATACGCAGATTCAAACGATAGAAGTCGCTATCGCCCTCCCCCAACAACCAGCATGATAAAATCATTATCAGTAAATCAGCTCAGTCCCTCAGTTCCTCAGTTCCTCAG
>ERZ1034847.913-NODE-913-length-10542-cov-17.546295_pt1 | contig 10542 bp, 12 predicted proteins | sample MGYA00520633_ERZ1034847 | MGnify/ENA primary metagenome ERZ1034847 (study PRJEB33766, sample SAMN09781732) | gut metagenome | biome: gut microbiome | host: Homo sapiens | place: Madagascar | study: EMG produced TPA metagenomics assembly of the PRJNA485056 data... | reverse complement strand
TGAAAGCAGACAACTGGTTGCTACAATCACACCAACCCCCGTCGCTACAACACTGGGCAGACCAAGTTTTTTCTTTCCTTCCATGGCAATCCTCCTCTAATGCAACGCATCTGTACCTTCTTCACCTGTTCGTACACGGATAATATCCGTGATATTCGAGACAAAGATTTTTCCATCTCCTATATGACCGGTGTACAATTCTTTTTTAATGATATCCAGTACTTTTTTCAATTTGTCTTTTTCCAATACCATCATAATCATCTGCTTAGGCAACAATTCTATCTCATCATGAATCTCATCTTCATATTCCGGAGTTCCTTTCTGAACCCCACATCCCATTACCTGACTGACCGTCATTCCTGTCACCCCGATTTTGGAAATCGCCTTTTTAAATCCATTCAGTTTTGTTGGAGATGTGATAACTTCCACCCGTACCAGTTCTTCCATATGTTTTCTCCTTTATGCGTACATTTCCGAAACTATATCTTTAGTTGTTTCAATGAAATCTGTAATATCCTGATCTGCCATCGGTAACGTTAAGCCGAGCTGGCCTCTATGTACTGGAAGAAATCCACGTACTGCAATCTCTAACGCAAATGTCTGCATTTTCTGCGCATCTGATTTCAGCCAGTAATCACGGTGTGTACGGATGGTCTGTCCAATTTCTCTGGTAAATGCATAACCAAGTACCGATGATTCGCCAAATACAATAAACGGAATCTTCTTCTCTTTCGCCCAGATATTCAATTCATTTTTTATCCGCTCTCCCATACTATTCAAACGTTTATAGGCCACATCATCCAATTGCTTTAGAATTGCAATTCCCGCAGCACATGCCAAACGGTGTCCATGATGTGTTCCTGACATCTGCACAATATCTTTTGTGACAACATCCATAACTTCATTGGAACCTCCTACGACACCCAGTGGAATGCCGCCACCCAATGTTTTTCCTGAAATTGTCAGGTCTGGTTTCACACCATACCAACTTTGTAATCCCCCTTTATATGCACGAATAGTAATTGTCTCATCAAAAATCAAAACAATACCAAGTTCTTTGGTAATCTCGCGTATACGTTTAACAAATGCTTTATCCAATGTTACAATTCCGCCGGACCCAGACTGCAGTTCCATTACAACACAGGCTAATTCATCCGCATGTTCCCGAATCAATTTTTCGCTCACTTCAATATTATTTTGTGTTAAAAGCACAACATCCTCTGCTCGATTGGCAGGTATGCCCGCTGACTCTGGCTGTGGAACAATATGTTCCAGATCGTCATCCGCTTTTGACGCATTTGGATGTGCGGAGAATGAAAAATCATCTAAAAATCCATGATAACCGCCTTCCATCTTTGCAACTTTTGTCTTTCCTGTATACCCTCTTGCAATTCGAAGTGCACCCACACATGCCTCAGATGCAGAACAGAAAAATTTCACTTTTTCAAAAGAATCAATTCGCTCACATAACATGCGCGCCAACTCTCCTTCTTCTTCTGTGGGATTTCCAATAGAAAACCCTTTCTTCATAGTTTCAATCAATGCCTGATCCACAGCCTCATTCTGATATCCAAGAACACTTACCGTAAAATTATTATTGAAATCCAGTAATTTTTTCCCATCAACCGTGTAAACATATGCTCCTTTTGCATTGTTCACATAAATGGCATGAGGACCATAATTAAAACTTCTTCTGCTATATGATCCCGGAATATATTTTGCCGCTTCATCGCTCATTTCTTTTGACTTTTGAAATGTTTTCAAAAAATGCTCCAGACTCTGTTCATAAGTTAATCCCATGTTTGATTCCTCCTATACTTGTAAATAACTACAAAAGGCACCTGACTGAATCCAAGCGATTCAACCAAGCGCCTTTGCTTTGTTTAACGCAATTATAGCAACTTCACATATCACATACAATGTTCTGTAAAACAAAAAAATCCGAATCTATTATAGAAGAATACAATATGATTTATACATTATCCAGAATCTGCATCATCCTCCTCACCTTAAGAGCTGTAACAATATCGGTAATTACATTTACATTTTTAAGATCCTTATCCATAGTTTCCTCAATCTGATGAATGCGATATCGGAGCGTATTTTCATGAATAAATAACTCTTTGGCCGTTTTTTGTTTATCACATTCATTTCGAAAATAACATTCTAATGTTTCAAACAAATGTGTCTCATGAATCTCATCATAATGCCATAGTTCCTGGAATACCCCTTTATAATATGCTTCAAATACCGTTGGTTCTTTTAAATCATATAACAATCCAAAAATTCCAAGATCCTCATACAACATGATTTTTTCGCTGTATTTACGCATAGTATCAATCATGTCATAGGTTCGGACTGCCTCCTGAAATCCTTGATTACTCTCCTCTAACCGACATTTAATTGTACTTACAGCAATTTTCAATTCTCCAGTTTCTTTCTCTATTCCGTGATAAACCTCTTTTATGCTGCCAACATCAATCTGTGATTCAGGTAAAATTCCTATAATAAGATTTTGCCATACTGTAGTTAGCATAATTCCATATGCATCCTTCAATATCCGCTGAATGTTCTGCAATATTCTTTCAGTTTTCTGCTTTTGAAATCCTATCAGTATTACACGATGATGTGTTCCATAATTCATAGAAGAAATCTTTGAAACAAATGCCATATCCATACGATCAAATTTATTTTTTCCAAAAATAAGGGTCTCTGTCATACTTTCATAGATTTCTACATGTCGATCTAATAAAGGCTCAGCCTTTGTTCTATCTGCCATCTTTACCAAACCCTTTCTGTCACGCCCTTCTAAAATCGTTTTCCACACTTCGGACAGAATTCAAAATCTTCTGCCGTCTCATACCCGCACTGTGCACAGCGTTTGTATCGATTCCAACTGCCACCCTTACGCACCTGCGACAGATGTTGTGGCAGAATCTCCACCTGCTCACCTCTCGCAATCTGTTTTCCAATTTTCGGATCAAGTTCGTATAAAGTGCCACAACAGCTCGTCTGCACATAATAATGCTTATTCCATTTGAAACAAGGTATGAAAAAAAGCGAAAGCACTGTATAGGTCATAAAAACCTGATACCTTCCATATTTTCCGCATATATTACAGATCATGGTCTGGGTAAATTCAAAATCTTTCCTGCCATCTGTGATTCCCAAAATAAAAAACATACTATTCTCCTAATATCCGCATCTTTTTAAGTATAACATAAATTAACTTTTAAGCTCCAGAACTACACACATTTTCCATATATGAATATTCCACAAAGCATTAACATAAATCATTTTTAATGCACCCTCGAAAAATAATCCATCAGAATTCCCTTAATATGATTATACCTTCTGGCATAAGAATTCTCCACCCGTATAATCTCCATATTGTGTGCCTGACAGATGGCATTTTTCTTCCGGTCGCGCTCCTGCACCACCGCATCTTCAAAATGCTCTTTCCCGTCAAGTTCGATCGCCAGAACCGGCAGTTCCTTTTTTCCCTGCTTTTCGTACACGACAAAATCAAAGCGCCCCATATAAAACAGATCTTCATATGTCATGTTGTCCTGAAACACCTGCGATATGGCAACTTCTTTGTGGATCACATACTTACTCTGGGAAAGCCAGATATTTTCGAGCGCATGCGTCAGGTTTTCGAGAAACGCATTTTCGGTAGCGGTAGAAAACGGCTGGATGCCAAGTGCACGGGAACTGATATGTTTTTCCGTGATCTCTGACTTCCCGTTGGTTTTGATGTACTGCGCAAGTTCGTAAAGATCATCGTCCGCCTGTCCTGCATGCAGTCGCTCCAGTTCTTTGCTGTCTGCGAGCAGAACAAGTTTGTCTTTCGCCCGTGAGGTTGCAACATTGATCAGTTCCTTATTGTTTTTCAGCCACTGATAGGTACCGACATTGGTGCGGTCGGACAGTGCCGTGGAAAAAAGCACCACATCCTTTTCATCTCCCTGAAAAGCATGCACCGTTCCACAGACTAAATTTTCGAGGTGGTTTTCTTTGATCGCCTGCTCGATCAGTGCCCGCTGGTTTACAAACGGTGTGATCACCGCGATACTTTTGTCCGTGTTCTGCTTCGCGTATGCAATGACCTCGTCTGCTTCCGCCGGAGATGTATTTTTGATCTCGGCACGGTCACTTTTTACATCTACATAGACAAGTGGCTCCGGCTCTTTGCTTTTTGAACAGATCTGCAGTTTGGAATTGTAATATTTTTTATTGTTAAATCCAATAATTTCTCTGTTGCAGCGGTAATGGCTGCGCAAAAGCACTTCATCACTCACCGCATCACATGCCAGATACGTTTTGTAAATTGAATTCTTTCTGTAATCATATTCCTCTGCCACATGATACCGCCGTCGCAGCTTGCGGTTGATCAGTTCTCCGAGCAGAATAACCGGATTCAGCTGCTGCGGATCTCCCACAAGCATCAGTTTCTCTCCACGGATAATCGGGACAAGAGAGATCGCAACATTGCACTGGCTGGCCTCGTCCATAATGGTCATGTCAAACAGCGGCTCCGGTTCCCCGATCTTATGTGCCGATATGCAGGTAGTGATAATAACCGGAAAAACACGCTGCAGCTTCTTTACATTTTCGGATTTCTGCATGTATTTGTTGAATGCAAGCGCCTGTGCCGCCGGATTTTCACCGGAATCTAAAATCTCCCGCAGTTCCTGATATTTTGGCTCCTCAAGTGTCTTGATATAACGCGCAGACGTATAAAATAAATACTGATAAAATTCTTCTTCGTTGCGGTCGAGAAGCTACAGGGCATCCGAATCAGAAATTTCGCCAATCTGATGGATTCTCTGATCGAGCTTCTGCATCTGGTATCCCTGCAGGTCCATCTGAAACGGGAGCAGGTTCATGGCATTTTTGATATGTTCCTGGTATTCCATGAGATGCGAAAGTGTCTCTTTCCGCTCCTTTAAATCCAGAATTTCCTCATACTCTTTCAGTCTCGCAGAAAGACGTTTTGCACGGTCAATCCGGTCATCCTTGCGCTTATCGAGCGTGGACGTAAATATTTTTACGGTCTGCACCTGATTGCGCAGGCGGTTGATGTAGCTGATTGCAGCTTTAACTTTGTCTATATTCCCAAGCCGCAGTACCGGAAACGGAATGGTCTGTCCATGGTACTCAAGATGTGTCAGTTTTTCAAATACATTGTCGATTGGAACGTTATTGTAGGACGCAAATAAAACGGTCGTATTGTTAAAAAACGCCGTTACTATTGTGTTAATGATCGTATTTGTTTTTCCCGTGCCCGGTGGCCCCTGTATGTAGGCAAGCGGATATTTCATGGCGTTGTTGATTGCCAGCAGCTGATCCAGATTGATGTTCTGATTGATCAGTGCAATCGGATACGCCTTGGTGCGGCGCGGCCGTTCTAACAATTCCCCGAAGAAGGCTTTGACTGGATAAGTAACCTGCTGCTTTTCAAACATATCAAGTATGGCTTTGTACTCGTCATGCAGATTCAGCACTACATCCATCCCAAGCCCCAGCACATACGGCATATCATCTACGACTGGCTTTTGCCCGCCATGACCGGTAATCGCATCTTTGATTTTTTCCAGATTGTTTTCAAAATCTTCCAGCAGTTCGTACTCGTCCGCATCCAGAAATTTACGCGCATTTTCCGTCTGTCCGTCAATGCCAAACTGTGTGCAGACTGTGATATCTTCATCCGGCTGAAACACTCTGTTTTTCACATCAAGGTTCAGGTTCCGGTATGCCAGAACGTACAGCCCCTTCGCCGTATGAACACTCAATACATTGAGTGCCAGTTTCTTAATTCTTAAATTGGTGCTCTTTTTCTTTTCGTGAGACAGGGAATACTGGAAATTTGACACGACCTCCTGAAACTGCTGATCGTTAAGTGCATACCGTCCGTTTTTCACACGATCCCCATCGATATAATGGATCAGATCATAATCGGTGATGTAAGGCGTCGTATCCATGCGGTTACATAGTTCCAGATAATTTAGTATTTTCAGATTTGCAGAGCTGGAAAAAATAGTTTTATAACGCTCCGGATGCATCTCGATATCTTCGATCAGCTGCCTGTTTTCCGGACAGTACGTTCCTTCAATGACTTCCGTGGACAGAATGGAATCCACAAAAATTTTGTCATATTCTCCCAGTGTATACATTCCAAGGTGCAGACCATCTACTTTAAGGGTACGTTTTGCCGGATCAAGATCACGGATTCCAATCCAGTATTTTGTAATCTGATCCGCTTTGTTCCGATATTCGATTTTCAGCCACTTTCCCTCATGAATCGCCCGGAAAATGTCCCTGCAAATCTGATTCATACTATGCTCCGTCCTGTTTTACATGATATCTCTATCATTCATTATGATGTTCGGACAGAACCTTTGTCAAGCAAATCCTCAATTCCCTTTGCTGCTCAAAGGATTACTTCTCGTTTCAAAAAACTGGTTGTTATCTATGCGTGCGCGGTTTTTGTCGTTGTACATACTGCTCTGCCGGATTTCTGCATTTTCTTTTTCCTGTTCCGGTGTGTTCTCCGCAAAATATTTTGGTCCTGCGGTAACCGGATCTGCATCCGTTCCTACAAGCATCGCTGATTTATCCGTATAATTTTTGGGTTTCATGACATACCTCCAACTTTTTTGTTAGTATGTCCGATTTTTATCCTCTCCACTCCCGTAAGTAAAAGTTTGTAAAAACTTCCGTAACCGGTCTGTCTTCGGATTCTCGAAAAATTCTTTCGGGTTTCCTTCTTCCACGATTTTTCCACCCTCAAGAAAAATCATGCGGTCTGCTACTGCCTTTGCAAACTGCATCTCATGTGTGACAATGACCATGGTTCTTCCCTCTCTGGCTAAAGCCAGCACAACATCGAGGACTTCTCTTACCATCTCCGGGTCCAGAGCCGCGGTAATCTCATCTAAAAGTAGAACTTCCGGATGCATAATAAGTGCGCGTACAATCGCCACCCTCTGCTTCTGTCCTCCGGAAAGCTGTCTCGGATAATTGTCTTTTTTGGAAAGCAATCCTACCCTCTCCAACAGAGCGAGTGCCTCCTGTTCTACTTCTGCACGGTCTCTTTTTTTCACTTTGATGGGAGCAAGCGTCACATTCTGCAGAATCGTCAGATGTGGAAACAGATCATAACTCTGAAATACCATGCCGATCTTTTCCCTGTTTTTACTGAGATTCTTTTTGTTTGGATTTACAACCTCGTCATCCAGTAAAACCTCTCCCTCCTGGATCTCCTCTAATCCATTCAGGCATCGGAGCAATGTGCTTTTTCCACAGCCGGACGGTCCGACAATCACGACCACTTCCCCTTTTTTCACGGAAAGATTGATGTTTTCCAAAACACTTATATCGTCATATCGTTTGCTTAAATTTTTGATGCTCAATATTTCGTCCATATCAGTTCTCCCATCGTTTCTCAAGATATTTTGAAAGGCAGCTTATCGGCCAGCAGGCGATAAAATACAAAAGAAGGATTGTTGCAAATATAGCAAATGCTGCGTTTGGACTGGTCTTGCGGTTTGCCTCTATAATCTGCTGTCCTACTTTAAGTACTTCCACGATTCCAATCATCATAACAAGACTTGTTGTTTTGATCATTCGGGTAATCAGATTGATCGAAAGGGGAATCATCCTGCGTATAATCTGCGGAATGATCACATACCGGTAGGTCTGTCCGCGGCTGAGACCAAGCGATTCACTGCTTTCATACTGAATTTTCGGGATGCTGATCAAAGAACCCCGGACCAGATCTGCCATCTCTGCAACGCCCCAGAAGACAAAAACAATGATGGCGGCAGCCTCCGCTGAAAGATTGATGCCCATTGCTTTTGTCGCACCGAAATATACAATAAACAAAAGCACCAGCTGCGGCATAATACGCACGATCTCAAGATAAACTCTTGTAATCACCTGAATTACTTTATTTTTCGATGTCATCAACATTCCGACCAGAATTCCAAGCACAATGCTGATCACAACGGAAATCAGACTGATCCGGAGTGCTACCCAGAGTCCCTGCAAAAGCCGAAGCATATTATTTCCTTTTAATAAAATTTCAAATCCCATCTTTAATCTCCAAACATGCGATATCTTACTTTATGTTCAATCAAACTTCCCAAAACGGATACCGGAAGCAGCATGATGATATAAAATACAACAAGCAGAACCAGACATTCCGTGGTATTGTAATACAGTCCGATCAGGTCTTTTGCGGTAAACATCAGATCCATCAGGCTGATCGCGGAAAATACACTAGTTTCTTTCAGTAAAAAGATGATATTTGCCACAATTGCCGGTACACTGATGGACAATGCCTGTGGAAGAATCACAAACCGGAACAACTGCAGCCGGTTCATTCCCAGTGCCAGTGCAGATTCTGTCTGCGAAGGCGCAACCGCCTCCAGACCACTTCGAAAGCTTTCTGCCATATAACTTCCGCCCAGAAGTCCAAGTCCCACCGCTCCGCACACATCCGCGGATATGGAAATTCCGATTTTCGGAAGTCCGAAATAGATAAAAAACAGCTGCACCAGAAGCGGTGTGTTACGAAACAGTTCCACATACACTTTGATAATCGGTGAGAGAACCGGGATCTTAAAATGCAGAATAAATGCTGCAACAATTCCAATTCCTACGGACAATGCAATTCCGATCCATCCTATCTTTATTGTCAGCAAAAATGCCCTTGTATACATCGGCATATAATCAAATATTACATTAAAATTCATGCTATCGCATCCTAACGCTTTCTATGATCTAATCGAACGGACAACCGTGTTCCGAGATTCTGGATAATCTGGAAAATAATAATCAGCAGCACAACCGTGACAACCATAATATCGGTCTGCCAGCGGTAATAACCGTACCGTACGGCGATATCTCCGAGTCCGCCGCCGCCAACGGTTCCTGACATTGCGGAATATCCAAGGAGCAGTCCCGTCGTGATCGTTGCTCCGTTTATAAGAGATGTTCTTGCCTCGACAAGAAGCACTTTAAAGATAATCTGGGTATTGCTTGCACCCATGGCTTTTGCCGCCTCAATGACTCCTGCATCCACCTCGTTTAAAGACGATTCCACCACTCTGGCAATGTATGGTGCTGCACAGATAACAAGAGGTACGATGGTTGCTGTTGATCCATAGCTTTTTCCTACAATAAGCCGTGTAAACGGAATGAGCAGGATCAGCAGAATCAGAAACGGGATGCTGCGGATGATATTACAGATAAAATCTCCGATCCGGTAAATAATCCGGTTCGGATGCAGTCCCTTTTCACTTGTGACATGAAGCAGAATTCCAAACGGCAATCCGATCACATATCCTATAATAGTCGAAAGCAGAGTCATATACAAGGTATCTCTGATACCTTCTGCAATCATTTGTATTACTTTCTCATCCAACATTTTCTGTCACCTCCGTCACAGTCAGTCCGCGCTCCTTCAGATGCGCAATGATTTCATCCTGTGTTTCTTTTCCTGTCGGCAGACCAAGAATCATTTCCCCGACCGCTTTGCCGCTCACATTTTTGGTGTCTGCTTTTAAAATATTGACCGGAACCTGGTATTTTAAAATTATATTCGAAATCACCGGCTCAAATGCGGAATTCTCCTGAAATACAATCCTTATCTTCCGCTCGGCATCCAGATTCTGTACTGGTGTATAACGGATCTCTTTACCGGATATCAGTTCCTTTGCCGCATCGGACTGCGGATTTTCAAAGATTTTTCCTACAAGCCCTTCTTCCACCAGATTTCCGCTGTCTATAATCGCAACACGCTTACAGATCTCCGTCACAACCGACATCTGGTGTGTAATGATAATAATGGTAATTCCAAGTGTTTCGTTAATCTCTTTCAACAGCTTTAAAATTGCTGCAGTGGTCTGTGGATCCAGCGCACTGGTTGCCTCATCACACAACAGAATCTTCGGATTGGTTGCCAGCGCTCTTGCAATGGCTACACGCTGCTTCTGACCACCGGACAGCTGTGATGGGTATGCCTTCGCTTTTTCTTCAAGATTAACCGTTTTTAAAAGTTCCGCGGCACGCTTTCTTGCCTCTCTCTTCTTTACGCCTGCAATCTCAAGAGGAAAGCAGATATTGTCCAGAACATTTTTCTGCTCCAGAAGATTAAAATTCTGAAAGATCATGCCGATCTCGCTCCGCTTTTTACGAAGCTGCTTTTCGGTCAGATCTGCCAGATCCACACCATTGATCAGTACCTGTCCTTCTGTCGGTTTTTCGAGATAATTAATGGAACGCACCAGCGTACTTTTTCCGGCTCCGGACATTCCGATGATTCCGAAAATATCTCCCTGTTCGATGGAAAGGCTGATATTTTTTAACGCATGAACCTTGCGTCCTTTTATGTCAAATGTTTTTGTCAGATTTCTGATTTCAATTTCGCTCATGTTTTCACCAGTGACAAAGGAGGGAATTTCACCCTCCTTCCCTTTCCATGTTTATTTTTCGTAGAAAATAACTGCACCGTCATAAGTATCATCAATAAATTTC
>ERZ1034847.908-NODE-908-length-10588-cov-44.121713_pt1 | contig 10588 bp, 7 predicted proteins | sample MGYA00520633_ERZ1034847 | MGnify/ENA primary metagenome ERZ1034847 (study PRJEB33766, sample SAMN09781732) | gut metagenome | biome: gut microbiome | host: Homo sapiens | place: Madagascar | study: EMG produced TPA metagenomics assembly of the PRJNA485056 data set... | reverse complement strand
CGATGTTTAAACTGACTTTTCTTGATGTTTTAATAGTCTTTTCTCGTGCATCGTGTTGTCTTTAATGATACTTCTACAGTCTATAATGATACTTCCATGATACTTCTTTCTGCTTTTTCCGAGAAGTCTCATTGATTGTAAATATCGATATATCAGTAATATAATATGGATTTTCAAGCGAAAAATGAGACTATGATACTTTTTTGTAGAAAAAACTTTTATGTGCGCGTAATCGGATAGATGCTATTTCTTTGTTTGTATCCTAACCAGGAGGTGAAGATTAGTATGGAGAAGCTTCTTGCTGTGATTTATGATAGCACTCAGCGTACTGTCAGCGAGTGGATAATTAAGGAGGGATGATAAACTTATCTGTGTCTATGCTTTGTTTCTGTTTTTAGAATCTAGCAGCAGCTTTATGCAATATATTTAACTTCTGATAAGCCGCATTATCCGTTTGAACTGCCGAAGGGATGGGAGTGGACAACCATTGAAGATGTTTGTTCAAAAATAGGCTCTGGCAGTACGCCAAAAGGTAGCAATTATTCAAAAGAGGGAATACCTTTCTTTCGATCGCAAAATGTGTATAATTCTGGTTTAATAATGTCCGACATAAAATATATATCAGATGACATTCACCAAAAGATGATAGGAACAGAGGTTGTTGCTAATGATTTATTGTTAAACATTACAGGTGGCTCATTAGGAAGATGTGCTGTCATACCTAGTAATTTTGAAAAAGGAAATGTTAGCCAACATGTTTGTATATTGCGTCCAATAGTGATTAAGCCAGAATTTCTACATTGTTTCATCCTATCTTCATTCTTTGCAAAAAGTATGAAAATAACGGGAAGTGGACGTGAAGGACTTCCAAAATATAATTTGGAAAAAATGCTCTTACCATTACCACCAGAACAAGAACAAGAAAGAATTGTGGCAGAAACAAAACGATTACAGAGTTTTGTTGATGAGCTTGAAACAAGTTGTGAAAACATGACAAAACTCGTAGCACAAGTCAAATCCAAAGTTCTCGACCTTGCTATTCATGGCAAACTTGTACCACAAGATTCGAATGACGAGCCTGCTAGCGAACTCTTGAAACGTATTAATCCGAAGGCCGAAATCATATCTGATAACGGGCATTATCAGAAGTTACCTGAGGGATGGTGTCTAACTATATTAGGGAGTATTGGAACTTGGCAATCAGGTGCCACACCAAGCCGTTTGCAAAAAGACTATTATGGTGGTAATATTCCATGGCTAAAGACTGGAGATTTAAACGATGGCATTATTACCAACATACCAGAGTTTATTACAGAAAAGGCTTTAGAAGAAACTTCTGTAAAGTTAAATCCAACAGATAGCATATTGATTGCGATGTATGGTGCTACTATAGGTAAAATAGGCATACTCTCTTTTCCCGCAACAACAAATCAAGCATGTTGTGCCTGCCTTGATTATAAGATTGACAAAATGTATATATTTTATTTTCTATTAAGCAATAGAATAAATTTTGTATCTATGGGAGGAGGAGGCGCACAGCCAAATATATCTAAGGAAAAAATTGTAAACACAACATTTCCGCTTCCACCTTTAGCTGAACAAAAACGTATAGTTTCAAAAATCGAAGAGTTATTTCATCAACTTAATATGATAGAAGAGAGCTTATAGGCTCTCTTTTTTCGTTTATACCATATTACATTTAAATTAAGTATAATATGGTAACAAAATTCAAGGATTATCTTGTCAAGGAAAACTTGACAGAGAATACAGTTCGCTCTTATGAATGGACTGTGAAGTATTTTACGGAGCATTATTCAGCAGTGAATAAGAAGAACCTCTTGGCATATAAGGGGTATTTGGTAGAGAACTTCAAACCGCAGACTGTCAATTTGCGTTTGCAAGCTATCAACAAGTACCTGGAGTTTATCAAGCAGGAAAAGCTAAAGATGAAGTTCGTCAAAGTTCAACAGAAGAACTTTTTGGAGAATGTAATCAGCGATGCTGATTATAAGTTCTTCAAACGTAAGCTAAAAGCCGACGGACATGATGAGTGGTATTTCGTTGTTTGGTTTATGGGTGCCACAGGTGCACGTGTTAGCGAGTTACGCCACATCAAGGTAGAGCATATAAAGGTAGGGTATCTTGACCTTTATAGTAAAGGTGGCAAGATACGCCGTCTGTACATTCCGAAGAATTTGCGTTTAGAAGCAACAAAGTGGCTTGACGAAAAAGGAATCCAATCTGGATATATTTTCCTAAATCATTTTGGAGAACGCATTACAACACGTGGCATCGCTCAGCGATTGAAGCATTTTGCGGAGAAATATGGAATGAACAAGAACGTGGTATATCCTCATTCTTTCCGTCATCGTTTTGCCAAGAATTTCCTTGAGCGCTTCAATGACATAGCCCTTCTTGCAGACCTTATGGGGCATGAACGACTTGAAACAACACGAATCTATCTACGCCGCACAGCAAGTGAGCAGCAGAAGATAGTGGACAAGATTGTAGTTTGGTAATTCTTGCAATTTCAAGTTAGCCATCGTAAGTTCTTTCATTTACGATGGCTAATAAAGTATATTATAATGCAGCTTCTATAGTATCCATTTGAGTAAATATAAACTCTATCTTCGAAACGATACGTTTCTGTTCCGCAAGAGGCGGAAGAGGAAATATTGTATCTGCAACTTTATCTGAATTAAGATTTGTTACGACACCACCACTTGCAACATTTGTAAATTGCTCGTAAGCAAATGAAGAAGAAAGGAGATAGTACAAGAAGTCTGAAGTATATGCTTCACCAATTGGGGATATAACTAACCAGCCATCATGAATACAACCATCCACATTCAATATGTATGGTCGCCCAAAGCTCATTGAATTTGTAAGCAAAAAATCTCCTTTATGAACCATTCTGGATTTCTTGACTCCTTCTGGACGTATTTTCTCTTTTACAGAATTTATATATTTTCCTTCTTTTGTGGTGTCACCTATTTTTATCCAATTAATACCATTTGCATCATTGGTCAAATAGTCTTTTATAGGTCGCGGTGAACCTCCTCTTGCTATTTTACTTATAGTCCCAAGTTTACACAATTCCCAGGTATTTGGTATTTCAAAGCGTTTGTTCTTCTGATAATGCCCGTTATCGGTTATGATTTCAGCCTTTGGATTGATGCGTTTGAGCAGTTCGCTGGCTGGCTCGTCATTCGGGTCTTGCGGTACAAGTTTGCCGTGAATGGCGAGGTCGAGGATTTTGGATTTAGCCAGGCAAATTGTTGACTGTAAATCTGATTTTTCTTTTTCAACTATATCCACAAATGATAGCCAACGTTCAATTTCTGCCACTATTCTTTCTTGTTCTTTCAATGGCGGTAATGGCATATTTGTAGAAATTATTTTTTCTTTAGATATATTTGGTTGTGCCCCACCGCCTCCCATTGCAATAAAATTCTCTCGATTGGCAAGTAAGAAATAAAATAAGAACATTTGGTTTATACTGTACTCATAACAAGCACAACAAGCTTGATTTGTTGTTGCAGGGAATGACAATATTCCTATTTTTCCAATGGTCGCACCATACATAGCAATAAGTACACTTCCTTTAGGGTTTAGTCGTACAGATGTTTCTTCCAAAGCCCTTTGAGTAATGTATTCTGGTATGTATATTATTGTTCCGTCATTCAAATCACCAGTTTTCAGCCAAGGAATATTGCCCCCATAATAGTCTTTATTCATACGGCTTGGTGTTGCTCCTGATTGCCAAGAACCAATTTCTCCTAAAGTCGTCCACTTCCACCCTTTCGGCAGTTCAAACGGATAATGCGGCTTATCAGAAGTCTTTGCAGACTTCTTTCCCTTCTTAATCTTTCCCTCTTTGATGAGTCTTTCCTTTTCAGCACGGATACGTTCGAGCAGCACCGATGCAGGCTCATCGTTGGGATCTTGTGGAACGAGCTTGCCGTGAATAGCAAGGTCGAGTATCTTTTGTCTTAATGCTTTTGTGTCCATTATTAATTCGTCTATTAATTTTAAGATTTATCTTCTTTTGAGAAGAACTGACAGAATTCCCTTAATTGTTGTTGCATTTTTTCTTGCGGAATTAAGATACGCTTATATTCCGCCACCATCGTAGGACTCATGCTGCGACTCATAGCATATTCAACAACAACCTTGTCCACATCAGGACATAAAATGATGCCTATAGAAGGGTTCTCGTTGGAACGTTTCACATCACGGTCAAGAGCTTCAAGGTAAAACTCTAATTGACCAAGATCTCGAGGATGGAATTTGGTTTTCTTCAATTCCACCGCAACAAGTGCCTGGAGACCGCGATGAAAAAACAGCAAGTCTGCCTTATAGGTAGATGCACCAACGGTGAGCGGATACTCTTGATCCATAAAGATGAAATCTTTACCTAATTCGAGAATAAATTGCTTCATATGCTCTATTAATCCATTCTTCAATTTGCTTTCATTGTATTTCTTTGGCAACCCAAGAAAATCTAAAAACACAGTGTCTTTAAACATAATAGGAGCATCAGGATATTGCTCTAATAATCCCTTCGACATATTACTTTTATTTCCGAGAAGATTGGAAAAAGTATCATTGTCAATACAGCGCTGCATCTCTCTTTTTCCTAGTTTTTCTTTATGTGCATAAAGAATATAGAATAACCGCTGTTCATAACGCTTACAACGACATAGTATTTCTATATGGTTAGTGAACGTTGTCAACTCCAAAATTTTAGGCATTTGTGCAGCCAGTGGCTGCACAAATGCAGCAGCACCATTTTTTGATTGTATTGCCTTACTTTTCGATACTAATTGTTTTACTTCAATTTGTGCAGCCATTGGCTGCACAAATTCAGCATCAAGATACTTATTTACTATCGTAGTGAAAGTTTCCGTAGAATATTCATCATAGAACATCACCATATTATATATGTTTCTTCTACTATATCCTTTTATCTCAGGATGTTGAGAACAGATATATTCAGATAGTTGGGAAATAACCTTGCTTCCCCATTCCTCACTTTTTAACTTCTTGGAAACATAGGCACCTATATGCCACGCTGTGAGCAGCATCTCCTTATTGACAGCCATAGACGCTTTACTTCTATGCTGAACTATCAGATTTACGACTTCAGTAAACTGCTGTTCGATGTTAGTGTTTGTCAAACTTTTGTCCATTTTATACCTCCTTTATTCCACTCAATAATTTCTCCAACTCGCTTACGGCCTTGCTGATATTCATGCTCTGTTCCTTGATGTTTGACATCAATTGGCTCAATGGTAAATCTTCAGTATCATTACCCTGTTTTATCCAAGTGATATCAAGACTTGTCTTGTCACGAGCCATGATTTCATCAATGCTATACTTGCGCCATCTGCCAGATGGGTTCTTGTCTGCATCGTATGTCTCTTCGCGGGCATTGATGTCCTCAGCATGATAGCAGGTTACAAAGTCATCGAGGTGGTGACGCTCTAACTTGTTCGTAGCCAAGGTGTGTTTTACACCAGTGCGATAGTCATAGAACCAAATATCCTCTGTTGCCTGTCCTTTGGTAAAGAACAATACGTTTGCCTTTACTCCCTGTGCATAGAAAATGCCTGTAGGTAAACGGAGAATGGTATGGAGATTGAAATCCGACAAGAGTTTCTTGCGGATGGTCTCTCCTGCGTTGCCTTCAAAAAGTACATTGTCTGGCAGGACTACTGCTGCACGTCCGCCAGTTTTGAGCATCAGCATCATATGCTGAAGGAAGTTGAGCTGGTTGTTCTTGGTTTCAACATAGAAGTCTGGACGATTGATTTCAACAGAACCGGCAGGGCGTGTGCCAAATGGAGGGTTGGCAAGGATGACATCCACTAAGGTGGAAGGTTCTTTCTCCAAAGAGTCCTCGCATACGATAGGGCTGTGGTCTGTGCCTATACCATGAAGATAAAGGTTCATGGAGGCAAGTGTAACCACAAGTGGGGTGATGTCATTGCCATGTAACGCTTTGTTGTTCAAAAAGTCCAATTTATCACGATTCTGGCTTTGTTCCTTCATGTAATCGTAGGCAGCAAGCAAGAAGCCACCAGTACCACAGGCGGGGTCGCATACAGTCTCACCAATTTGGGGTTGCAAGCAGTCAACCATAGCTTTAATCAGTGGACGTGGGGTAAAGTACTGACCAGCACCACTTTTTTTATCTTGACCATTTTTCTCCAAGATGCTTTCATATATAGCACCTTTTACATCACCATCCATGATGAGCCATTGCTCTTCATCTATCATAGTGATTACCTTCTTAAGATAGACAGGTTTGTCAATCTTGTTTTGTGCTTTGGTATAGATGGTGCCGATGAGGTCATCTTGTTGACTTAATAGTTTGAGTGTACTCTCATATTGCTTTACGAGGTCATAGCCATCCAAGCCTGTCAAGTCTTTCCATCTATACCCAACAGGTATGGATGAATCCTCTCCAAAGAGTTCCATATTCTCGTCATCCATCTTTAAGAAAAGAAGATAGGTGAGTTGTGTGATGTAATCTGTAAATCCTACTCCGACTCCAGCTAATGTCGTAGCAAGATTCCACACCTTTTTTGTGAGCGTTTGCTCTGTTGTTATATTTTTAGCCATATCTATATACTATGCAGTTGTTCTTAATACTATAAATTTATATACGGAATCCAAAGCCTCGTCAGCTTTCTTCATGTTTCCGAAAGCTGCAATCAGTTGGGCTGCATGGGTGACATCGTTCTTCCTTATCTCTCGCACATTGCAGGCTCCATTGGCTGCGATGTATTCCACTATCTTGCCTATCAAATCCTTCTGCTTCGCTGTTATATCCATCTGTTTTCGACCATACCAAAGATTAAACATACTTCGAGCCGTAGGATAGGCACTTTCCAGTTTTTCTGTCTGATGGTAAGCGAAGCGTACCAGTTGGATGATGTTGGTAAGAGCCTCCGATTCTTCCTTTTTGGTCGTGCGGCGTACTTTATCACCATATACGATGGCGTATGAATTCCATAAGAGCTTTTGTGCAAAGCGGTTGTTCTCCATCTTCAACTTGTTTTCCAAGTCCTTCAACATGGAATAAGTGATAGGTTCGCCCTCGTTATTATATAGAATGCGTAAAGCTTCTATGTCATCACTGTGGTCGCAGCAATATTGCTCAAATGCATCTGTGGTGCTTTGAGCCTCTTCTATAGAGAAACCTTTGGATATAAGCGTATCTTCTCCTGGCATCAGCGTGTTGACAAAACCAGCTGCAAGAATCAGTATGTACTTACGGACATTGGCATGATTAGCTATCGGAGATACCAAACCCTTACGTTCATTGTTAGGTTCATTGATATCTACGTATGGTGGCAATTGTGGCTGGTGCTCAGAATCGAGAGCATTATAGATGCGTTGAGCAATTTCCTGCATGTCATCATGAGCGATGCGGACAAATTCCTGTCGCTGTGCATTATCTGCCTTATTGTAAAGTCTGGATAATGTGGCAGCAAGCCGCTTGAGGTAATTGTCTGGCAGATTTCCATGAGCGATACGTTCCAATAGTTCTTTTAATGTGATGGTCTCTGTCTCTGGACCTTCATACTGACCTGGTATGATATGCTCATGTTCGGTTACTCCTACTGCATCAACAAGGAAGAAACAGTCTTTGCTGATAGCATTAGGTGTCACATTGCGCAGCTGTTCGTCACCTATTGTCCGGACTCCACGACCTTTCATCTGTGTATAGAGGGGAGCTGAAGCCACATCACGCATAAACATCACGACTTCCAGAGGCTTTACATCTGTTCCGGTTGCCACAAGAGTACAGGTTACGGCAATGCGAAAGTCCTTGTCGTTACGAAACTGGCGTATCAGTTCATTGCTATCTCCTGCTGAATAGGTTATCTTCTGAACAAAGCGGTCATCCGTGCGTCCAAAAACTTCTTTAGCAATTTGAACGATATTTGTTGCATGATTCTCGTTGAGCGCAAAGATGAGGGTCTTTGGCAGATAGTCCATGTTAGGCTCTCTTTGAGGGTCATTGAACATTTCTGTATAGACAGCATCACGATAAGTGGAAAGAATAAGTTTTATCTGGGCAGGGTTGATGATGCTTCGATTTAACTCTTCTTTCGTATAAGTCTTCGTTTCTTTTGTGCTTACGGTTTTAACTTCACCAGTGTATCGAGTCTCAACTTTGGTTTTCTGACCTTGCATAATAGCTCCACCTTCTTCTGTTACCTTTGTTCTGATTCGATAGATGCGGCTATCGACGTTGACACCATCTATGACTGACTGCTCAAGCGTATAGTTTACAACACGGTTGTTGTTGAAGAATGCCATCGTTTCTGGAATTGGTGTCGCTGTAAGACCAATAAGGCGAGCTGTATCAAAGTATTCTAGCACCTTGCGCCAGTTGCCATAAATAGAACGGTGACACTCATCTATAATGATAAGGTCGAAGAAATCGTGTGGTAAGTTTGGGTTGTCTGGTAATGTTACTTCACCATCAGCTGTATCTTCATCGTCATCATCTGTATCCGTAATCTCTTCTCCTTTTAAGAGTGAGAATAATCTTTGTATGGTACAGATAACCACATTGCTGTCTGTTGGTACTTCTGCCGACTTCAACCTGTTGACTGCATAGATTGTATTGAAGGCATCACCAGTTTCCGTAAGGCGGAATGTTCCAAACTCTGTTTCTGCCTGTTTTCCGAGGTTATTGCGGTCAACAAGAAACAGAACACGACGCATAGGAGTATAGCTAAGCATGCGATAGGCCGTGAGACATGCCGTATATGTTTTGCCGGCACCAGTAGCTAAAACCATCAATGCACGATTTTGCCCTACACGGAAGCTCTTCTCCAATTCCGTGACTGCCTCATATTGACATTCTCGCAGACCTTTCTTATTCAATGTAGGAAGTCCGGCAAAAGGGTCGTCTATACCTAACATCTTTACTATTTCCTTAGGAGTAAGAATGCGGCTGATAGTTTCCCATTCTGAAGTTTCACGATGTCTATAATCAAAAAACTCTATTTCCTTGCCATTTGATTTAAAAAGGAAAGGCAAAGGTTTTTGCCAGGCTTGATAACAGTCAGGTACACTCTTTGCATATGTGATAGTCTGTTCACTCACAATATTGGAAGAAATATTAATTTCTTCTCGTTTAGCTTCGAGCACACCGACAGCTTTCCCATTGATAAACAGGAAATAATCTGCTTCAAGATTACCTTTGAGCAATCCCTCACGAATAGCTACGGCTGAGATGGTAGGCTCGTATTCATCCCGATTGACAACCTTCCATCCTGCATCAGCAAACCATTGGTCTATTTTGACTCTTGCTTTTTCTTCTGGCGTCATAGTTTTGTTACCTATTATTTTAGTTACAAAGATAATGATAATATTTCACTTGACCATTTATATGATTCACTATTTATACTTTTTTGTCTTTTATGGATGGCTTCTCAACTTTTTTGAAAAAACTCTTGTTGGTTTCGATAGACAACCTTTCCTTACCAATATAAAATCTCATGAAATAAAAACTGTCGTAAAACGCAAGAAGTCTGCTGGCATCACTGCCAACAGACTTCACTTTTCACTAAACCGAACCTAAAATTCTATCTTATATTTGAAAATCATGTAAATTCTATGGAAACCTGAATAAGTCTTATTACCTTTTTAAAAAAAACTAACCTAATCTATTCTTTCTTGTATAACGCCTGCAAAATGAACTGTCTTTTCCTATTTTATTATTCAGCAATAGTCTGCTGCTCTGTAGCAGTCTGCTCTGCTGTCTGCTGTTCTGTAGTCTCCTTCTGCTCAGTAGTTTCCTGCTGGGTAGAATCCTCTGTTGTTGCTGGAGTCTCCTCTGTTGCATTCTCCTGCTGGGTAGAATCCTCTGTTGCAGCCTGTGGCTGAACAGGAGCATCTACTGTCAATGAATCGGAAGGTGCATTTGGAGCTACAGTATCAACAGGAGCAACCTGAGCGTTACTAACCATTTTGCTTGATGCAAAAACGTTGCTTACTGAAACCATAACCAAAGCTGCGATAGCTGCAAACATAAACTTCTTCATAATCTTATCTTTTTTAAATTGTTACTAATTGATGTTACTTTTTTGTTTGTGGATTCATTATCGAACCCGCTCATCATAGTCACAATCTGCGTGCCAAAAAGATAAGGAAATTGCCTTTCTATTGATAATCAGACTCTTATGTGTTTTATGCTAAAAATGTATGGTGTGGAATGTGAGGAAAACATGTGGAAATATTCCCCAAAAAGTTGGGGAATGCATGCATAAAAAAAGGTCCCGACGGGGATGTTACTCCCCGAAGGAACCTTTTTCATATAATAGGAAATGATAAAAATCTATTTTTTAGAGATTCTTGAACTCGATGCCGTTTGCCTCTGAGTAGTCAATGGTGATTGGCTTCTCGCGACTAACTTCCTCGGCAAGAATCTTCTTGCTCAAATCGTTCAGAACGTAATCCTGTATGGCACGCTTTACCGGGCGAGCACCAAACTCTGGATCGTAACCAACCTCGGCAAGATAACCGATGGCAGCTGGAGTCCAGCGGAGATCGAAGCCCTGAG
>ERZ1034847.905-NODE-905-length-10602-cov-12.670807_pt1 | contig 10602 bp, 9 predicted proteins | sample MGYA00520633_ERZ1034847 | MGnify/ENA primary metagenome ERZ1034847 (study PRJEB33766, sample SAMN09781732) | gut metagenome | biome: gut microbiome | host: Homo sapiens | place: Madagascar | study: EMG produced TPA metagenomics assembly of the PRJNA485056 data set... | reverse complement strand
GTACAGGAGCGCTGGGGAAAACTGCAGGAGGAAGGAATCGGTTTTGTCTGCGTGGAAGATGCGCGGTACCCGCAAAAGCTCCGCCGGATTTCTGCAACACCTTATGCGCTGTATTATATTGGCAGGCTGCCGGATGAAACGCGAAAGAGTGTGGCAATTGTCGGGGCGCGGACAAGAAGTGCCTATGGAAGCCAGATTACGGGGAAACTGGCGAGGGCACTTGCACAGAACCGGATGGATATCATCAGCGGCATGGCGATGGGGATTGATGCTGATGCGCATAGCGGAGCACTGGAAGAAAACGGGGATACCTATGCGGTACTGGGCTGTGGCGTGGATGTGTGTTATCCGAAAAGAAACCGGTATTTATATGAAAAAATGCAGGATCGGGGAGGTATTTTGTCGGAATATCCGCCGGGCACACCGCCGCTGCCGGGATATTTTCCGCAAAGAAACCGTATCATAGCCGGACTTGCGGATTACGTGATTGTGATGGAGGCAAGAAAAAAGAGCGGATCGCTGATTACTGCGGACTATGCCATGGAACAGGGAAAGGAAGTGTATGCCCTTCCCGGGAGAGTTACGGATGCCCTGAGCGAAGGAACCAACCATCTGATCCAGCAGGGCGCCGGCATTTTTGTAAGTGTGGAAGATTTCCTGCAGGAACTGCAATTACAGCCCCAAAATATAACGACACAAATAGACTTTAGAAAAAATCTTCTTGAAAAAGACGAATCGTTGGTGTATGCTTTATTAGATTTTTATCCGGTGGGTCTTGGAACCCTGGTCGAAAAAAGTCCCTATGGTCTGGTAGAAATTCTGCCGGTTTTAGAGAGGCTGGAACAGAAAGGGTTCATTCAGGAGACCATTCCGAATTATTATATAAAAACAATTTAGATGATATAAGGAGCACCAAATGGCAAAGTATCTGGTAATCGTGGAGTCACCGGCAAAGGTGAAGACGATTAAAAAATTTCTGGGAAAAAATTATGAGGTCATGGCAAGTAACGGGCATGTGAGAGATCTTCCGAAGAGTCAGCTCGGATTTTCTCCGGAAAATGATTTTGAACCGAAATATATTACGATTCGTGGAAAGGGAGAGATTCTTGCAAAGTTAAGAAAAGAAGTAAAGAAAGCGGATAAAATTTATCTCGCAACTGACCCGGACCGTGAAGGAGAGGCAATTTCCTGGCATTTAACCAAGGCGTTGAAACTGGACGACAAAGATGTCAGCAGAATCAGTTTTAACGAAATTACAAAAACAGCGGTAAAAGCATCCTTAAAGACACCGCGTGAGATTGATATGGATCTGGTTGATGCACAGCAGGCGAGACGTATGCTGGACCGTATGGTTGGTTACCGGATCAGCCCGTTGTTATGGGCAAAAGTAAAAAGAGGGCTGAGTGCCGGTCGTGTACAATCCGTTGCTTTACGGATTGTGTGTGACCGTGAGGAAGAAATTGATGCATTTATTCCGGAGGAGTACTGGTCTTTAGAGGCAAGCCTCCTGCCGGAAGGTGAGAAAAAACCGATTACAGCAAAGCTGCTGGACAAAGGCGGCGAAAAGTTTGAGATTTCTTCCGGGGAACAGATGAATCAGGTGCTTGCGGAATTAAAAGGCAAAGAATTTAAAGTCCGCGATATGAAAAAGGGAGAGCGCACAAAAAAAGCGCCGCTTCCTTTTACAACCAGTACTTTGCAGCAGGAAGCTTCCAAAGCGCTGAATTTCCCGATCTCGAAGACGATGCGGATTGCACAGCAGCTGTATGAAGGTGTGGATATCAAAGGACAGGGAACGGTCGGTATCATCACCTATCTGCGTACGGATTCCGTTCGTATTTCGGAAGAGGCGGATGAAGCAGCGCGTGCCTTTATTTCCGAAAGCTACGGAGAGGAATATCTGTCTGACGGAGAAGGAAGCAAGAAGAGCAATGCAAAGATTCAGGATGCGCACGAAGCGATCCGTCCGACCGATATTAACCGTATTCCGTCCGAGATTAAAGAGTCGTTAAGCCGGGATCAGTTCCGTTTATACCAGCTGATCTGGAAACGCTTTGCCGCAAGCCGTATGGCAAACGCAAAGTATGAGACAACAACCGTTAACATTGCAGCGGGAGATTATACATTCCGCGTTTCTACTTCCAAAGTAGCTTTTGACGGATTTATGCTGGCCTATACGGAAGCGGATGACGAAAAGCAGGAAAAACAGGTACTTTTAAAATCAATTGATAAAGATACAAAATTAAAACTTGAAGAATTCGATCCGAAGCAGCATTTTACACAGCCACCGGCACATTATACGGAAGCTTCGCTGGTAAAAACACTCGAAGAACTCGGAATCGGACGCCCAAGCACCTATTCCCCGACCATCACAACGATCATTGCCAGACGTTATATCACAAAGGAAAATAAGAACCTTTATGTGACAGAGATCGGTTCGGTTGTCAATTCCATTATGAAGGAGTCTTTCCCGACCATTGTAGATGAACATTTTACCGCAAATATGGAATCTCTTTTAGACAGTGTTGCGGAAGGTCATTTAAACTGGAAGACGGTTGTTGCGAATTTTTATCCGGATCTGGAAGAGGCTGTGGAGGCCGCGGAAAAAGATCTCGAAAAGATTACCATTGAAGATGAAGTGACGGATGAAATCTGTGAAGTGTGCGGGCGCAATATGGTAATCAAGTATGGACCGCATGGAAAGTTTCTGGCATGTCCGGGATTCCCGGAGTGCCGGAATACCAAGCCATATTATGAAAAGATTGGTGTCGCATGTCCGAAATGCGGAAAAGACGTGGTCATCAAAATGACACGCAAGGGCAGAAGATACTATGGATGCATTGATTATCCGGAATGTGATTTCATGAGCTGGGGGCGTCCGGTGGAAAAGAAATGTCCGCGCTGTGGAGGCTATATGGTAGAAAAAGGAAACAAGCTTGCATGTGCGGATGAACATTGCGGTTACACGGAAGCAAAAGAAAAAGAAACAGAATAGTCGTAAATTTTTCAAAAAATATTGAATTGTCTGATAAATAGTGCTACACTCATGGTATCTGTGATAAAGACAGGAGGAAAAACATGAGTGTTCAACTTCTAGACAAGACAAGAAAAATAAATAAACTGCTTCATAACAATAATTCGTCCAAGGTGGTATTTAACGATATCTGTGAAGTCCTGACAGGAATTCTTGATTCCAACATCCTTGTAATAAGCAAGAAGGGAAAGGTTTTAGGTTCCAGTGTATGCAAAGGGGTTGAGGAACTGCAGGAACTGATCGTGGATGAAGTCGGCGGATATATTGATGCAGAACTCAATGAGCGTCTTCTGGGAATCCTTTCCACAAAAGAGAACGTAAATCTGGAAACACTCGGATTCGGAGATGAATCCAAAAAGTACCGGGCCATCATTACCCCGATTGACATTGCCGGGGAGCGGCTGGGAACCTTATTTGAATACCGGTGCGAAACGGAATATGACATTGATGACATTATTCTGACAGAGTACGGAACAACGGTGGTAGGGCTGGAAATGATGCGTTCTGTAAACGAAGAGAGTGCAGAGGAAGCGAGAAAGGTTGCAATCGTAAAATCTGCGATCAGCACACTTTCTTTCTCGGAACTTGAGGCAATCACCCACATCTTTGATGAACTGGATGGCAATGAGGGAATTCTTGTTGCAAGCAGAATTGCGGATCGCGTGGGAATTACCCGTTCCGTGATTGTAAATGCACTTCGTAAGTTTGAGAGTGCGGGCGTGATCGAATCGCGTTCTTCCGGCATGAAAGGAACTTACATAAAGGTTGTCAATGATGTGGTTTTCGATGAACTTGCAGAACTGAAAAGAAAAAATGCAAAATAAAGGATGGAACCGAGAGGACAGCAAAAGGACTTGTATGTAAATATAAGTCCTTTTTTGTCATTTTATGTAAAAAACTACTTGTATTTTGCTTGATTTATACTATAATTAGTATGATACGATAATTGGGAATACTAGATAAGGAGGTACAAAATTGCTGAGTACAGATGCTTTCAATTATGTGAATGTTCTGGATAAAGCTGCCGATGCGAGCTGGAGCAGGGAGAACATTCTGACTAACAATATTGCAAATGTAAACACTCCGGGATATAAGAGAAAAGACTTAAATTTTGAAAATACATTAAAAACAGAACTGGGTCGCTGCAAGCATGAGTCTCTGGATTCGAAAATGAAAGACGTGGATCTTTCCAGACTGAATCCATCGGTTTATGTGGACAGTTCCAATTACTCCTATCGGCTGGATGGAAGTAATGTAGATATTGACACAGAAGAAGTGGAGCTGGCATCCGAACAGATCCGCTATCAGGGAATTACAGCCGGAATTAACGGACAGTTTGACCGTATGCGTTCCGTGATTAAGTAAGGGGGAAAGATAAATGGCTTTATTTCAGGCATTTAATATCAGCGCGTCAGGCATGACCGCAGAACGGTTTCGTACCGATATCATTGCGGAGAACATTGCAAATGTAAATACAACATCAACAGAGAGCGGCGGTCCGTACCGACGCAAAATTGTAAATTTTGCAGAACGGAAAGTTACCCCGTTTTCCCAATATTACGCAACTGCATCGCAGAATCCGGCGATCGGAAACGGTGTAAAAGTAACTTCCGTAAAAGAAGATACGGAAACAGATTTCGTGAAAGAATATGATCCTTCCAATCCGGATGCGGATGCGGACGGATATGTATCCTATCCAAATGTAAACACGGTCACGGAAATGACCAATCTGATCGATTCTACCCGTGCATATGAGGCAAATGCGACTGCGTTTGATGCCACAAAGAGTATGGCAACCACGGGACTTTCCATAGGAAAACAATAATAAAAAATAAGTTATACGAGAGAGGACAAAAGCATGGATATCACACAATTGTCTGGAGTTTCTTCTGACTATCTGAATACATTCGCAAAAAAAGAGGCACTTGTTCCGGGAGACGATGACAGTTTCAGCGCGGCGCTTTCAACAGCAATGAAATCAGTAGATGAAACCAATGACCTGCAAAATACCGCGGAGTCGGAAGAAGTACGGTTCGCACTTGGGGAAGCCGAAAATCCACATGATCTGCTGATTGCAGAGACGAAAGCAAATGTAGCACTGCAGTATACGGTTGCAGTGCGGGATAAACTGATTGACGGATACAAAGAGATTATGCAGATGTCAATCTAGTAAGTGAGGAACGAAAACATGCCAGAACAGTTACAGAAAATCCTTGACCGTGTGGTTGAGTGGTGGAAAAAATTTTCCAATAAACAAAGAATGCTGCTGATCAGCCTTACCGCAGTGGTGATCCTTGCGCTGGTGATACTGGGAGTTGTTGTATCAAGACCGAGTTATACAACACTGATTGACTGCCAGAACGCAAAAGAAGCCAGCCAGGTAAAAGATCTGTTAGACGGCGAAGGTGATATTGATTATAAGGTAACGGATACCACACATTTTGAAGTAAACAAAAAAGATGAGAACAAGGCAAACTGGCTTTTGGGATCCAATAATATTGATACAACGGGATTTGACCTGTCAGATCCGAACATCAAGGATTATATCGACGGAAGCTTTTCTACCACGGAGGCAGATAAACAGAAACTTGCCAAAAGCTATATGGAAGATAAACTGGAGAATGTGCTTGCTGCGAATGACCTGATTGATTCCGCAAAAGTTACACTGGATATTCCGGATGATGACGGTACACTGATCTCACGGATGCAGGAAAGTTCTGCCAGCGTTTCGCTTGCCCTGAATGGTTCTATGGATTCGGATCAGGCGTATTCGGTGGCGCGCCTTGTGGCAACCGCCCTTGGAAATGATTCGACAGACAAGATTACCATTCTGGATCAGAAGACATCCAAAATCTTGTTTTCGGGAGCAGACCAGGATGATGATGCCACGGTTGTTTCCGACAGTCTGGACATCAAAGACCGCATTAAGAATTCTGTGGTCAATGGTATCAAGGATGTAATGGTCAAGTCCGGTATGTATTCGGACGTGCAGGTTGCGCCGAACCTTGATATTGATATGTCCAAGGTGGAAAAGGCGGTTCACAATTATTCACACAATGATGGACAGGATCAGGGAGAACTGACAGAAAGCTCTGAGTATAATTCAGAGGCAAAAGGTGGACAGGCTGCAACTCCGGGAACGGATTCCAATGATGATACGCCAACCTATGTGACACCGGATGGCGAGATTACAGAATCTTCCGTGTCGGATGTGGATAAAAAATATTCGCCGAATGAGGAAATTATAAAAACTATTTCAAACGGTGGAGCGATCAACTATGATAACAGTTCCATTGCCGTGACTGCCACACGCTGGGTTGTTTATGATGAGGACGAATTGAAAGATTCCGGGCAGCTGAAAGGGACAACGTTTGAAAAGTTTAAGAGCGCACACAGTGATCCGGTACAGGTGGATGCAACGCAGGATGAAATTGACCTTATCGCAAAAGCTACCGGAATTCAGTCTAGTGCAATCAAACTGGTGTGCTATGAGAGACCGCAGTTTGTGGAATCCCAGAAGAAGGGATTCGGACTCACCGACATTTTACAGATTCTGCTTGCGGTGCTGATTTTTGCGTTGCTGGGGTATGTTGTATTCCGCAGTACCAGAAAACAGAAAGTGGAAGAGCCGGAGCCGGAACTGTCTGTCGATGCCCTGCTGGCGGCTACTTCAGATAACGACGATGAAAATCTGGAAGATATCGGGTATTCGGAAAAATCAGAAACCCGGAAACTTATTGAAAAATTTGTGGATGAAAATCCGGATGCGGCAGCACTTCTGCTTCGCAACTGGTTAAATGATGATTGGGAGTAATTTATGAACAACGACTCATATACTGGAGTACAGAAAGCAGCGATTCTTTTGATTACGCTGGGACCGGAAAAGGCGGCAACCATTTTCAAACATTTAAAGGAAGATGAGATTGAAGAATTAACGCTGGAAATAGCAAATACAAGAAGCGTATCGCCACAGACCAAGGAGGAAGTGCTGGAAGAGTTTTATCAGGTATGCCTCGCACAGCAGTATATTGCGGAAGGCGGTATCGGATACGCAAAAGAACTTCTGGAAAAAGCACTCGGAAACGACAAGGCACAGGGAGTTATTGCAAAACTTACAGCATCTCTTCAGGTTCGTCCGTTCGAATTTATCCGAAAGACAGATCCGGCACAGCTGCTGAATTTTATACAGGATGAACATCCGCAGACGATTGCGATGATCCTTTCGTATCTGGCTCCGGCACAGGCGTCCCAGGTACTGGGAGCTCTGCCACCGGAAAAACAGGCTGATGTTGCAAAACGAATTGCAACTATGGATCGTACTTCTCCGGATGTGATCAAGGAGGTAGAACGCGTACTGGAGCGGAAACTTGCATCTCTTGTAAATCAGGATTACACCATCGTCGGTGGTATTGATGCAATTGTTGGCATTTTGAACAGTGTCGACCGTGGAACAGAGAAACATATTATGGAATCCCTGGAAATCGAAGAGCCGGAACTTGCAGACGAGATCCGCAAAAAGATGTTCGTGTTCGAGGATATTCTTCTGCTCGACGACCGTGCAATTCAGCGTGTGCTGCGTGATGTGGAAAATGCAGATCTGGAGCTTGCGCTTAAGAATACAACGGAAGAAGTACAGAATGTGATCTACAAGAACCTGTCAAAACGTCTGGCTGCAATGATCAAGGAGGATATGGACTTTATGGGTCCTGTTCGTATGAAGGATGTTGAGGAGGCACAGCAGAAGATTGTTGCTGTGATCCGTAAGCTCGAAGATGCCGGAGAGATTGTAATTTCACGTGGCGGAGGTGACGATATCGTTGTCTAATTTACTGAAACAATGTTATGTCGTCAGTTCGGGAACTGGTACAAGAATTATCAATTCCAATGACGGGGTACGCCAGAAATTAAAAGAACTGCAACAGGAACAGGCTCCGGAACAGGTAGATGTATCAGCAGAGGACGGACAGGAGAATGCACCGGCTGGGTTCTCACAGGGGATTCAGGCAAAAACCGTGCAGATTGATGTGGAAGCCCTGCGCAGGGAAGCACTTGAAAAGGCAGCTGTGGAGGCAGATGAGATTACTTCCACGGCAAAAGAAGATGCAGAACGTATCCGTGGGGAAGCGGAAGAAAAAGCCCGTACCCTGTATGAAGAACAAAAGAAACTCGGATACGAAGAGGGTGCCAGATGCCGGGAAGAAGAATTAAACAGGGAACATGAGAAGGCGATGGAGTCTCTTCATGCACAGAAAAAACAACTGGAAGAACAGTATCATGAAAAAATGTCGGTGATGGAAAAAGACATTGTGGACGCTGTGATTCAGGTATTTGATAAAGTGTTTAAGATTCAGTTTGAAGAGAAACGTGAACTTTTACTTCAGCTGGTAAATGGAGCATTACTTGACATTGACCCGGGAGATAAAATACGGATTCACACGAACCGGAGCGATGAGGAAATCCTCAAAGAACATCTTGCACAGATGCAGGATATTGTAGGGAAAGATGTTGCCATTGAATTTGTAAAGGATAATAAATTATCGGATGGACAGTGCAAAATAGAAACACCGTATGGCGTGGTTGACTGTGGGGTGGACACACAGTTGTCTGCACTGCTGAAGGATATACGTTCACTGGTATAAACGGGAGACGAATTTGGTTAAAGAAGCGGAAAAGTATTTACAGCTGATGGACCGCCAGTATTATAAGAGTTATGGAAAAGTAGTCAAGGTAGTAGGTCTTACCATTGAATCTGTCGGACCAAAGGCACGTATGGGAGATTTGTGTAAAATTTACCCGAACGAGAAGGAAGAGGAATATGTTATCGCGGAAGTGGTCGGTTTTCAGGATTCCAGACTGATCCTGATGCCGGTTGACAGCGTGGAAGGGGTTGGAACCGGATGCATTGTGGAAAATACCGGACATCCCCTGTCAGTTCTGGTTGGAGAAGAACTGCTTGGGCATACGCTGGATGGAATCGGACGCATGACGGATGGAACGGAAGAAATTCACGGTTCGTATTATCCGTTGGAAAATACGCCGCCGGATCCGATGGATCGCCGGATTATCAGCGAGGTACTGCCGCTTGGCGTAAAAGCGGTGGACGGACTGATTACGGTTGGAAAAGGACAGCGTATCGGTGTGTTTGCCGGTTCCGGTGTCGGGAAAAGTACCCTGCTTGGCATGTTTGCAAGAAATACGAAGGCAGACATCAATGTAATCGCACTGATCGGTGAACGCGGCAGGGAGGTCCGGGAATTTATTGAACGTGACCTTGGTCCGGAGGGAATGGCACGGTCTGTTGTCGTGGTCGCAACGTCAGATAAACCGGCACTGATCCGTAATAAGTGTGCAAAGACTGCAACGGCTGTGGCGGAATATTTCCGTGATCAGGGAAAAGATGTACTGCTTATGATGGATTCCATGACACGATTTTCCCAGGCACAAAGAGAAATCGGACTTGCATCCGGGGAACCACCGGTTACCAGAGGGTATCCACCGAGTGTGTACGCACAGATGCCAAAACTTCTGGAACGTGCCGGTACAAATGAAAAAGGATCGATCACCGGACTATATACGGTTCTGGTAGATGGAGATGATTTTAATGAGCCAATCACGGATACGGCGCGGGGCATTCTGGATGGACATATTGTTCTCGACCGTAAGCTGGGACATAAAAATCATTATCCGGCAATTGATATTTTACAGAGTATTTCCCGTGTTATGAATTCCATCGTAACAAAGGAACATAAGGCACTTGCCGGAAAATTAAAACAGGTGCTTGCCACATACAGTGAAGCAGAGGATCTGATTAATATCGGAGCCTACAAAAACGGATCGAATCCGGATATCGATTATGCAATCCGAAAGAATAAAGAAGTGAATGAATTTCTGTGTCAGGATACGGAAGAAAAGTTTGCTTTTGATGAAGAAGTGGAACTCTTAAAAAAGGTGTTTGACGACTGATCAATGGACAGAGGTTTTAAATGGCAAAATTTGTTTATCGTATGCAGAACATACTGAACATTAAACAGAAACTGGAGACACAGGCGAAAATGACATACAGCCTGGCAAACCAGAAATATCTGGAGCAGCAGAAGATTCTGCAGGAATATATGGTGCGCAGAGTCGGATATGAACAGCACTGGAAGAAACTGATGCAGGGAAATTTAAATCTGCAGGAAGTCGAACATGCGCGGGCAGATGTAAATGCCATGAAAACGATTGTCAGACGACAGATGGTAGAAGTCCACAAGGCGGAAAAAGAACTGGAAGATGCCAGAAACCGCTTAAAAACCGTGATGCAGGAACGAAAGGTTCAGGAAAAATTGAGGGAAAAGGCATTTGAAGAATTTAAGCAGGAACTTGCAGAAGCAGAAACGAAAGAAATCGATGAACTTGTAAGTTATACCTATAACAAGGGTGAACAGGGAGAATGATATGGCAGACGAAAGAAACCTTGTCGACGAGGAAGACACGGTAAAGGAAAACAGCGCACAAAATCGAAGAGAAAAGAAAAAACGGGAAAAGAAAGAAAATTCATTGTAAATAAAAGGCTACAGAAAGCAATA
>ERZ1034847.903-NODE-903-length-10620-cov-35.053952_pt1 | contig 10620 bp, 7 predicted proteins | sample MGYA00520633_ERZ1034847 | MGnify/ENA primary metagenome ERZ1034847 (study PRJEB33766, sample SAMN09781732) | gut metagenome | biome: gut microbiome | host: Homo sapiens | place: Madagascar | study: EMG produced TPA metagenomics assembly of the PRJNA485056 data set... | reverse complement strand
GTATCTCCCAGTTCCTTTGCTTTTTCCAGGTTCTTGCGAGCCTCTTCCTTCTGCTTGTTCTCCATCTGGAGCAAACCGAGGAGGAGATAACCATCGGCATATTCTGGAGCAATCTCTATGCAATGCTTGGCAGCACTGATGCCTTCTGCATATCGCTTCACACGCAAGTCAAGACTAGCCCATTCTGCAAAATAAGTAGGCTCGTTTGGAGCGAGGTAGCAGGTACGGGCAATATCAATCAACGCTGGCTGCCACATGCGCAACTTGGTCTCAGCCTTGTATCTTGCATAGAAAAATGCAGGATTAACAGGACGGACAATCGAATCATACATATTGTAGTCGGCTATAGCACTGCGATACTCTCCCTGTTCTGCCTGGAAATCACCACGAGCCAGATAGTAAGGACCAGCCATTGTGCCTGAGTTCTTAGCCTCATTGACAGCACTGTCCAGCAAGACCTTGATCTCTGTAGCAGGAGCCTTGAGCTGAATCTTAGCCTGAGCTGCCTCCAGGAAGATTTCCGAGTTCTTGACCGAAGTCTTGGTCAGGGCGATGAACATATCGTATGCCTTCTGATAATTACCCTTGGTAAAGATGATACGTGCTTCCTGATGCTGATATACAGGATTGGCATTGATGGCGTATGCCTTCTGTGCCTCTTCTATCGCCTTGTCGTAAGTCCAGGCTGTATAGGCAGAATCACCCTTATAGATCAGTTTCTGATAGATGACATCAGAATAATTGGAGTGGGCTTCATCCTTGGCAGAAGATTTCTTGATTCCATCTTCCATACATTTGGCTGCCTCGGCAAACTCGTTCTTATCCACAAGAAGAGTTGCTTTTTCCTTATAGCCGAATGCTGAAGCAGGGAACTTTGTCATAAACTCATCTGCATACTTGGTATAGATGTCGCGGGACACTTGAGACTTATTGAGCGTCATCATCGTAATCGCCTCCTGTTCGGTATCAGGAAGAGCGGTACGGATGCCTGTTTCGCGAAGGGCTGCATCCAGTGTGGAAAGACCTGTCACCTTCAACTCCTTGGCATAATTGGCATCAATGGCAGTTACCTGACCGTTGCTATGCATGATACCAATCACCTGACCGTTTTTGTTGACGAATGGACAACCCACTGCATTGTCGGGTACAGTGTTGGAGAAGATGTAGTAATTGTAAGTTTCCTTAAACTTCTCAACGCTAGCGATATCCTCCTGCTGGAAAGGTGACTTCTTGATAGAATAAGGTACGAGCCAAACCTTGCTGCCCGCAGGTGATTCTGCTGTTGCAATGTTGGCAGCCGTGGTATTACCCAATACTCTGAACTTAGCCACATCGTAAAGTTCATCGGCACCGAGGATAGCATCCACGTCCATCGACTTTCCGCTGGCATCCACGATGGTAGCCTTCACAGCACCGATAAACGGTTTGAAGGTACCGATAGCCGTTCCCTTGTTATCAATAAACACACCTTGTGTAGAAGAAATGATGTTACCATCCTTGTTGAAGGTGGTGAGTGTAAATACGCTCTTAGCGGCTTTTTGTACAGAGCCTGGCTGAGCGAAGAGGGATGATGCACCCAGCATCAGTCCCATCATGATCATATTTATTCTTTTCATATTCTCAATAATTCTTTGGCATTGGCAAGAGCTGCCTGTGTGATGTCACTGCCACTGAGCATCTGGGCAATTTCCTCAATGCGCTCCTGGTTGCTGAGTTCTTTCATGTGCGAGATGGTTCCATTCTCGGTTTCCTCCTTCAATACCTTGTAATGATGGCTACCCTTGGCAGCAATCTGTGGCAGGTGAGTGATAGAGAGTACCTGTCGGTTCTGGAGTCCCATCTCTTCCATGATATCTGCCATCTTTTCAGCTATCTTTCCGCTTACACCGGTATCAATTTCATCAAAGATGATGGTTGGCAACTTCACGGCTCCACTGATCATTGCCTTCAGCGAGAGCATTACACGAGCAATCTCACCACCCGAAGCAACCTGACTGACAGGCTGTAGCTGGGTACTCTTGTTGGCACTGAAGAGGAAGCTGACCTTATCGGCACCATTTCCAGACAGTGGCTTTTCTGCGAAGGCAATCTCGAATCTCACATTCGGAATGCCCAGCGGGATGAGTCTGCCCTTCATCTCTTTTTCGATGGCCTTTGCTGATTTCTGACGGATGGAAGTGAGTAGGGTAGCTTGCTTTTCAGCCTTGGCAAGGAGAGCTGCAACTTCTTTTTCCTTCTCTTCGATGTCTTCATCGCCATTATCGATATGCGAAAGCTGTTCTGCGATGCGGTCACGGGTAGCAATGAGTTCGGTCACAGTTTCCACATGGAACTTCTGCTGCAGGGTGTAGAGTTTGTCCAGACGGGTATTGATGGCATCCAATCGGTTAGGATCGAATTCCACGTGATCTACACTACTGCTGATTTCCTGTGCGATGTCCTTCAGTTCGATATAGCTGCTCTGCATTCTGCCAGCCACATCAGCCATGCTTGGATAGACATCACAGATATTTTCCAGTTGATGAGTGGCGTTCTTCAGTTTGTCAAGTATGCTGTCGTCGTCTCCCGAAAGCGCATTGTCTGCTTCGAAGAGAGCGGTCTTGATGTCCTCCGAATGGCTCAGGGTTTCTGCTTCCTGTTCCAGCTGTTCCAATTCGCCTTCCTGCAGATTTGCATCATCCAGCTCTTTATGCTGGAAGCGCATAAACTCCTCGTTCTCACGGTTCTTGGCAATCTCGGCTTTCAGTTCTTCCAGAAGTTCCTTGGCTTTGCGATAGGCATAATACTCCTTTTGGTAAACCTTGATCTGGTCGGCATCCTGAGCGATGATATCCACCACATTCAACTGGAAGTCTTCTTTCTGCAGAAGAAGATTCTGATGCTGCGAATGGATATCCACGAGTTGCTCTCCCAATTCTCTCATACGGGTGAGAGGCACCGGGGTGTCATTGATGAAGGCACGGCTCTTACCGGCTGCTGTCAACTCTCTTCGGATAATCGTATCATCGGCATCATAGTCGATGTCGTTATCATCGAAGAATTTCTGCATACCATATCTGGAGAGATCGAAGTGAGCCTCTATCACGCATCGGTCTCTTCCTGCCTTGATCGCCTTGCTGTCGGCACGGTTACCCAGAAGCAGTCCGATGGCACCGAGGATGATACTCTTTCCTGCTCCTGTCTCACCCGTGATGACGGAGAAGCCAGGATAGAGAGAGATGTTCAGCTCGTCGATGAGCGTAAAGTTCTTGATATATAATTGCTTGAGCATATTTATTCTACTTTTTGATAAAGATATGAAGGGAAAGCTGATTCTGATTTTCAGAAGCTTCCGTTCTGGAAGATGATTGGATGATGATGACTTCTTCCTGAAAGATTATTCCTTGACCTGATCCCAATATTTATTCTGTGAAGGATTGATGGAGAAGAGGAGTTCATAGATGCTCTCCTTTTCCTTTTGGGTTCCCTTGCCACGATAGATGTTGGCAAGTTCATCCTTCTTGAAATCGGTCCATATCTGTGGCAACAAACTGAGCGGGCGGTTTTCCTTCGCCTTCTTCAGTCCTGTTTCCAGGGCGGCGGTTATCTCGGTACGACCTCTTTCCGCATTATTTGCCATCTCGTCGAGTCCTTTCCGATAGTAGTCATACTGCAACTGTCTGAAGGGTTCCAGTGCTCCATCCAGATAGTCTGAGATGATGGCATATCGGTTGCGGTCATCAGAGAAAGCCTTCCATCCGGGATAATCCAGATTCTGGGCATTGTTTGTCAGATTCATGCAGTGCTGCAGGATGTCTTCACCACCTTTGGGTGCAAAACTATCCAGATCGATGCCGATGATAAGATATGCATAATAGGCAAAGAGAGCTGTAAGCTGATTGTCTATCTGCTGCTCATTGAACTCCAACTGGTCGTATTCAGCAAAACGAAACGTGAAGTTATCGTCCACATTATTATATAAGGTGGAGGTGTATGCCGAATTGAAGACGGGGCGATTGGCCTGTATCAGCGCCTTGCAGGTAAAGAGATTCTGGTCTCTATCATACTTGGTGACGGTGATATTGAAGTTGCAGATGATGCGTTCGTTCTTCTGAAACTGAAGATGAGTCCATTGGCGATTGTTGACGAATTGCTGCAAGGTCTGTTGCAGATTGTCGAATACGCCTTTTTCCGTGCCCGAAATCTGGGCATGGTTGATAGTAATCTTAGCTTGCAGCTCCTGTGCTGAAATCGTAGAAGGACTGCAGCACAGGAGACCCCCAGCTAAAGATACCGGACTAAAACAGGAGAGCCAGCTCGTCAATGATGTCGCGAGCCACCTCAGTCTTCGGTTTCTTTTCATATTCTTTCTTTCCCTTTTCAGAGATGATGGTAATCTGATTGTCATCAGTGCCGAAAGTAGTGCCCGGATTACGGGTAGAGTTGAGCACGATGAAGTCGGCGTTTTTCTTCACTCTCTTCTTCTGTGCATTACTCTCTTCATCGTTGGTTTCCAGGGCGAAAGCTACGATTCGCTGATTCTTTTGTTTCATCTGTCCCAAAGCTGCTGCGATGTCATGGGTAGGCACCAGTGTCAGCTCCAGGTCATCCTTTTCGCGCTTGATTTTCTTATCCGCTACATTGGCAGGACGGAAGTCTGCTACGGCTGCACAAAGAATGGCAGCATCAGATGATGCAAAGGCTGCTGTGGCTGCCTGATACATCTCCTCGCAGCTCTCCACATTGATGCGGTGGATAGCAGGACTACAGTCTAATGAAACAGGACCTGCCACCAAAGTAACATCCGCACCACGGCGAAGACATTCTTCGGCAAGTGCGAATCCCATCTTTCCTGAAGAATAATTGCCGATGAAACGCACAGGGTCAATCTTCTCATAGGTTGGTCCAGCTGTAATCATCACCTTCTTACCGCAGAGATCTTTCTCTGCAGTCTTCTGATTCCCTGATTCTACATCAGCAACCTCATCGGCACTCTCCATCATGTTGAAGTATCTGTCCAGGTAATCCACGATGACATCCGGTTCCTCCATGCGTCCCTTACCCTCTAATCCAGAAGCTAGGAATCCCACTTCCGGTTCGATGATATGGTTACCATAGCCGAGAAGGGTCTTCATGTTAGCCTGGGTAGAAGGATGCTTGTACATATCAAGGTCCATGGCAGGAGCAATGAAGACTGGTGCCTTCATGGAGAGATAGGTGGTGATGAGCATGTTGTCTGCAATGCCATGCGCCATCTTGCCCATGGTAGATGCTGTACATGGTGCAATGACCATCGCATCCGCCCAGAGACCGAGATCCACGTGCGAATTCCAGGTACCATCACGCTGCGAGAAGAACTCGCTTACCACAGGCTTGTGGGTCAGCGCAGAGAGGGTGATAGGGGTAATGAACTCCTTACCGGCAGGCGTAATGACCACCTGTACCTCAGCTCCCTTCTTGATGAGACCACGGATGATAAGACATGACTTGTAGGCTGCAATGGACCCCGTAATGCCCAATACGATTTTCTTTCCTTTTAACATATTATTTTCCCATTCTCTTGTTGAACTCGCGCAGACGGATACGGGTGAGTACCTGCTTGGTATTGTTGGTGAAATCGCTTCCCAATACCCAGGTGAAGTAACCAGGATCCTTGGTCAGAATCTCTGCCACATCCCATCCTTTGTACTTGCCGAAGTTGAATACCTCGTGCTTGCGAGGATTGCCCTTTTCGTCGAGTATCACATTGCCGTCAGCATCCTTCAACTCCTGCCAAACGATGCGGCCGGCAAAATCTACATTGTCGTTGCGCTTGGAGAACTCCGCAAGCTCGTCCATGTCATTGTTAAGCACACGGTCGGCTTCCTCCTGAACACCAGGAGCATAACGGTCCAGCTCGCCTTTCAGCACGCAATAGGTAGCCTCGGTATCCTGGTCGGCACGGTGTGCCTCGAAATCTTCTTCCATCTTTCTGCCGCAATAGAACTTGTAGGCAGCAGCCAGGTTACGGCGTTCCATCTTCATAAAGATGTTCTGGGCATCAATGAGGCGACACTTAGAGAAATCGAAATCGATGCCTGCACGCAGGAATTCCTCTGCAAGCATAGGTACATCGAAATGATTGGAGTTATAGCCAGCAAAATCACAACCGGAGAACTCCTGGTTGAAGGTAGCCGCCAACTGCTTGAAGGTTGGTGCATCCTTCACATCATCATTGCTGATACCTGTAAGAGCAACCACCTCTTCAGGGATTGGCTTCCCTGGATTGACAAACTGGTTTTTACGAACCTCTGTTCCATCTGGATACACCTTGATATAGGAGATCTGGATGATTCTGTCTTTTACCATGTCAAGACCGGTAGTCTCTAGGTCGAACACGATTAGAGGCTTAGTAAGATTTAATTTCATTACTTCTAGTATTTATTACTATATATTACTGATAGGGAAGGGGTGTTTAGATGAACCAAGCTCCTTATTCGTTAAGGAGCATTGGCATGATGAGCATGAGGATGTCCTCGTCTTCTGGCTGCTCAGCTGGTACAATGATACCGGCACGGCTAGGATCTGCCAAGTGGAAGACAACCTGATCGCTGTTCAGATTACCCAGGATTTCCATCAAGCTGCTACCCTTGAACCCGATGCTGATGCTGGAACCGCTATATTCGCAAGCCAAAACTTCCTTGGCAGAAGTAGAGAAGTCGATGTCTTCTGAAGAAACCTCGAAACGGCCGCTCTCGATATGGAAACGGATCAGCTGGCTGCTCTCGCTGGCAAATGGCAAAACACGGCGCAATGCACTCTGCAAGCCCTTGCGATCTACGGTTATCTCACATGGGTTGTTGGCAGGAATCACAGAGTTGTAATTAGGATAGCGACCATCAATGAGGCGGCATTTCAATACGCCATCGCTAAACTGAATCTCAGCTCTGCGTGCATCAAACTTGATGATTGCCTCATCATCCTTGCTCAGAATGTTCTTCAGCAATGATGCTGGCTTCTTTGGCAGGTTGAATGAAGAAGGAGTCTCACTCTTGACAGTGAAGTTCTTGCTTCTTACCAACTTATGACCATCACTAGCTACGATGGCAAGCGATTCTGGAGTAAGGTCGAAATAGATACCATTCATTACTGGGCGCAGCTCATCGCTGGCTGTTGCAAAGAGAGAACGGTTGATATTGTCGATCAGCACCTGTGCTGGCAAGACGAGGGTAGTGCAGGCATCACCCATATCCTGTGTTGGAGGATAGTCTTCAGCATTCAAGCCTGTGAAATTATAGAGACCATTCTGATATACAATCTTAATGGCATAACTATCTGTATCTACATCGAAGCTGAGAGGCTGCTCAGGCAACTCCTTCAATGCATCCAGGATGACGCGGTTGGCAACGCAGAACTCGCCTTCGCCATCGCAGTCAGTGAGAGCGATGGTACTCTTGATGATGTTGTCACTGTCGCTTGCGGTGATGGTCATCTCGCCGTTGGCAACTTGAAACAGGAAATTGTCAAGGATAGGCAGAGAATTCTTGCTGCCAATCACCTTAGCAAGCATATTGAGCTTGCTGTTCAATGCTGAACTTGAAACTGTAAATCTCATGAGTCGTTATTTTATATTATTAATTTTCTATATTACTTATCTCATTTTCATTGCTGATGCTCCTTACTTGACGGGTAAATTGGAGCATTTGCGCAATTATGAGCACAAAAATACAAAAAATATTGGGGATAGACAAAAATAATCGAAGAAATGTTTTTGTTTTAAAACTATTTTTAGTAATTTCGCAGTCAGAAAGAAAAATAACAGATAGATTCACTCGTTTTTGAGCCTCTTCATACATCTTTTGATTCTCGATGAAAATGGGGCTCGGCAGGCGAAGGATTGAAACAATTTTTAAAATAATAATATGGAATTACAAGGAAAGGTAATTGCCGTTTTACCTGAAAGAAGCGGCGTTTCTGCAAGAGGTGAGTGGAAGGCTCAGTCGTTCGTTATCGAGACTCACGAGCAGTATCCAAAGAAGCTTTGCTTCGATGTTTTCGGAGCAGACCGTCTTGCTCAGTTCAACATCCAGAGTGGTGAGGAACTTTTGGTTTCTTTTGATTTGGATGCACATGAATATAATGGTCGTTGGTTCAACAGTGTCCGCGCTTGGAATGTGCAGCGTGTAGATCCTAATGCTGTTGCTGCTATGCAGGGTGGCATGCAGCCTGTTGGTTCTCCATTCCCTCCAGTAAGTGCGGCTCCTCAGGCAGCTCCAGCTCCTGCTCAGGGTGCAACAGCTCCATTCCCTCCAGCTCAGCCAGCAGCTCCAGCAGCAGGTGGCAGCGCAGACGATCTCCCATTCTAAGAGAGAAAGCATGTAAGAAAATTGCAAAGAGCATTCGAAAGGGTTTGTTTCCACAATCCTTACGAATGCTCTTTTTCTTTAATTGACTTCTATACCAGTTTAAAACCAGCAGAAAACTACCCTTAAGGAAAAAAAGATTTATCCTTAAGGAAAAATATAATTTCCCTTAAGGGAAAATATTTCTAGCCTTAAGGGTAAAAGTTTAGCCCTTGATGGAAGCTAAACTTTAACCTGGAAAAAACTTATACTTTTTTATTCCTTTGCTAAGCGTTTCGTCTTCTTTTTTCAAAGAATGCCCGGGATGCAGCAAAGAACAATACCACTGCGGCGGCATTTTCGACCGCTACCATCCAGAAGGCACCACTATAACCGAAATGCTCGGCTACAACACCACCCAGAAGACAACCGATTCCGAATCCCAGGTCCCAACCGGTCAGGATACTGCTGTTGGCTGTACCACGCTGATCGTGGCGGGCAACATTGATAAACATATTCAGGAAGGCTGGATACAGGTGACCATTTCCCAATCCTATCAATGCAGCTGAAAGATAGTAGGCTATCGGATGCTTGATGGCTACGAATATCGTAAAACCAACGAGCGATATCAGCATTCCTTCGGCAGCATTCTGGGTCAGCTTACCCCGACTCAAAGCCTTTCTGCCTTGCAATCTGCTCATGAACAATCCCATAGAGAGGATTGCAAAATAGGTACCCGTTCCTCCGGTAATGCCTAATTCCTCCTTACTGTAAATGGCGAGATAGTTGCTCAATACACCCCAGCAGAAACCAAACATGCAGATGTTGATGGCCAAAAGCCAGGCGCGGGTCAGGAAGAAGCGGTCGAGCGAGAGCTTCTCCTTGTTTCTGATGATTTCCTTCTCAGGGAGTTTCACCGTTCCAGCTATCACTACAGAAGCAATGGCTACCACAAAGGCTATCCAGAAAAGTACCATATAGCTACCCACCAGATTGTGCAGATAGATACCTATGGAAGGGGCTATCGCCATGGCGAAGTTGTTGCTCAATCCATAAAGACCGATACCCTCATTGCGCCTGCTGGCAGGCAAGACATCGATGGCACAGGTACTGTTGGCAACAGTTACCGCTCCGAAAGGTCCACCATGCAGGGTTCGGCAGATGGCAAACATCAGGATGGTACTGGCTGCTATGTATCCTGCAAAGAAGATGGCAAAAGCCGTCAGACAGACCATCAGCACTTTCTTACGGGAAAATCCATCCACCACATATCCGCTGAAGGGACGGATGATGAGTGCCGCCACCGTATATCCGCTCAGTACGATGCCTATCACATCCTTCGTAGCCCCGAAAGTTTCACTCAGATAGAGTGGGAGGAGTGGGGTGAGGAGATAGAAGGCAAAGTAGAGCAGAAAGTTGGTGGTCATCACCTTGATGTAATTCGCATTCCAAAGTTTTTCTTTCATCTCTTCTGTATTTCTTAATTTCAAGATTCTACCCTATACTTATCATTAGTCCAGGACGAGTATAGTCTGCTTGCGAAAGTTTATATTCTATTCTCCAACCAAGCATCAATGAGTTTGCGGGCAATCGATAATTTCTCCGGCAGAATAGGGAGATTGTCCTTGCTGAACCATTTGCCGCGGGAAAGCTCTTCTTTCTGAAGATGAATCTCACCATCTACATATTCGGCTGTATATCCTACCATCAAGCCACTTGGGAACGGCCATGGCTGGGAACCGAAATACTTGAGGTTCTTGATGGTCAGACCTGTCTCCTCCATCACCTCACGATGAACGGCTTCCTCCAGACTTTCACCTGTTTCCACAAAACCGGCTACCAAGGAATCGAAGTTACCCTTGAAGTTGCGGGCATGAACCAGCAGCACCTGATCGCCCTTCTTGATAAGAACGATGATGGCTGTAGCGAGAGAGGGCCAGACAGACTTGCCACACTCGGTACACTTCTTACTGATATCTGTTGACATCTTCATAGGTGAACCGCATACACCGCAAAACTGGGTGTTCATATCCCAATAGTTCAGTTCCTGACATTTTCCCGCTTTCTGATACAACTCTGGGGAGAGCTTGTAAAAGCTAGGACGCAAACCGCACATCTCATATTTCGGATTGTCGGTTACGGGCTCTGGAATGGTGAAAGTCTTCACTTCCATACCGTCATTCATCGGTGTGATGTTGAGGATATGGGTCCAAGGCTTGGTTGCTATCGGACTTTCCTCACTACATGGAATCGTATAGGTTCCATCTTCTCTCTTCTCGAGCAAGATATCTGTCTTGCAAAATATAAACCAATACTTCAT
>ERZ1034847.900-NODE-900-length-10642-cov-16.682819_pt1 | contig 10642 bp, 8 predicted proteins | sample MGYA00520633_ERZ1034847 | MGnify/ENA primary metagenome ERZ1034847 (study PRJEB33766, sample SAMN09781732) | gut metagenome | biome: gut microbiome | host: Homo sapiens | place: Madagascar | study: EMG produced TPA metagenomics assembly of the PRJNA485056 data set... | reverse complement strand
TCAAGGATGCTTCCTGCTCTTCGCTCACCGTAACAAACGATACATTGAAAGAGGTGTATGATGATATTGATTACTTCAAGAAGCATCTTACCATCCGCCAGAGCGAGATTTCCAACTCTCCAGAGGTGATTCGCCGACTGGGTGTCATCGCCATGAACACCGCCATCGAATGCGATATCTATGGCAACGAGAACTCCAGCCACATCTGCGGCAGCAAGCTGATGAACGGTATCGGCGGTTCCTGCGATTACGAGCGCAATGGCTACATCTCTATCTTCACCACCCAGAGTACCACCAAGAACGGTTGCATTTCAGCCATCGTTCCGATGTGCAGCCATGTAGATAGCACCGAGCACGATGTGGATGTTATCGTTACTGAGCAGGGAGTCGCCGATCTTCGCGGCAAGGGTCCTTTGCGCCGTGCCAAGGAGATTATCGAAAACTGTGCGCATCCTGATTATCGCCCTATGCTCCGTGAATATCTGAAATTCGCAGAGAAGGGACACGAGCCACAGAGCATGCGAGCAGCCCTCGCCATGCATGATACCTTCCTGAAGAAGGGCGATATGAGATTGACAGATTTTAGTGAATATTTGAAATAATTATTATCACAATGATAAATATAAAAGATAAATCAAAGTGTTGTGGATGTTGCGCTTGCGTTGATGTATGCGCTCATCAGGCAATTTCTTTAAAAACGGATATTGAAGGTTTTTGGTATCCTGTAGTAGATGAGACAAAATGTGTTGATTGTGGGCTATGTAATAAGATATGTCCAGAATTGAATATTACGGATCTTAAGAAAAACGATTATCCTCAACCTGCACACACGATAGCTGCTATCAATAAAAAGATGAGTGTTCTTTGGGATAGTACATCAGGAGGAGCTTTTTCTGCGTTGGCTGATGCTATGTACGAAGAAGGAGGTTATGTTAGTGGAGCTATCTACAATGAAGATTTTTCAGTTAGAAATTTCATATCTAATAATCCGGATGATTTAAAGAAGTTACGCAGTTCAAAGTATTTGCAGAGCAAGGCTGAAGGTATATATAAGGAAATTCGAGATCTTTTGCGCAAAGGTGAGAAGGTTTTGGCTTGTGGTACACCTTGCCAAATGGCGGCTTTGCGATCATTCTTGAGAAAAGACTATGAAAATCTTATTATTGTAGATTTTATTTGTCGTGGTGTAAATTCACCAAAGGTTTATCGTAAATATCTTGATTCTCTTGAGCGCAAGTTCGGAGGAAAGGTAGTTTATGTGAAGGCTAAAAATAAAGAGCTTGGATGGCGTAATTTGACAAGAAAGGTTGTTTTCGATAACGGAAAAGTATATTATGGCGTTCATATGCAAGATGATTTTCGTCGAGGTTATCATACCAATGTCTTTTGTCGTCCAAGTTGCTATTCTTGCCAGTATAAGGGTTTCCCTAGAATGGCTGATATAACAATAGCTGATTATTGGGGGATAGAGAGAGTTGATCCTAATATGGATAACAATATTGGTACTTCGATGATTCTCTTAAATTCTAATAAAGGTGTTGCTTTTTTTGAAAAGGTAAAGGATAAGCTGGAATGGAAAGAAACTAAGTTTGAATCTATTTTACCAGGTAATTTTGCCCTTCGTAAGTCGATTGAGCCAGCAATGATTAATAGAAAAGACTTTTTTGAAGATTTAGATAAAGGTACCTTTGAAGAGGTGACTGCTAAATATTTCCCTTTAATTCAGAAAAAGAAAACACTTAAAGGCAAAGTAAAAACTGTTTTAAAGGCAGGCTATTACTTTTATAAAAGATTTGGTTTTTCTTATCGTTCCTGGTCTAATTTCATTAAAGTAAACTTTAGAAAGAATACAATTTCTAATATAAAGGCTGGACATGTTATCTATACAATGCCTAGTGCAGTTTTTGATATTCATCCTTCTGCTAAGATTGAAATAAAGGCACCTTTTCTTTTTGGCAATAATCCTGTGAGGGGAATGAAGATGCCAACTTGTCTAAGAATGGAGGCAAATACTAGTTTAGAAATTCATGATGGTCCTTTGACTCGTTATGGTACAGGACCATATAATCTCCGATATGGTGCCTATATAGAAATTGTAAATGGTGGAAAACTAACAATAGGCCAAGGTGCATGTAATGTAGGATTAACCATTATGTGTGCAAAGGAGGTAACTATAGGAAATGGTGTTCGTATTGGTAGAAATGTATCTATACGAGATTGGAATGGCCCACATGTTATTATCAATGAGCATTATCGTAATCGTGCTCCTGTCCGTATTGGTGACAGAGTGTGGTTGTGCACAGGATGTACTATAATGCCAGGTGTTACTATTGGTGAGGGTGCGGTTGTTGCTGCCAATTCAACAGTAACCAAAGATGTTCCACCATATAGTTTAGTAGGTGGTTCACCGGCAAAGATCCTAAAAGAAAAAATAGAATGGTATTAAGATGACTTTATAACCGATGGCAAATAATAAACGAATAGCAAAGAATACCATGTTCCTGTATTTTAGAATGATGCTGATAATGGGTGTTACTCTTTATACTTCACGTATCGTTTTGAAAACTTTAGGAATAGAAGACTTTGGTATTTATAATGTGGTTGGTGGAATCGTTACAATGTTTGCATTCATAAATGGTGCTTTGGGTTCTGCTACATCCCGATATATAACATTTGAATTAGGAAAAAAAAATTATGAACGATTAAACCAAGTTTTTAATGTCGCATTCTTGATACATCTTTTAATTGGTGTGCTTGTTATTGTATTGGCAGAAACGATAGGTCTTTGGTTCTTTTATGAAAAGATGACAATTCCAGAAAATCGAATGTCCGCAGCTTTTTGGGTATATCAGATTTCTATCCTCACTTGTTTCTTTACATTGACACAGGTTCCATATAATGCAACCATCATTGCTCATGAAAATATGAAGATTTATGCTTGGGTTGGTATTGTGGAAGTGATATGTAAATTATTGGTGGTTTATTTATTGATAATCTCACCTTTTGATAAATTAATATTTTACGCAAGTCTTCTTTGCTTGATACAAATCTCCATTATATGCTTTTATCGTATATATTGTTCAAGGAATTATAAGGAAAGTTCTTTAAAGCTCTATAAAGATAAAGGTTTGTATAAAGAAATGTTTGGTTATGCTGGTTCAGATTTAATTGGAAGTATATCTGTTCTTGCTCAAGGTCAAGGTTTGAATTTATTACTGAATGTTTTCTTTGGACCTGTAGTTAATGCTGCACGTGGAGTAGCTTATCAAGTACAAGGTGCTGTTACACAGTTCTCCAATAACTTTATGACTGCAGTTAGACCACAGATTATTAAATCTTATGCCCAAGGCGATGTTGAAGGTATGATGAGACTAGTTGTTAATAGCAGCTGTTTTTCATATTACTTGATGTGGATAATCTCTTTTCCTATTATGTTGGAATCTGATTATATCTTAAGGTTATGGTTGGGACAGTATCCTGAGCATACTGTGAATTTTCTTAATTTAGTGTTAGTATTATGCTTGATACAAACATTAAAAACTCCAAGAAGTACTGTATTTCATGCCACAGGTCATCTGAAATTTGTCAATATGGTTGTTGGCTCTATCCTTTGTACAGCATTCCCTTTGGCATATTTATTCTTGAAATTTGGAATGTCGCCTGAAACCGTGTTTTGGGCTGCAAATATTACAATGTTATTTTCTGAAATAGCAAGTGTTTTTGTTTTGAAGAGGTATATAAAGTATTCAATACTTTCATATCTCCTTCATGTTCATGGAAGATGTTTATTGATATCATGTGTATCTGCTATGGTGCCATTCTTCTTTTTTAATAAATTTATGGAGCCTTCTTTTATACGTTTGTTATCTACAATTATGATGACAAGCTTCTGTATAATTGTTTCTGTATTAATTTTTGGAATGGATCACGATATGAGGAAAAAACTTATGAACTTAATTTTAAATAAAATAAAATGACCAACATTTTACTTAGTAATGGGGTTGAGATGCCTCCAATCGTTGAAGCTACAAATTGGATGGGCTATCCTGTCATGAAACAGCTTGTTAAAACTGGCCTTCAGATAGGTTTTCGAGCATTTGATACTGCACGAGACTATGGTAATGAAGATATTGTAGGACGTGTGATGAAAGAATGCCTGGCAGAGCAAAGCCTTAAGCGTGAAGATATATTCATTACGACAAAGATTGGTAATAGCCAGCAAGCTTTGGGCAACATAGAAGAACAGGTGGATATGTCACTTAAAAACTTGCAAACAGATTATATAGATCTTTGGCTTATGCATTGGCCTTATCCAGACCATTATGTTGATACGTGGCATAAGATGGAGAAGGTGTATAAGAGTGGTAAAGTAAGAGCCATCGGTATGGCAAACTATCGAATTCGTCATTTTGAGCATCTTTTTAAGGAAGGTGTTGAAATTATGCCGCATTGCGTACAGATGGAACTTCACCCTATGCGTACAGCAGAAGATATTGTTTCTTATTTAAAGGAACGCAATATAGCTATTCAGGCCTATTCTCCGCTTTGTCGAATGATTCCAAAAATTAGGGAAAACGATATGTTGAAGGAGATTGCAGAAAAGCATGGCAAGTCTGTAGGACAAGTCATTCTTAGATGGCATATTCAAAATCATACAGTTCCTGTTTTCAAATCTTTAAAGCCAAAGAGGCTTGCAGAGAATTTTGATATCTTCGATTTCTCTTTGTCAGAAGATGAGATGAAAATGATAGCTTCATTAGATGAAGATTATAAATATCATATAGAATCTACCAGTTGCCCTGGTTATTAATATAGAAAGGACATATATGAGTTCAATTAAAAAAGTCATCAAAAAGGCAATAAAAGTCTCAACAGGTTGTGAAATTTTATATAAGACCAATTGGTATAAGTCAATGTTCCGTGACTTAAATCACGAAATATATCCTGATAATGTATGGTATCGTGACCATGATGAGCGAAACTACGACTTGGTAAACTTAGGTAGTAGTGGTGGTAAGTGGGCTTTCGATTATGCAGACTTGAATATACTGGCAATGAATTGGGCACAACAGCCACAGACTTTGCTCGAAGACTACAATCTGCTCCGTCATTTCCATAGTATCTTAAAACAAGGTGGATATGTACTTATTACTATCATGCCATTCACTGGTCTCAATAAGAAGATAGGACTGATGGATGCCATGAAGTATGTAAAGTTCGATATACAAGGAGAACCGATTCAACCTTATATGTTTAAGGAAGCTCAGCGCTATGCCAATTATCCTATCCTCTTCAAGAAACAAGCCTTCAAGGCTTTGATAAAGTATTTCTTGGGAAGGGATAAGAAGATTGGGAAGCGCCCAGAAACCCAGTTGGATTTGAACCCAATGTCAAAAGAAGAACTGGAAATGGATGCTAAAAGATGGATTGATGGATGGAAACGACAGTTTGGTATATTTGATTTTGATGCCCCTCTTACAAAAGAGAATGAAGAAGGAAGAGCTTATAGAATTAAATTGATGCAAACGCTCATCGACTTCTGCACAGAGCGAGGTTACAAGCCTGTATATGTCATTCCGCCAGTAACAGAGCATCTTGCTAAATACTTTACTCCTAAGTTTGAAGAAACATATATTTACGACTATTTGAAAGAAGTAAATCGTGATGTTTTAACTTTAGACTATAGTAAGGATAAAGAGTTTAGATTCAACGATGCCCTCTTCTTTAATAGTTTCTTCCTTAATAAAAAAGGTCGGAAGCTCTTCACGAGAAGAGTACTTGAAGATTTGAAAATTTGGGTATAATAAGATTCGATCTCTTGTCTATATTCAGAAATTAAATCAAGTGAAGTATGTTAGCGTTTAAATATATTAAGCATTAGTCCATCAACAATGTTGGACGTTAGTTAGTTATTGCGTATGAAAATAGGAATAATTACATATTGGCAGTCTAAAGATAATTATGGACAATTATTGCAATGTTTTGCATTGCAAAAGTACTTTGATAGTCTTGGACATGAAGCTTATTTGATAAGATATGATTTCATAAACCGCATTTTACCACGAAATAAGTTTAAAATTCTTATAAAATGCTTATTGCTATATCCAATAGTAAAACATTTTTGGCAGAAAAATAAAGATACAGGCTATAACTTGCTGATATCAGAAATTGACGAGAAAAATAAGCAAAGATGCTTTGATTCTTTTAGAGAAGAACATCTAGTAAAATCTCATAAAGTGTACAAATCTTTGTGTGAACTTCAAGAAAATCCTCCTATGGCAGATTTGTATGTTACCGGAAGTGATCAAGTTTGGAGTCAATTGCTTAATTTAAAAGAGAATGAAGTTTTCTTTTTAAATTTTGGTAATAATGAAACTAAACGTATTTCGTATGCTGCAAGTTTTGCTATGGACAAATATCCTAGAAGATTATATAAGATATTAAAAGAAAATCTCGCTAGGTTTCAAGCAGTTTCAGTACGAGAAAATGTTGGAGTTAACATATGCTCTGATGTCGGAGTTTCAGCTCTGCTTGTTGTTGATCCAACTTTGTTGTTGAATAGCCATTTCTATAGAAAACTTTCATGTAAATGCAAGCATTCAAATTATGTTTATATTTATAGCTTGAATATTTCTAATGCAGATGAATTGTATTATGATAGCGTAAAACAAATGTGTGACAAACGCAATTATAACATAATTGTAACGCCTGCGTCTGGATGTGTTCCAGGATTTGAGCTGTTTTCTGGTGTAGTGTATGACTATGCAACAATACCGGAATGGTTGTCAAACATAGACAATGCTAGTCTAGTTGTTACAACAAGTTTTCATGGAGTGGTTTTTTGTATTCTGTTTCATACTCAATTTGTTTATATTCCTTTAAAAGGATCTTTATCAAAGATGAACAATAGAGTATTAAATTTACTGAATGAGTTAGGACTTAATGATATGGTAGCTACTTCTGGCTCTAAAATAAATGAAATTGCTGATAAGAAAATAAACTGGGCTAACGTTGATGATAGACTTAACGAAATGAAAATTTCTTCGGAGGCCTTTTTAAAGCATAATTGCAATGAAAGTACTATATGATAATCAAGCATTTACTTTTCAACGATTTGAAAGCGAATCAAAATGCTTTTGTGAATTGATTCGTAACATGCTTGTTGCTTATTTTTTAATATTGTTTTAATATGAAAGTTTTATATGACCATCAAGCGTTTACAATGCAACATTTTGGAGGTGTTTCGAAATGTTTCTGTGAATTGTTATTGCACAGGCCAGTAGATATGGATATAGACATTGCTGTCAAGCAAACTAATAATACTCATCTTATAGATAGTAAACTTGTTGAAGGCCTTATTCATCCGACAATGGATTTTCAGACATTTGCTAAGCGTTTTCCATTTATTGCCAAGCATAAGATTTATCAATTACTTAATACTTTGTCCCTAATTAGAGGTTCTGAGTTCTTAAATAAAGAAGAATCTATTCGTAAGATAAAAGATAATAATTACGATGTGTTTCATGCAACGTTTTTCGACGATTATTTCCTGCCATATATAGGTGATAAGCCGTTTGTTATAACTGTGCATGATATGATGCCGGAGATATTTCCTGATTATTTCAGAAAACCGAATCCCGAAACTAAAAGAAAGAAAGAACTTTGCGAAAAAGCAGCAGCTGTAATTGCTGTTTCTGAGAATACCAAAAAGGATCTTATCCGTATTATGGATATTCCTGAAGAGAAAATTCATGTGGTATATCATGGTGGTCCAAAAGTTACTGAAAAGTTTTCCTTACCGTTAATTGATGGAGACTATTTTCTTTATGTTGGTCAGCGTGATGCTTATAAAAACTTTCATCAAACATTGCTTGATTTCTCTTTATTTCATAAGCGATTTCCTCAAGTAAAATTAGTATGTACCGGAAAGCCTTTTATGCTTATTGAGAATACATGGATTGCTGATTTAGGTTTAGAAAATAATGTGGTCTTCATTAGACCATCTGATTTTGAATTATTGAATCTTTACCATTATGCAATAGCATTTATATACCCTTCATTATACGAAGGGTTTGGAATGCCAATACTAGAGGCATTTTCCTGCGGCTGTCCTGTATTGTTAAATAAAAAAAGTTGTTTTCCAGAAATAGCAGGTGATGCTGCTATGTATTTTGAATCAGGCCAAAGTGGATCAAATCTTACCTTTGAATTAATGCGTAATTATCTTATGACAGATAAAGAAAGAAAAGATATTATAGAAAAAGGTTATACACGTTTACGAAAATTTTCTTGGAAATCGTCTGCAGACAAGTTAGCATATATATATAATGAGGTTTGTAGTTAGTAATATTATTTCTAAAATATTTAGTATTGATATTTATGATACATTTTTTTAAAAAAATGACCAGTTTTGATTATTTAATGTTATCATTGCTTGGTTATGATCTAATATTTACTTTAGGTCCGCTACTGATGCCTAAATTGGTTTATAATGTAATACAATTAATTTGTGTGGTTTTATTCTTCTACACATATATTAAAGAGAAAAAATCAATAAAATTTTTAGATCCTGACATTAGATTTATTTTAATGTTCTTTATTGTATGGAATTTTTTAGTTGTTATCTATAGTTTGTTGACGGTTGGTAATGTTAGACTTCTTATGCTTTATATTGTACAACCTAATTCCTTTTTAATTTATTTGACGCCATTATTGATGTTGATAAAGTTTGACGCAAATAAAATAAAGAAATTATCTAAGTGGTTGTTTGTGAATATAGGCTTAGGATTGTTCTTTTATATATTATTGAGAAATCGCATTGCTGTAACAGACTTGAGCGACATTAACATAGCAGGAAATTTATCTCTTTATACTTATTTAAATATAGCTCAATATCCGAGTTCTTGTTTTATGGCGGCAGCTTTTGTTTTTATTTTGGGGAATTATACATCAAAGTGGAAATCTTGTTTCTTGTGGATGGCTTTTGGCGTTGCTGTTGTTGCTGCGTTGTTGATGGGACGACGATCAAGTGCATTAATACCTGTGGCTGTTTGTTTAGCAAAAATATTTTTTAATTTTTACAATAAACCGAAAACTGTCATTCTTATAATTATTTTAATGTTGGGTATTTACATGGGCTATGATTATATAGAAAAGAATTTTTTTTCAACATTTATCATATTGCAAGAACGAGCGTTAGATAATACTCGTTATTGGGTTGAGCATGATTATTATCGCGATATGCATGGATGGGATTATATTATTGGGCGCGGCTCTGAAGGTCTTGTTTTTAGTTCTGAATTAGGTAGAAGACCTATAATAGAAACTGGTTATTTGAATATGATCTTGCATGGAGGTATTATATATTTATTTTTATATCTTTATCTTCTTGTTCTTTCTGCAGTAAGGGGGTTCTGTTCGAATAATAATTTACTTAAGGCAATGTCCATGTTCATAATTATTATGATTGCATGTTTATACCCTGGTGGTCATCTCCATTTTTCGTTAGGTACAACTGCACTATGGGCTTGTGTTGCTTGTTGTTCTAATTCTAAATATAGACAATGTAATATTAGTATTAAACTATAAAATAGTGATAAAATGAATATCTCAATTATAACAATATGTTTTAACGCAGCAGATGATTTGAAAAAAACAATAAAGTCTGTTCGTGCGCAAGTTTTTAATGATTATGAGTATATAGTCGTGGATGGTGGTAGTAAAGATGCTACTTCTGAGATTATAAAAAGTAATGCTGATGTTATTACAAAATGGGTCAGTGAACCAGATAAGGGTATCTATGATGCTATGAATAAGGGTATCAAGATGGCTACTGGTGATTGGGTTATCATGATGAATGCTGGGGATGTCTTTGCTGATTCGGATGTCTTACAAAATGTCTTCGCTCATGTAATTTCTGATAAAATAACATTCTTGTATGGAGATACCCTTTCCAAACAAAAGAATGGAAAGTTGTTGAGAAGAATAACTTCGTGGAAGGATGGCAATGTAAATCACCAAGCTGTCATTTATCGTCGTAAGTTGCATGAGGAGCATGGATTGTACATAGTAACAAAAAAGATTATCATCTCTGATTATTTGTTCTTTGTAAGAATCCCTGAAGAACAAGTGCAGAAGTTGGATTTGGCAATTTCAATTAATGATCCAAATGGCATTTCTAACCAAGGTAATTGGGCTAGACAGCAGGCATTGTGCGCCGATGTGGTCTTTCGAAGAAGAACATTTTGGGGAATGGTCAGATTTTATGTCTGGAAACAGATAAAGGGTATCTTGCCAACTTCTTTTAAAGATAAAGTTAAACTAATGATAGGATTACAAAAGAATTATGGATAGAAATAATATTTGTACCAAAAAAGAGTTAGCCTTTTACATAAAGGCTGACTATATGATGGGACATGGAAAATGGAAGCCTTCGTTTATCACAAGAATAAAAGAAATAATATTTCCCATTAGTGTCCAATAAAAATTGGACACGTTAATTAATTAATCAAATAGTCCCTTAAAAAGGGGATATTCGAGTTCTTTGACATCGTTGAAAATAGTCTTATCAAATAGATCTCTTAGGTGGTAAGCATCCAACCCCTATTTTGGCGGTTTGAACAATAAGTGCTACCTTTGCGCC
>ERZ1034847.894-NODE-894-length-10684-cov-61.061248_pt1 | contig 10684 bp, 10 predicted proteins | sample MGYA00520633_ERZ1034847 | MGnify/ENA primary metagenome ERZ1034847 (study PRJEB33766, sample SAMN09781732) | gut metagenome | biome: gut microbiome | host: Homo sapiens | place: Madagascar | study: EMG produced TPA metagenomics assembly of the PRJNA485056 data... | reverse complement strand
TTCTGTCGCATATCGGTTGGGTATCGGCAGCGATGATGTTTATCAGTTGTGCCTGCCTTTTCGGTATTGGATCTCCTGAGCAGTTTCTCATCGTGAAGCACAGCGAGGGTGGCGAAATGCTGGGTGGTTGCTGCATTCAGGCAGCCTTCAATCTGGGCAATGCCCTGGGTGCTTTCTTGGGCGGAATCCCCGTGGCGATGGGATTGGGATATAATTACCCTGCGCTCATCGGTGTACCGATGGCATTGGTTGGAGCCTTCTGTCTCCTGATGTTTCATCGTAAATACGAGTAAATAGTTGTATTTCAAGTTTGGAAAATTCAAAAGTATATGGAAATCGCTATAGAACGTTTTGGCAGTTATCATCATGCCGTAAGTGGTAGATTGTTGATACGGTTGGCGCAACAGCTTGCTTAAACTTTGGTTCTAAAGATTGAGAAAACCTGGATTGACATGTCATTTTGCTCTGTTTCCTATGACAGAATTTGATGAAAATCAAGAAAACGGCCCTTTTTTGAAGTTTTTCTCAAAAACATTGTGTGCGTACACAAAAAGGCATTACCTTTGCACTCGAAAAGATTGAATAACGAATAATTAAAGTAAAGAAAGGATAACTATTATGATGGTATTAGTAATGACACTGGCAGTTGTAGCTGCTCTTTTTGCAGAGGTTGTAAATGTCAACAAGAAGATTAGCCTCGGCAAGTAATCAAACCTTGAGAGGCATCTCCGGATGCTTCCAGGAAGTTGATTCGAAATAAGGTAAAGATTAGGATAACAGATAAATATAGAGAAAGGATAAAAGTTATGATGGTATTAGGTATGATTTTGGCAATGATCGTTGCTGGATGCGCTGAGTATGGCGCAAGAACTAATATGAAGAACTTCGCTTAACAGCCGTTCTTCTTTCAATTTGAGAGAATTTAAACAGTAGTTGCATAGATAAATAAAGGAAAGGCAGTTGTTGGCATTAGAAGGATGCCAGCAGCTGCCTTTTCGTTTTTTCTCAGTTGAACTTTTTCGGTCTCGCTATTTTTTTCGGGCTATTCCTTTGCTTGTATCATTATTTTTTGTAACTTTGCCGAAAGAAATTAAAAAGGCAGCAATATGAAATATCCTATCGGCATACAGAGTTTCGAACAAATCATAGAAGATGATTATGTTTATCTCGATAAGACGGCATTGGTCTATGACTTAGTGACTAATGGTAAAATATACTTTCTGAGTCGTCCACGACGATTTGGAAAGTCGTTGCTCGTATCTACCTTGAAATGCTATTTCGAGGGTAAGAAGGAACTGTTCAAGGGGCTTGCCATCGACAAGCTGGAGAAGGAATGGAAGCAATATCCTGTGTTCCATCTCTCTTTTGGTGGTCAAAACTTTGTAGAGCCTTATGCGTTAGACAAAGTGTTGGAGGAGTTTGTTGCTATGGCAGAACGTATCTATGGGCGTGAGGAGTTGGCCGAGACTTTAGGTAGTCGCTTTAAGGCAGTGTTGGGGAAAGCTCATCAGAAGACAGGAATGAGAGCTGTCGTACTCATTGATGAGTATGACAAGCCTTTGCTTGATGTGATGGATATGGATATTTCTGTGCAGAATGAATATGGAAAGATGACTTTGGAGGATTATAATCGCAATCTGCTCAAAGGCGTATATTCTGTGTTCAAGGAAGCTGATGATGACCTGCAGTTTGTCTTGCTCACGGGTGTCACCAAGTTCTCACAGGTGAGCGTGTTCAGTGGCTTCAATCAGCCTAACGACATCAGTATGGATGAGCATTACGAGGCACTTTGTGGAATTACGGAAGATGAATTGTATTCTACCTTTGATGAACAAATCAAGGCGATGGCCGTGAGATACAAGACGACGGAGGAAGGGATGAAATACAAACTGAAAAGGAAGTTTGATGGTTATCACTTCAGTCCTAATATGCTTGATATCTATAATCCTTTCAGCATCTTGAATGCTTTGAGCAAGAAGATTCTGGCAGATTATTGGTTCCGCACCGGTTCGCCAACCTATCTTGTTCGCCTATTGTCTCATTTTGATGAGAACATCAACGAGATGGTGAACAGGTTTTATCCTACGAGTAGTTTTATCGACTACAAGGCAGATGTGGAATCACCGTTGCCTATGATTTATCAGAGCGGTTATCTTACCATCAAAGACTGGAATATGGATACCGATTCCTATCTCCTGGATTTTCCGAATGATGAAGTGAGAAGCGGTTTCCAGACGCTGGTCAAAGCAGCAAAGCGAAGGTAGGGTAGATTGTGTGGTAGAGACTCCGAACTATATCTACATCTTCGAATTCAAACGTGATGGTTCGGCAGAGGAAGCCCTGAAGCAGATAGAGGATATGGGCTATGCCAGGGAATATGCAGCAGATGGCAGAAAGATTTATCAGATAGGCTGCAACTTCTCATCGAAGACGGGAACCATTGATGGGTGGAAGATGAAGTAGGTGATTTGCAAGAATTACCCGAAGATGTAGTGATGTGGCTTTGTTAAGAATGAATCTTCTTTACATTTGCTTGCCTGAGATTCTCGTATTTTCAGACGCTTATTGTTTCTTTGAGAATATCACAAATATGAAGAAAAATAGAAACTTGTTGATAATCAGGTATTTGTGATTTGTTGACAAGATGGTGCCGTTGAGAAAAATCTATAGTTGTACGACTATAACCCCTATAGTTGTACAACCATAACTCTACAGTTGTACAACCATAGCATGTATAGTCGTACAACTGTAACTTTATAGTCGTACAACTATAGGGCTTGTTCTTAATATAGAGCAGAAAACAAGAATTCCCAGCCTCTCATTCCCCTTGTTTTTATCGCTAGATTCCAAACTTGTAGGTATATGAATTTTGGTTATAAATATTGACGGGAGGTATTTTTGCAATTTTAATTTGAACTAAAAAAAGGAGGAATAAGGCCTTATGGAAAATGGGGAAGATGTTCCCGAATGGCTGAAGAATGGGGATTATGAGTTTGAGTATAATATTATAAGATAAGATCAATTGTGTGTCTGATTTAGCAAAGAGGGTGTGTCATAAGTAAATGATTCACCCTTTTTTGTTTGTTGGAATGTTACAGATATGTTGTTGGAAAACATAGTATAAGTTGTTAGAAAAGATAGTATATGTTTTTGAGTTAGTTAGTATCTCCGGTCGCACAACAGCTGTTGTGCGCTTGCATAGCAGCTGATATGCGCATGCACAACAGGTGATGTGCATGCGTAGGTCAACTGTTATGCGCCAACTGTAATTTAGACTTATGATGCCTCCTCTTTGTCATTTGGTACATACAGAATGACATTTCATACAAGGTAGGTTTAGATATTTGGCTGATAGAAATAATCTTCTTACTTTTGCGCTCGTAATCGGGAAGCGATAGAAGAGAATGATTCGTGAAACGAGGAAAATGAAGTATAACCCTTTTAATATATAATAAGGTATGAAGAAGATTATGATTTCGTTGATGCTGGTAGTAGCTGCCACCACAACCAGTTTTGCAAAGAGTAACAACACCGATGTGGCAAATGCCGTAAAGAGTGTAGCCGAGCAGGTAAAGCAGGCTCCATCCGGTACAATGTATGGTGTGGTTGAGAATACCAAGCATCACATCATTATAGCTACTCCTTTCGGAAAGTACACCATTGAGAAGAAGGACGGCGGCGTTAGCTTTATGGGAATGTCGGCAATGTTAGTGAGTGCCAAGAATGGCGTGTATCAGGTGAAGTCATCGCTCGGTAATTTCTTGGTGAATACGAGAAAGGGGGCGGTGGTGAAGAACTAAAATTGAAAAAAACAAAGAAAAAAAAGGCATAGGATAAAAAAACTAGTTAAAAGTTTGGAGAAATCAAGATAATTTTATATTTTTGCAATGTCTATTCTTTACTGCTCCTTAGGGGGTAAAAAGTGAGGAATGTACATATACATAAAAGGCGTAACTGTACGCTTTGGTTTTGACTGTGTAAGAATCTCGCAAATTCCATCTATCTGTCAAAAACAAAGCAACGGGGACGCCCTATGGGGTGTATTATATACAGCCCTCTTTGGCTTCGGATGTTTCATTCGTTGGTAGGGAGGGGAAACTATATTTGCATCTACGTGGGGCTTTCTGCGTTGCTCGTTTCGGCAGATAGGGCAATGCGAGAGCCTTTACACAGTGGAACGAGTGACAGATTGGCTCCACGTTTTTTGTATATGCTTAAAAACTTAATAATTATGCCATTAGGAGTCAAATGGTTTGTTTTAAAATTTATAAAATATGAATCAGACAAATTATTTGAAGCTCTTTTCTATTGTAGCTTTTTTGGCTTTAGCCTCTGTGAGTTGTTGGGCGACAGCAGAATCTTTGCATTTGCTGTTGTCTTCTTGGCCAACAATTATGTGTTGGATTGTAACTGTTTGCTTTTTTGTTATAGCCTCCTTGGGAACTAAAATGATAGTAGATAGTTTGAATCAAAAGATTTATATGGAAAAGAGAGGAATGAATCTTGTTTTAGGCATAATCATTCTTGTAGTTTTTTGGCTTGTATGTAGTTTGCCAACCAATACTCATACTTTTTTTTATCGTACAGTAATCAATGATAAGGTTACGACTGACATCTCAACAACATGTGGTTATTTGGGACAAATAAAGAATAATAGCAATAATAAGAAGCAGGCATCCTTGAAGGTAAATGAACTGAAAAATAGTTTAGACGCCTTGTTGGGAGAATTGGAGGCTGAAATTATGAATGAGGCAAATCCTGGCTTTGGTCCTAAATCTAAAGAAATATTCCGTAAGTTTGCAAAATTATTATGTGTTGATAAATTGGAACCATTGGCGATTAAGGGAACTTCAAAGCAGGATAGACAAAAATTGTGTGATGCCTATCGTACGAAGTTCTATATATTGGCTGATTCCAGAGCAAACAATATTATGAACAATATCATGACGCCTAATGCAGAAAATTTGAAGGAGACAAAAGCTATAGAGCAGAATTTGCATATAGTTAAGTTATCTATAGATAATGGTACCATTGATTTGAATGATGCTGACGATATTAAGGATGTTTGTGATAAATTGAATCAAGGGTATAATACGATAAAAAAGAATAAGGATTTTGTTAATTTCTCTTCAAAGGAAGACGAAATGTTATATACTGCAGATAATCCTGTAACTAAAGTCAAGAGAATGATTAGTGTTTTTGACGTTTGGGAAGATTTCTTGAAAGGTCAATATGCTGGTCATGGATTTGCATTCTGGATAGTAATTTCTATTTTGGTTGATGTTGCTGCGTTTATATTCTTTGATATTGCTTTCAAAAAAAGAGAAATGATGTAAGTTTCACCTATTAATTTTAAATAAAATGGCAGATATAAATTTTGGAGAACCAGCAGAGGTTAAGGTGCCTGTTGTTGATACTGAAAATAAGGATATTCTTAATAGTAATCCTTTGTCTGATGTGAATACCAATGCTTCTGAGATAGATGATAAGGGTATGAGTGTGGAGGAATTGAATGACCCCAATAAAATAAAGGTTACGATTGCTGATAGAGATACTCCTGTCATCGTTTTGTTTGGTCCACCAGCTTGTGGTAAAACAATGACTTTGATTCGTTTGTCACGTTTTTTGCAAAAGGAAGGCTATACTGTTCGCCCAGATGAGTCTTTTCGTCCAAGCTTTGATAGACATTATAAGGAAATGTGCGATAATTTTGACTCGATGATAAATAGCGAAGATGCAGCTGCTTCAACAAGTGGTATCAACTTTATGTTGGTAAAGGTTTTGCATGAAGGAAGAACAATATGTCAAATTTTGGAAGGACCTGGTGAGTATTATTTCAAGCCGGAAAGTCCTCATGAGAATTTTCCAAAGTATGTCAATGCAATCATTAATAGTAATAATCGAAAGATTTGGGCAATAATGGTAGAACCTGCTAAGACCAATGAGCGCATGGATCAAATGGCAAGAAATAATTATGTAAGTAAAATTCGCTTATTGAAGACCAAGATAGCACCTTCTGATAAAGTCGTTTTTGTCCTCAATAAAGTTGATGAGACGGATTTTGTAGTTGGTCCTGGTAATGTTAAGTTAGAATTAGCATTAAAGAATACTGATTATTGGTATCCAAACATCTTTGTGCCATTCAAAAATCAGAATCCTATAACAAAATTATGGAATCCGTTTAATTTTGATTTTTGTCCTTTCCAAACTGGAGACTTCTCAAAAGCTGCAGATGGGCAACTGACATTTGAAGAGGGACATGATGTGTATCCGAGAATACTCTGGAGAACTTTTGTTAAACGAATAAGAGGATAATAAAATGGATGTTGAATTTTTTATTCATGGTGTACCCAAAGGCGAAAGTTTTTGGGGAAAAAGTGAGGAAAAGAACTTTTTAGGTCAGTTTTATGATGGTAAGACTGATGTGGAGAAAATGTATATTTACTCACGAAGTCTAAATGGTGCTAATTTTGTGTACTATACATATTTGGTTTCTAATACGATTGACGTGAATGGACGTTCTGGAGGTTACTTTGGAATGACTCTTCGTATGGATGCTTATTGCTTAGATTATATTGCGATGTATCAAATTTTGTCTTTGGTATATCGTAATCATATCGTAGGTTCTATTTTACAGATAGTTAAGGATAGAGTACAATATAAAATTGGTGATTTTGGGAATCTTTCCGATGTATTGAAAGATATTCAAAACAAAGTTTTTGGTTTGATACAGACTAGTTTTGGAAGTACAAGTTTTCTGCAAATTCCAAAAGTAATGTCTGAAGGTGGTAAATCAACTGTTGCTCTTAATTTGTATGACTATTCACAAGAAGATGTGATGAAATGTGTTTCTTCCTACTCTCGTATTGCCTTGTCACCATATTATGCTTCGAAGAAAGTTGCAGAATTGAAGAATGGGTATGATAAGCAGGTGGATATTGTGCAAAAGCAATGTAACCAGCAAATTCTTCAAGAGCGTGAAATTGCATCTGAAGATAAAAAATCTTTGTCTCGTAAACTGCAAGAAATGACTTCTTCTATGTCTGCATTGCAAAGTGAGATGAAGGAAAAGGATGATAAAATAAATAGTTTGCTGAATCAGGTTCGACAAATGGAAGCTACTATTCGTCAGCAAGGTAAATTGCGTAAGATAGAAGAGGTGGTAACAGAGATTAAGAATCCTTTGGCAACGTTGGTGAAGCTTTTGGGTGAAATAGTTCCTCTTTTCAAAGATGAGAATACGAATGTTCAACCTCCAGTGGTATCAACGAAAAAGAAAAAAGAGAAATTTTCCTTTTTTCCGTTTTTTCGTAAAGCATTAACCCCGGTACTCCTATTAGTATTACTTGGTATGGTATGTGTCTTGGGATATCAGATAAAAACAAAAATTAGCGGAGTAGTTGATCAGGTAGATTGTTTGCATAAACAAAATAAACGTGTTGAGTCTAATCAGCGCTCCATTTTTAAAATGATGAGAAGTGTGGGTAAGACGAATTCTGCTGTTCAAGCATCAGAAACTTCAAATGATCATGCTGGCAAAAATAGAAAATAATGGATAGACGTTTGTTTCTTATATTACTTTTTCCTTTGTTAATGAGTTGTGCAAAGGAAAAGAAACGTCCAGTCTATGTAGATACTTCGGATTTTGGAGAGGAACAAGTAGATTCTTCTTCAATATCCGAAGAAAGTATAAAGTCTGGAAGTAAAGAGATTATTGTGCCTTTTCGTGAAAAGAATGGGGTGAAGTATGTTAGGGTTGCTGTTAATGGTGTCGGTTTAGATATGATTTTCGATACAGGTTGTTCTAGTACATTGATATCTATAGCTGAGGCTAGGTACCTTTATGAGAAGGGTAAACTTACAGATGAGGATGTTCTAGGTATGGCTAACTCACAAGTTGCAGACGGTTCTATTGTAGAGAATATGGTTGTGAATCTGAGGGAAGTTGTTATTGATGATCAGATAACTTGTCCCAATGTTCAGGCGGTAGTTTCGGCTAATATCAATGCGCCTTTATTATTAGGAAATGAGGTATTGAATCGATTAGCTACCATTACGATAGATAATGATAATCAAACTCTGAATTTTAAATTAAAAGAATAATGAATAATTCTACATATCTTTTTGGATTAATAGGTGGTAGGTTTTATCAAATGCCACATGATTATTTGAATTCTGTACTTTCTAATCTGCCTAAGAAAAAGTCTTTTAAGCAGTCTCAAATTGTAGTACATCGTGATTCCAACTTGATGTATTATTGCTATATAAGACAGCTTTCAGCTAAAGACTATCTAGGTATTTGTGTGTTGGTTAACGATATATATATGACTGACATAGCAGCTATGTTTGCACAATTTGAGAAATGTATTACTTCTTTGGTTGTGGATGGTGAAATTCTGAAATTCTCAGAAAAGGGAGATGTTGAGTTTGCGTGCAATACGTTTATTGAGAAATCTGACTATGTCAATCAGTTTCTTGGAGAATTACATACGTCTTTTTCGCTTTTAGGGAAGGAAAAGAAACTTCCAGTGTTGAATTATGCTGTAAGCAAAGATGATTGTAAGGTATTTGAATATTCAGATAAACAGGAAGATATCCTGACAGCCTCATATACCTATGGATATACGTTTGTTTATAAAGATAAGAACTATTCAACAGTCTCTTTGAACAGTTACAAAGGTGTTATTACTCAAAAGGAGAAGAAAATTATAGAGCTCAAAGCTGAAATAAATAAGTTGACTGATTCCAAGAAAGAACTTGCAAAGCAGGTGAATAGTTTGAAGAATAAACAACGCAATATGAAATGGGTTGGAGTGTTTGCTTTGGTTGCTTTTGTTTTGGGTGTTATTGTGTGGAATAAAGTTCTTTTCCCTAGCATCGTAACAAATTATGATGCAGGTGAGTATATGTATTATGGTCCAATGGAGAATGGAAAGCCTAATGGAATTGGCATCGCCATATATCCAAAGAATGACAAGATGAAACGTTTGTATTATTATGGTAATTTTACAGATGGACAGCGTGTCGATTCTGCGGCGATAATGTTTTATAAAGATGGCTCTTATTTTAGAGGATCCATGAATAATGATAAATGGTTTAAGGGTATCTTCTTCGACGTGGAAAAAGAGCATTTTATCGGTGAATTTAATAATGGAGAACCATGGAATGGTACTTGGTATAAGCATATTCCTGTTCAAAAAATAATTGATGGAGAATAGTATGGAAAAGATAGTCAAGAGATTACTATTTATTTTTTTCTTGTCTTTTGTATTTCTTTCGGTCGGTGCGCAGTCTAAGCCTAAAAGAGATGTTACAAAAGATAGGAAGCCTGTGACTTCTGTACCTAAAGTGCAAAAGAGTATACCTAGGTTTGAAAATAAAGTGGCGATGAATAGTCCACGTAAAAATATAAGAAATTCATCTTCTAGACATAAAAAACGTTCTTCGAAAACATTGAGGAGAAGACATAGTCTAGCAACTTATCTTTATGTTGATGGTCGAAAAAGCGTTTCGTTAAATATAGGACATTTAAGTTCAAAATTAGAACTTCTAGTGAGTACTGACGGTCATGATTGGACGGTTACAAATTTGCCATCTTGGTGTTCTTATATAAAAACGTCTTCTAATAGCTTTATGCTATATTCCTTGGCAAATTCAGAATATGAAGATCGAAGTGGTTATTTTTATGTTGTGGCGGATGATCAATACCTACGTGTAGATATAATGCAAACTGCTGTTCCTTTTAATGTGAATAACATAAAGGCTACTATTAGTACAATGTATTTGAACCACAATTGTTCGTCTTCCTTATTGGTTTATGCGACGATATATGTTCAAAATGCAAAAGGCATAGAGTTGGTACCTGTAGTTTTCGTTAATGATGGTACAGGATCGCCTGTTAAAGCTTCAAATTCTTGGAATTCATATGCTATGGCAGGTTCTGGTGATGTTTATGTTGCTGGTAATACCATAAAGCCAACTGCAAATAGTAGTCAATCTTTTACTGTATCAATGTACTTGCCAAATAATGCTATGCAATTGCGTAAAAAGAAAGATGAATTGCGTTGTTTTCTTTGTCTTTATTGTCCGAGAACAAGGAGTTATGTTGCGGGGGCGGCTTATGTAGATTTTAAGGCAAAGGTTAAAAAAGGTATGGTGATAACATCGTCATATTGATATGAAATATACTGATAATGAGGATGAACAACATCTGAGGCTGGATTGGAAAGAAAAATAGGTAAGATGGTGTTGAATGCCATCTTCGGAAAAAGAAAATGATTTGATATGAGAAAGTTGAATCTTCTATCTATGTGTTTTGTGCTTATGGTTATGCTATCTTGTAACCATAAGCCTAAACCTGCAGTGATAGTGGTAAATGCTGATAGCCTATCTGAAACAATAAAGAATACAGCGCCAAGTTCCAATACTAGAACTTTTGTCAATCGGAAAGACTCTGGGGAATTGATAGTCTTTACACCGATATACAATACTGTAGATTTGGTTTGCGGTAAGCGACCAAACAAAGACACAGATATGTCTGTGATCTATTGTGCTGAGGCTGCGTTTACAGGGGAATGCCTGGATTCTTTTGCGCATCGCAATGTTGCAGGAAATCATGTATCTGGTGGCATTTTTTATAGAGGCTACGTGGCTAAAACGAATACGGGGGCTTTTGTTTGGTATC
>ERZ1034847.890-NODE-890-length-10713-cov-6.712141_pt1 | contig 10713 bp, 7 predicted proteins | sample MGYA00520633_ERZ1034847 | MGnify/ENA primary metagenome ERZ1034847 (study PRJEB33766, sample SAMN09781732) | gut metagenome | biome: gut microbiome | host: Homo sapiens | place: Madagascar | study: EMG produced TPA metagenomics assembly of the PRJNA485056 data set... | reverse complement strand
CAGACCTTACCGCAGGACATTTAAGGATTTATTCCGGGAATTTGATGTCCGGTCTGCGAGAAATCAATGGTATCTGAAACTGACACTGATCGTCTCAAGTGCAATGCTGATCGTTTCGCTGCTTGGACTTCCGAGAGCAATGTGGGCAGGGATCGCATGTATGTCAGTCTGCCTTCCATTTACAGAGGATGGAAAAATGAGGGCGGTGGATAGGGGCGTGTTTAATATTGCCGGATGTGCGCTGTTTCTCGTCCTTTATCTGATACTGCCGGAGTCAGGAAGAAGTATGATCGGAATTATTGGTGGGATCGGCGTGGGTTATTCTGCCGGATATAAATGGCAGACGGTTTTTAACACGTTTGGAGCGCTTGCAATTGCAGCTTCATTATTCGGACTGCCGATGGCACTGCTGCTTCGGTCTGGAATCAATGTGACTGCCTCTCTTTATACGGTAGTTTGCAATGTCATATATGATAAATTACATGGCAAAAGAGCAGAAATCGCAGAAAACCTCGTAAAACCATAAAAAACACTGGTATTTTGCAAAAGTGTGTGCTATAATCCTAGAATGACTGCGATAGTCGTAGTACGCCCATTTTTAGGCAGAGCCAGAAAAACCGCGGGTTTATGCGACTTTGGACGTGGCTCGATTAGCGCATTAAGCGTGAAATGTACATGGATATTTTATATATATAAGGAGGAAAATCATTATAATGAGTGTACAGGTTGAAAAATTAGAAAAAAACATGGCAAAACTTACTGTTGAAGTACCAGCAGAAGAAGTAGAAAAAGCTTTACAGGCTGCTTACATGAAAGAGAAGAACAAAATCAGCATCCCTGGTTTCCGTAAAGGTAAAGTTCCAAGAGCTATGATCGAGAAAATGTACGGTGCAGCTGTATTTTATGAAGAAGCAGCAAACATCTTAATTCAGGATAATTATGCAGCAGCTATGGAAGAGAGCAAAGAGGACATCGTTTCCAGACCAACAATCGACATTGTTCAGATCGAATCTGGAAAACCTTTCATCTTCACAGCAGAAGTAGCAGTAAGACCAGAAGTAACACTTGGAAAATACAAAGGTGTTCAGGTAACTAAGATTGACACAACTGTAACAGACGAAGAAGTAGAAGCAGCACTTGAGAAAGAGCAGCAGAAAAACTCCAGAACTGTAACTGTAACAGACAGACCAGTAGCAAACGGTGATACAGCAGTCATCGATTTCGAAGGATTTGTTGACGGTGTTGCATTTGAAGGAGGTAAAGGAGAGAATCATCCATTAGAGATCGGTTCCCACTCTTTCATCGATACATTCGAAGATCAGTTAGTAGGACACAATGCAGGGGATGAAGTAGAAGTTAACGTTACTTTCCCAGAGAAATATCAGGCAGCTGATTTAGCTGGAAAACCAGCCGTATTCAAAGTTAAGATCAACGAGATCAAAACAAAAGAGCTTCCGGAGTTAAACGATGAGTTCGCTTCTGAAGTATCTGAGTTTGATACATTAGCTGAGTACAAAGAAGACTTAAGAAAACATCTTGAAGTTGAGAAAGAGAACGAAGCAAAACGTACAAAAGAAGATGAAGCAATCAAGAAGATCATCGACAAATCCACAATGGAGATCCCGGAAGCTATGATCGATACACAGTGTGAGAACATGGTCAATGAGTTTGCACAGAGAATCGCACAGAGTGGTCTTTCCATGGAGCAGTACATGCAGTTCTCCGGTATGACGATCGACGGATTAAAAGAGCAGGTTCGTCCGGAAGCTGAGACACGTATCAAGAGCAGCCTTGTATTAGAGCAGATCGCAAAAGATGAGAATATCGAAGTTTCTGAAGATGAGATCAATGCAGAAATTGAGAAAATGGCAGCTCAGTACGGAATGGAAGCTGACAAGTTAAAAGAGTACTTAGGAGAAGATGAGAAAGAATCCATTAAGAGAGATTTATCTGTGACAAAAGCAGTTGACTTAATTATGGAGAATGTAAAAGAAAGAGCAAAAGCTAAGACAAAGAAAGAAAAAGAAGCTGAGGAAGCTACAGAAGAATAATTTCTGAACAATGCACAGCAAATACGACAGACTGGCTCTTATGAGCCGGTCTGTTTGAGATTTATGACAGATTGCATCTGATGAGAAAAAAGTTCAATATTTTTTGAAAATTCGAACAAGATATTAATTTTTCATAAAACATGTTTTTTTCCTATTCCAACGTCTCTGCATTTGTGGGATAATATTTATCAGTGCAGTGTATGACCGATATATTGCAATAGTGAAAAAAGTGTGGATTCAATCATAGTGCGATTCCAACCATATTTATGAAAAGGAAAGGGCAGGTAAGAGATATGAGTTTAGTACCTTACGTCATTGAACAGACAAGCAGAGGAGAGCGTAATTACGATATTTACTCCAGATTATTAAAAGATAGAATTATTTTCCTTGGAGAAGAAGTGAATGAGACAACAGCAAGCCTTGTTGTTGCACAGTTACTTTTCTTAGAGTCCGAGGATCCTGGAAAAGACATTCATTTATATATCAATTCCCCAGGTGGAATGGTAACAGCAGGTCTTGCTATTTATGATACGATGCAGTACATCAAATGTGATGTATCTACCATCTGTATCGGTATGGCAGCCAGCATGGGAGCATTTTTACTTGCAGGCGGAGCAAAGGGCAAGAGACTTGCACTTCCGAATGCAGAGATTATGATCCACCAGCCATCCGGCGGAGCAAAAGGTCAGGCAACCGAGATTCAGATCGCAGCAGAGAACATTTTAAAGACAAAGAAAAAATTAAATGAAATTTTAGCTGCAAACACAGGAAAACCATATGATGTGATTGCAGCGGACACAGAGAGAGATCATTACATGTCCGCTCAGGAAGCAATGGAATACGGACTGATCGATAATGTGATCACAAGCCGTTAATAAATATAGACATTGGAGAATAAGAAATGGCAGGAAGAAATGACGAGAGACTGCGCTGCTCATTTTGCGGTAAGACTCAGGATCAGGTTCGCAAATTGATTGCGGGACCAAACGGAGCCTATATCTGCGATGAGTGTGTCGATGTTTGCGCCGAGATTATAGACGAAGAGTTGGAGAATGATGAATTTGACGGAAATCAGGAAGAACCTGCGGAGCAGATCAATCTGATCAAGCCGGAGGAGATGAAGGCATTTTTAGATGAGTACGTCATTGGTCAGGATAAGGCGAAGAAAGTTTTGTCCGTTGCAGTTTATAATCATTACAAGAGAATTATGGCAGGATCAGATTCAGATGTAGAATTGCAGAAGAGTAATATTCTTATGCTCGGACCAACCGGTTCCGGTAAAACACTTTTGGCACAGACTTTGGCGAGAGTGTTGAATGTTCCGTTTGCAATCGCAGATGCAACCACACTTACCGAGGCAGGTTATGTGGGTGAAGATGTCGAGAATATCCTTTTGAAACTGATCCAGGCTGCTGATTATGATATTGAGCGTGCACAGCACGGTATCATTTACATTGATGAGATTGACAAGATTACAAAAAAGTCTGAGAACGTTTCCATCACAAGAGACGTTTCCGGCGAGGGTGTACAGCAGGCGTTACTTAAGATTTTAGAGGGAACGGTTGCTTCTGTTCCGCCACAGGGTGGAAGAAAACATCCGCAGCAGGAACTGATCCCGATTGATACTACCAATATTTTATTTATCTGTGGTGGTGCTTTTGATGGATTAGAGAAGATCATTGAGACACGTCTCGACCAGAAATCCATTGGATTTAATGCAGAAGTACACGCCAAAGATGAGTACAATGTAGGGGAAGTATTAAAACATGTACTTCCACAGGATTTTGTGAAATTCGGACTCATCCCTGAATTTATCGGTCGTGTGCCGGTAACCGTAACACTGGATATGTTAGATAAGGATGCGATGATCCGTATCTTATGCGAGCCGAAGAATGCACTTGTAAAACAGTACAAAAAGCTGTTTGAATTAGACGGTGTCAGTCTGGAATTTGACAAGGATGCACTCGAAGCAATCGTGGACAAAGCGCTTGAGAGAAAGACCGGAGCGCGTGGTCTTCGTGCAATCATGGAGGCTGTTACATTAGATCTGATGTATCATATTCCATCCGATGAGAGCATTACAAGATGTGAGATCACCAAAGAAGATGTAGAAAAGAATCTTGCAATTGAAGAGAAAGAAGAAAAAGCACTTGTTGAGAAGATAGAACAGGCTTCTTAAACAAAAGATAACAGCAGGAAAAGCTGTTACAGATAAAGGAATTATAGAAAATGGATACAATGATTATGAAAATGCCTGCAGTTGCCCTTCGCGGAATGGTAATTCTGCCGGGAATGGTAGCCCATTTTGACGTAAGCTGTGCAAAATCCATCAAGGCAGTGGAAGAAGCGATGATGGATGAGCAGAAGATTTTTCTTGTGGCACAGAAAGATGTGGAACAGGAAAATCCTGATATCGAGGACTTATTTAAGATCGGGATCATTGCTGAGGTAAAGCAGGTAATTAAGTTACAAAATAATATTGTACGCATTTTGGTAGAAGGGAAAGAGCGGGCAGAATTGTCCGCTTTTCTTGAAAATCCGGACTATCTGCTTGCGGAGATCATTCGATTTGATGAGGAAGTGGATGACGGACTGCCAGAAGAAGCGAAGGAAGCAATGCTTCGAAGCATTCAGGAGACATTTGGAAAATATGTGGTTGTCAATCCCAAAATGGGAAAAGAGCTGCAACGTCAGTTAAGTGAGATCACAGATCTGGAAAAACTGATGAATCAGCTTGCCAACAGCCTTCCGGTACATTTTGAGGAAAAACAGAAAATCTTAGATGCGGTTTCTATGACCGAACGTTATGAGGTTCTGATGGCACTCTTATTAAAAGAGATTGAGATCATAGCCATCAAGAATGATTTTCAGGCGAAAGTCAAGGCGCATGTGGATAAAAACCAGAAAGAATATCTGCTGAGAGAGCAGATGAAAGTGATCCGTGAGGAGCTTGGCGAAGATAATACGGAATTAGACGCAGATCACTTTATGGATGCTCTGGGTAAGATCAGGGCAGACAAAGAAGTAAAAGAGAAGATCAAAAAAGAGATCGACCGTTTTAAAAATATCAGCTCCAGCTCCTCTGAGAGCGCTGTGACGAGAGGGTATATTGAAACACTCTTAGAACTTCCATGGAATAAGACATCCAGAGATAACAAGGATCTGAAGAATGCCGAGCAGATTTTAAATGCGGATCATTACGGTCTGGAAAAAGTAAAAGAGCGTATGTTAGAATTTCTGGCTGTCCGCAATCTCACCAGCAAGGGCGAGAGCCCGATCATCTGTCTGGTCGGACCACCGGGAACCGGTAAAACGAGTATTGCCCGGTCCGTTGCAAAAGCGTTAGATAAAAAATATGTGCGGATCAGTCTCGGTGGTGTGCGGGATGAGGCAGAAATCCGCGGCCACAGAAGAACTTACGTCGGAGCAATGCCGGGACGTATCGTGAACGGACTGCGCAGCGCCGGCGTCAAAAATCCGCTCATGCTGTTAGATGAGATCGATAAGATGAGCAGCGATTACAAGGGGGATACGGCGTCTGCTTTATTGGAAGTGCTTGATGCGGAGCAGAATAAGAAGTTCCGGGATCATTATGTCGAGATACCGATCGATCTTTCAGAAGTGCTGTTTATTGCAACAGCAAACTCGGTGCAGGATATCCCAAGACCGCTGTTAGACCGTATGGAACTGATCGAGGTGACCAGCTACACAGAGAATGAGAAGCTTCATATTGCAAAAGAGCATCTGCTCGCAAAGCAGATGGAGCGCAATGGAATCAGACCGGAACAGCTCTCCATTACGGACAAAGCGTTAGCAAAGATCATCAGTGGTTACACAAGGGAAGCCGGTGTGCGTAATCTTGAACGTAAGCTTGGCGAAATCTGCAGGAAAGCAGCCAGACCACTTTACGAGGGAGAAAAAGAGAAGATAAAAGTTACAGAACAGAATCTTGAAAAGTTCCTCGGCAAAGAGAAATACAGTTTTGATAAGAAAAATGATACGGATGAAGTCGGAATTGTCCGTGGACTTGCGTGGACAAGTGTTGGCGGAGATACTTTAGAGATTGAAGTCAACATCATGCCGGGAAAAGGTGAGTTCCAGTTGACGGGACAGTTGGGGGATGTGATGAAGGAGTCTGCACAGGCAGGGATCAGCTATATCCGCTCGGTCAGTGAAGAATATCACATTCCGAAAAAGTTTTTTCAGGAGAATGACATCCATATCCACATCCCGGAGGGAGCAGTGCCGAAGGATGGACCATCTGCCGGGATCACGATGGCGACAGCCATGCTGTCGGCGATCACAAAGACACCGGTTCGCGCTGATGTCGCAATGACAGGCGAGATCACGCTTCGCGGCCGTGTGCTTCCAATCGGTGGACTGAAGGAAAAAACACTGGCAGCCAAAAATGCAGGGATTAAGACCATCTGTGTACCGAAGAAGAATGAGAAGGATATTGATGAGATTTCACCGGAGATCAAAAAAGGTCTGGAAATCGTGTTTGTAGAGCAGATGAAAGACGTGCTGGATGTGGCGTTTGTAAAGAAGTGAATTAAGAAGAGGAAAAGACAATGGTAATTAGAAGTGTAAATTTGGAGACTGTCTGTGGTATCACAAGTAAAATACCGGACAATCCATTTAATGAAGTAGCATTTGCAGGAAAGTCAAATGTAGGAAAATCGTCCATGATCAATGCGCTGTTAAACCGCAAGTCGCTCGCAAGGACATCGGCGCAGCCGGGAAAGACGCAGACCATCAATTTTTACAATGTCAACGATGCCATGTATCTGGTCGATCTGCCTGGTTATGGATATGCGAAGACCTCTGCCAGTGAGAAGGAAAAATGGGGAAAAATGATTGAGAATTATCTCCATACTTCAAAAAAACTGCAGGCAGTCTTTTTGCTGATCGATATCCGCCATGAACCGTCTGCAAACGATAAAATGATGTATGACTGGATGGTTTATCAGGGATTTACACCGATTATCATTGCCACAAAGCTTGATAAGATCAAACGAAGCCAGATCCAGAAGAATGTAAAAGCAATCCGCGAAGGGCTGAAAGTAAAGCCGGGTACGGTGATCATTCCATTCTCTTCCGAGACAAAGCAGGGAAGGGATGAACTGTGGGAGGTTATTGATTCCTTTGTTCTGCCACAGGAGGAAACTGAGGAAGAAGATAAATAACAGTTCGCAGAATGCCTGCGGCCTGTAATGTAAAAATGACATTGCACTGCAAAATCGTTCATGGTAAAATATACGCGAAGGCAAAAGTGAGCATGAAGCAATACGGACACGCATGCTTGCATGCGGTGGACGGATGTGTTTCATGTGAACGCACCCGCGAGTCAGAAAAACCGCAGGTTTTTCTGACTTTTGCTGGAGCGTTTTTGAATAGGATACACTAACTATGAGAGATAGCAGCACCCGGAGATGCTTTCCAGGTGCTCTACAAATAGAAAAGGCGCATCGGAGGATGGTAGAGATGAAAAAGAAGAAAATTGTGATTGCTCTTGGACATGAAGCATTGGGAACAACACTTCCTGAACAGAAAGAGGCAACGAAACGAACAGCAAAGGCAGTGGCAGATTTTATCCGTGAAGATTATCAGGTTGTGATCACACACAGCAACGGACCACAGATTGGTATGATCCATACTGCTATGAATGAATTTTGTAAATTATATCCGGAATATACTGCAACACCAATGTCTGTATGTTCTGCAATGAGTCAGGGATATATCGGTTACGATTTACAGAATGCGATCCGTGCGGAATTATTGAACAAGGGAATCTATAAACCCGTTTCTACGATCCTTACACAGGTTGTGGTTGATCCATATGACGAGGCGTTTTACAAACCAAGCAAAGTCATTGGACGTGTGCTGACGGAAGAGGAAGCAGAGGCAGAGGAGAAAAAAGGAAATCACGTTGTCAAAATAGAAGGCGGGTACAGACGAATCGTTGCAGCGCCAAAGCCAATGGATATCGTGGAGATCGATGCAATCAAAGCATTGTCCGATGCTGATCAGATCGTAGTTGCCTGTGGAGGCGGCGGCATCCCGGTATTAATGCAGGACAACAACTTAAAGGGTGCCAGTGCTGTTATTGAAAAAGACCTTGCAGCAGGAAAACTGGCAGAACTTCTGGATGCAGACATGCTTGTTATTTTAACAAGTGTTGACAATGTATGCTTAAATTATGGACAGCCGGATGAAAAACCATTATCAACCATGACTGTTGCAGAAGCAAAGAAATACATGGAGCAGGGACAGTTTGGTGAGGGCGATATGCTCCCTAAGATAGAGGCAGCCATCAACTTTATCGGTGACTCTGCGATCAGATCCGTTCTGATTACAAAATTGAACAAAGATGGTTCTAATATTCATGGCGGTATGGGAACCATGATCACAAAATAATGTTTTTAACATAATGTTTACAAAAAGAGCAGGTTTTTTTACAAAAGAAAGCTTGCTTTTTTTATGTTTATTTCGTATAATCTCTCCGTAGATGGAGTCGCCGTACCAAAGAAGAAACTTAAAATTTATTATACATTTTTCACAAGAATACGAATAAAAACGGAGAGAAGAGACTGTATTATTGTGAAAAGTGTATAAGTTTTAAGTTTTGCAGAGATTGGTCCGTCGACTCCGTGCTGATTTAAGGAGATTGTTAAAACTATAACAGAAATCAGGAGAGGCATACGCATTTCGAATGAATAAAAATCAGCAGGAACACTTGAAAAATGAAACCATAAAAAGAAAGGAAGAATTTATGACAAGAAGAACAAAAATTATCTGTACGTTAGGACCATCCACCGACAATGAAGCGGTGATGAGAGCATTGATCGAAGAAGGAATGAACGTTGCACGTTTCAATTTTTCGCATGGACCGCATGATGAGCAGATGGGAAGATTAAAAATGCTCCGCAAACTGCGCAAAGAATTGGGAAAATATGTTGCAGCTTTACTTGATACAAAGGGACCGGAAATCCGTCTCGTAGAATTTGAAAAAGGAAAAACAGAGTTAAAGACAGGCCAGACTTTTACACTGACAACTGATGATATTCTTGGAACAGATGAGCGAGTATCTATCACTTACAAAAATCTTGCAGATGACGTAAAGCCGGGCGATCATATCCTGATCGATGATGGTCTGGTAGGTCTGGAAGTTGTAGGGATCAAACCGGTTGCAAAACCAGTGAATACCAAGGTCAACGCAAGAGATATTGTCTGTAAAGTGTTAAATGACGGTGTGATTTCCAATAAAAAAGGTGTGAACGTTCCAAACGTTGACCTCACGATGCCGTTTATCAGTGAAAAAGATTACGGAGATATCTGTTTTGCGGTAGAAAATGATTATGATTTTATTGCAGCTTCCTTTGTCCGTACCGCAGAGGATGTTATGGAAATCCGCAAAATCCTTGCAGAAAAAGGCGGCGAGGATATTAAGATCATTTCCAAGATCGAGAACATGCAGGGTGTCCGCAATATCGATGACATTATCCGTGTGTCCGACGGTATCATGGTGGCGCGTGGAGACATGGGGGTTGAAATCCCGTTAGAAGATGTTCCGGTTATGCAGAAAATGATCATCAAAAAAGTATGTGAGGCTGGAAAAATCGTTATCACAGCAACTCAGATGTTAGATTCCATGATGAAACATCCAAGACCAACAAGAGCAGAGTCCACAGACGTTGCAAATGCAATTTATGACGGAACGAGTGCGATCATGTTATCCGGAGAGACTGCTGCAGGAATGTATCCGATTGAAGCAGTAAAAACAATGGTCCGAATCGCGACCCGTACAGAGCATGATATCAACTATTTACAGAGGTTCAGACAGCGCAGAACCATGTGTAACCCGGATGTGACAAACGCAATCTCACATGCAACCTGTACGATGGCTGGTGATTTAAGTGCAGCGGCAATCGTGACAGTGACGAAGTCCGGACGTACTGCGAGAATGATTTCCAAATACCGTCCAGACTGTACGATCATCGGAGAGTGTCTGACAGAAAAGGTATGCCGTCAGTTAAACCTTGAGTGGGGTGTAGAACCGATTCTTATCACAGAGGAACAGGATGCAAGCCAGTTGTTTGAAAAGGCAGTTGATGTGGCAGAGGCAGCAGGATTTGTTTCCAAAGGGGAATTAGTTGTTCTGACCGGTGGTGTTCCACTTGGTGTATCCGGTACAACCAACCTCATCAAAGTACAGGTTGCAGGACATATCCTTGTGACAGGAAAAGGATTAAACGGAAAGAAAATTTCCGGAAACCTTTGTGTGTGCCACAGCAATGAAGATTTAAAAAGCTTCAAAGACGGTGATATCATCGTCGCAGCAGACACCACAAATGAAATGATGGCGCAGATGCGTCAGGCTTCCGCACTGATCGTAGAAGCAGAGGGGGCAAACTGTCATGCAGCAATCGCAGGGTTAAGCCTTGATATTCCGGTTCTTATCGCAGCTAAAAATGCATTGGATGTCTTAAAGACCAGTGCATATGTTGAAGTGGACTGCGAGAGCGGGGTTGTAAGTGCGAACTAAACCGGAGTTTCACTTATGAACTGCCGCCTGTAGGTAGTGTTACGGATTTTCGCAGGTTGTGTTATTGCATGCCAACAAAGTGTATAGAAATATAAAAAATAGAACTGTTTGTTTTCA
>ERZ1034847.885-NODE-885-length-10763-cov-3.997759_pt1 | contig 10763 bp, 10 predicted proteins | sample MGYA00520633_ERZ1034847 | MGnify/ENA primary metagenome ERZ1034847 (study PRJEB33766, sample SAMN09781732) | gut metagenome | biome: gut microbiome | host: Homo sapiens | place: Madagascar | study: EMG produced TPA metagenomics assembly of the PRJNA485056 data set... | reverse complement strand
GTTTTTTAATTTGATGCTGTGGAGTGTTGTTCCGCTGTTACGGCTGAGTTTGCCTATGGACACTCAGGAGGCCATCGTTTGGGGCAAATACAGTTTGCTCGGCACCACCAAGCATCCGCCGTTTTCGGGGATTATTGCTTATTATTTTTATTCGGTATTCGGGCATTTTGACGGTGCTATGTATTTGCTGAGTCAAATATTTGCTGCCGTTGGACTGATATATATTTATAAATTGGCGCGTTTGTTTGTTGATGAAAATAAAGCGGTTTTGGCGTCTATGCTGCAGCTTGGAATTATTTATTACGACTTTTCCAGCGTGGAATTTAATGTTAATGTGATTTCTTTGTCGCTGTGGCCGATGAGCGCCTATTATTTTTGGCTTGGCTATAAAAATAATAAGCTCAAAGACTGGCTGCTGTTTGGAATTTTGTGTGGCGTCAATCTTTTGAATAAATATACCGGAGCTCTGCTGATTATGGCTATCGGCGTCTTTTTGCTGTTCGACGAAAAAGGCCGGCGTCAGCTGCTTAATTACAAGGCGTATGCTGCGGTTTTGTGTGCGGTGGCATTGGTCATTCCGCATATTTGGTGGCTGGCTGAACACAATTTTGAGATGCTGAACTATATTCTGTTGCGCAACACTTCAACCAAAACTATGTCCAGTGAGTGGCGTCATTTGCTATATCCGCTGAAATTTGCGGGCGGACAGCTGCTGTTTGCGGCAGCTGCTGTACTGAGCTATGCGGCGTTTTATAAAAAGTCCGAACCTGAAAGCAAGCCGCAGTATCATGATGAAGCCGGCCGCTTTCTTCTGATTTGCGGATTTTTCCCGATGGCGGTGTTTTTAATCATCAGTCTGATTGCAGGTACTCCGCTGAAAAGTATGTGGGGCTTCCCTTGCCAATTTTTAAGCGGACTTCTGTTGGTGTACTTTTTTCCAATTAAGCTGGACGCGGCCAAAGCTTGGCGCTATTCCTGCGTAATGGCCTGCTGGAGCCTGCTGTTTGCGTTTGCTTATGGAATGCAATGCCTGACTACCACCAGCGAGCGTTTTCGCACCGATTGCCCGACCATGGTTGAAATGCTTGAACAAAAATGGACTGAATACACCGGCGGCCAAAAGCTGGAATATGTCGGCGCCGATGTTTGGTTTGCCAATATGTTTACGCTGTATTCAAAACACGACGTTAAACCTATGATTTGGCTAAATCCGGAAAATAACCCTTGGTTTGATGCCGATGATTTTGAGCAGAAAGGTGCTTTTGTGGTGGCACCTAATTATCAGGAGTATATGCACTACAAAGCTAAGCTGGGTGAACAATTGACTGAACCGCAAAATATTAAGGCTGTTTACAGTAATCTTTGGGGGCAAACTAAAACTCGTGACATATTTTATGGATTCTATAATGTAAAGGAGGCAAAGAATGCCGAATAAGCTGGTTAGTATTGTGATTTCTGCCTACAACGAGCAGGATAACGTGACAGAACTGTACAAGCAGCTCAATACAAGTCTGAAAAAAGTTAAAAATATTGACTTTGAGTTTTTGTATGTGGATGATGGCAGTTCAGATAAAACTTATGCTAACTGCTTGAAATTGCAAAAGAAAGATGCCAGAGTGAAATTGGTGCAACTCAAACGCAACTTCGGACATGAAATCGCCATGACTGCCGGTATGGACTATGCCAAAGGCGATGCCGTAATCTTTATGGATTCTGATTTGCAGCATCCGCCGGTATATATTCCAAAAATGATAGAGCTTTGGCAGCAGGGCAAAGAAATTGTGCTGACCAAGCGTCTGGATAATAAGGCTACTTCAAAGTTTTATAAATTCTGCGCCAAGACTTTTTACTATATATTAAATAAGCTTTCCGATACCAAAATTATGGAAAGCGCGCCTGATTTTCGACTGCTTGACCGCAAATATGTCAATTTTCTGAAAGGGTTTAACGAGCAAGACCGGCTGTTTCGCGGGCTTTTAAGCTGGATTATGCCGCACGACAATGTGGCTGTTATTGATTTTGTAGCGCCGGAGCGTTTCAGCGGTGAGTCTAAATATAACTTTTTTAAGTCGTTGCATTTGGCTGTGAACAGTATTGTGCAATTTTCGGTTTTACCACTGCGTTTAGCGATTTATCTTGGACTTATGGCAGCTACGGTGGCTTTTCTGCTGGGAGTTTATGTGTTTGTCGAGCATTTCTTTATGCACAATCCGACTCCGGGCTATGCTACCATAATGATTACGGTTATTTTTCTTGGTTCGGTGCAGCTGATTTGTTTGGGTATTATCGGCGAATACATCGGCAAAATTCATATGGAAGTTAAAAAACGCCCGCTTTACATAGCGGATTATGTGACGAAAGAAGAAAAGCATGACGCTGAAAAAAATATTTAACGCCGATGATTTTGGTATCAGCAAAGGCGTAAACGCCGCGATTGTCAAGGCGCACCGCGAGGGAATTTTAAACAGCGCCAGCTTGATGATAAATCAAAAATACGCCGCCGACGCCGTGAAATTAGCTAAAGAAATGCCGGAACTGGAAATAGGACTGCATGTTAATCTGACCAATGAATATCCGGCGGCTCCATCGCAGCAGATTCCGCTGCTGGTTGACGGGCAGGGCAAGCTTAAAAACGGCTTTGTCAATTTGTTTTTGCTCTCATTTTTGAAACCACGTCAACTGCAACAGCAGGCCGAAACCGAAATGCGCGCGCAAATCGCCAAATATCTGGCGACCGGTTTGCCTTTGCAGCATTTAGACAGCCACCGTCATATTCATTTAATTCCACCGATTTTCAAAGCTATGCGCAAGCTGCAAAAGGAGTTTGAAGTGCCGCGCATCCGCGTGATGAATGAAAATATTTTCAATACTTTGAAATACAATAAAAACAAAAGCTGGCTGTTAGACGGCGCGCTGATTAAGTATGTTTTGCTGCGTTTTTTGTGCTGGTGGAACGGCTACAAAAACGATGTGTATTTTTATACGTTGCTTTATACCTGTAAAATAGCTAAAGAACAGTTTAACGGTGTGAAAATTCCGGCCGGCTATAAGGCGGTGGAAATTATGATTCACCCCGGAATGCCGGAAATTGACAGGCAATATATGCAAGACGTGTGGGACGATAATATTTTGTCGCCGTACCGCACGGTGGAGCTGAAAACTTTGCTGGATAAAAAAGTACCGGAGGGAATAGATGATTAAACTGTTTTGCAAATTATATTTATGGGCGGAAAATATCTGGTTTAAGTTGCCGCAAAAGCTGCGTTTTTTGCTGGTTGGCGGCTTTAACACTGTGTTTGCGTATAGCATTTTGGCTCTGATTTTATGGATTTTTGAAAATATCAATAACTCAACAAAACTTGGGTTCGCGCCGGTGTGGGTGGCAAACGCAGCTTTGTTTGTACAATATGTCATAACCATTAACGTGTCGTTTTTGACTATGCGATACTATGTTTTTCAGAGTCACGGCGACTGGAAAAAAGAATTTGTCAAAGCTTGGTCGGTTTATTTGTTTTTATATTTAATAAACTCGCCGATTTTGAGCTTTTTAATGGTAATAGTCGGCTTGTCGCCGTTGGTGGCGCAGGCGCTGTATCTGACTTTTTCGACGATTGCCACATTTATATTGCATAAATATTACTCTTTTCGCCAGCGTACGCAAAAATAGAAAAATTTATTTTTGTTTACAGATTTTTCACTTTGTTTTGCTACAAATATATTGAAAAAACACGAAATTTATGATATTTTGTGTATAAATGTTTCGAAACAACAACGAAGAGGTATAATTATGAGAATGTTTCAGATTCTTTTAGTTTTGTGTTTGACGGTGTTGTCATCAACATCAGCCGACGCCCGAATTTGTTTTTTGCCGGCATCGGGAACCTGCGGAGATTATGCGATTGTTCCTTGCGACGAAAAAAACACCTTTAAAAAAGAAAGCGACTGTAATGCTGCTGTTTTAAGTTATGTTCAAGTTTGTAAGCAGACTGTAAAAGACGGCTGCTGGAAAAAGTTTTGTAAATATGAAAATAAGGCAGCCTGCGACAAAGAAGCTGATAGTTTGTCAAGCTCTAGCCTGCACTATTCTTGTTCGGTAGATAACGATTCCGGTTGTTACTATTTGGAGAGCACTCCTTGTATAGCTCCAAGCCGCGATTATCACAAAGCTTGCAGCGGTTATGAAGTCAGTGCTTCTCAAAAGACAGATTATGAAAATGACGGTTATACCTGTTCAAGTTGCGAAAAAAGCTGGACGGATTATAGTTGCAACAGCAAAGGCATTGTAGAATCTACCGAAGGGTCCGAAACAGTTTATAGCTGCTCTAAGGAAACAAATACAACTTGCTACTATACTTTGACAGAATCTGAGGCGAGAGACTATGAGAATGATGGCTATACTTGTACTGATTGTACCCCAACCACTACAACTACAGATGATCAAGGCAATTCTAATACAGTAGAGGGTAATACGGTTTATAAATGTACAAAAACAACAAGCACGACTTGTGACCCAGAGTACAATGTACCTGCTTCCGAGAAAGCTGATAAAGAGGCAGAAGGTTATAACTGCGATGGATGTACTCCTACAACTACTTATTGGGAAGACGGCAAAGACACTCCAACCAATGGCGAAGTAGTATATAAATGCTCAATGGAATGCACAGATGATATGCCGACATCTCAAGCAGATTGTCAAGCTGATGAATACTATGCAAAATTAAATGACAAGTGCGGTAATTGTTTGAGCTGTAAGGATGAAGATGCCAATAATAATCCGCAAAACCCTTGTTATGGACAAGGCCGAAGCTGCTGGAGCGAAGATGGCTCACGTTATGGAGCAGAAGCTGATAAATCTAATTGTTCTTGCGGCAATGTTGAGTACTATAAAAAATGTATGACTGCAGAAAAATGTAATGTTGGTGCAATAAGCGGAACGTGTACTGCAAATACAGCAGCCATAGTTGCTACATTGACTGAAAATGGTTATTATAAAGTGGATAAGACCTGTACAACAAGTAGTTTGAAAACATTGTACTATTATGCTCAATGCAATGCAACTGAAAAAGACTGTATGGGAAATGAACCGCCAGCCAAGGGATTGGAACCTTGTGAATCAGGTAATTTGGAAACAAGTGTGTCAAAAGTTGTTGAATGCGGAGGCCTTAAATATATTCCTAGCAGTGAAATGAGCAAATGTGTTGCAGAATGCAGTTATGAAGATGATAAGGCTAAATGCGATGCAAAAGGTGGCTCATTTACACCTATGTGTCAAACCAGCACAGGCCAAGTATTTGGTAAATGTAGTGTTGGTGATGAAGAATAACATCATTCTTATATAAACAACAAAAAATATCTTCTTGGCAACAGGAAGATATTTTTTTAGCCTTATTAACAATTTACAACCTCGCCCCCTGCGGGAGAGGTCAAGGCATTAGCCTCGGGTGAGTGGTATTTAAAGAGTAAACAACAAGTATTAAACCATCGTCTTTTGCTGTCATTGCTGGACGTGTTTCGGCAATCTTGTCTGAACCGGTATTTATGGAATAATAAGGCTAATTTATTGACTTGTTTAGGCTCTTGCTGTACCAAGATTACCGGAACAAGTCCGGTAATGACGATTAACCAGATTATTTGCCTCATAGAATGATATAGACTTATATTCCTGGATTCTCGCGGTAGTTCGCTAAAGCTCACACGCAAGAATGACGTTAAGTGTGGTGTGCGACACCGGAATAATAAAAAAGCCCGCTAAAAAAGCGAGCTCTTTTATTATTGGTGGTCCCAACGAGATTTAGGTACTCCCGCTTTAAATACTGATATTAAGTGCTGTTAGAAAGGCTGGTCCTCCTCGCGCCGCAACGGCTCAAACTTCGCTTCTAAAGCTCGTTTTTGCCTGTTTACCGCTTGACTCTACGAGTTCAACTCTCGGGGACACCGGAATAATAAAAAAGCCCGCCAAAAAAGCGAGCTCTTTTATTATTGGTGGTCCCAACGAGATTTGAACTCGTGTTTTAGCCTTGAGAGGGCCGCGTCCTAGGCCACTAGACGATGGGACCATATCTTTAATGTGTCCCATTTCTAGCCTATTTTATTGCATAATGCAAGACTTTTTTAATTATATGCTTTAAGATTTTGCCAATTTAATAAATTGTCCAGCACTTTGTTTACATAATCAACCCGCATATTCTGGCTGTCCAAATAATAAGCATGTTCCCACACATCAATGGTTAAAAGCGGCGTATGTCCAAAAATCAGCGGATTGTCGGCATTGCTTGTGTTGTAGCAAAGCAGGTTGCCGTTGCTGTCTTCGGCCAGCCAAGCCCAGCCGCTGCCGAATTGTTCCAAAGCTTTTTGCCGCAAGGTATCCTTAAAGTCATTAAACGAGCCGAAAGTTGCTTCTATTTTTTCCAGCAGCTTACGGTTTGGCTCGCCGCCGTTCGGACTCAGTGACTGCCAATAAAAATTATGATTCCAAACCTGCGCCGCATTGTGATAAATATCAAGATGTTCTGTTTTTTTATGTGCGGCAATCACAATTTCTTCCAGCGTCATGGTTTCAAATTCCGTGCCGGAAATCAATTTATTTAATTTTTCTACATAGCCTTTGTGATGTTTTAAATAGTGAAAACCCACTGTTTGACGGCTGATGTGCGGTTCCAGCGCGTCAATGTTATATGGCAATTCCATAAATTTTATCATTTTTTACACTCCTTTATTTGGTTTGCTGAAAAAAAGATATACTTTTTTACGCCGGATACAATATGTCAAAAAAAATTTTTATTAGGCTGTTAATAATTATTAACAAGTTCTTTTCATTTTAATAAAATCCTATTAGACTCAAGATATTAGGTGAGAATTTTTTGCGAAAGGCGGGCAAATATGAGAGTTCTTTTGGTTGAAGATGATTATGCTGTTTCTCAAAGCATTGAATCAATGCTGAAAAAAGAAGGTATGGTGGTAGATTCCACCGATTTGGGTGAAGACGGTTTGGATATTGCCAAGTTATATGATTATGACATTATCATTTTGGATTTGATGCTGCCGGATATGAACGGTTATGAAGTGCTGAAAAATCTGCGCAGTGCAAAAATTGAAACTCCGGTGCTGATTTTGTCGGGCTTGTCCGAACCGGATAAAAAAGTTAAAGGTTTAGGCTACGGCGCTGATGACTATTTGACAAAGCCGTTTGATAAATCTGAATTGCTGGCGCGTATTCAGGCTGTGGTGAGACGTTCAAAAGGGCATTCAAACTCTATTATCCGCACCGGCGATGTGCAGATAGATTTGGATACTCAAACCGTGACCGTAAACGGCAAAACGCTGCATTTGACAGGCAAAGAATATGGCATTATGGAGCTGCTTTCTTTGCGTAAGGGAGCCACACTGAATAAAGATCAGTTTTTGAATCATTTGTACGGCGGTATTGATGAGCCTGAATTGAAAATTATTGACGTGTTTATTTGCAAGCTGCGCAAAAAATTGGAGCGTGCTTCCGGTGGTAAGAACTACATTGAAACAGTTTGGGGACGCGGTTATGTTCTGCGTGATCCGGACGAAAAAAATAACTGATTAAATATCAAAAAAAAGGCCGAAGTTTAAAACAATCTTCGGCCTTTTTTTGCAGTAAATCTGCGGCCTTATTCTCCCGGTAATTTCGGAGCCTCGTAGGCGCTGCGCGCTTCATTTGTCAAAATACGCACATTTTTATTGTTGCGGATTTGCTGTTGTGTTTCTTCACTGGTGCCGATGTCGTAGCCGACAAAGCACAGACAGGTAACAGCAGTGATAAACAGCACATAAATATAACGTCCGAAAATTCCTTTTATGGTGGCTTTCCAGTTTACACCGTTGGCACCGGAATAGTAGATTCTCTTAAAAATCAAAGAATAAACCGCGGCTACTGCCAGTACTCCGGCGTGAACTTGCCACATACCGGCCAAGTCATGCATTTGCGACATAGTCATATTCATCATCATATAACAGCCGGCGCCGATTCCCAACCAAGCCATTGGATTGAACAGAATACCCACAGTAAATAAAGCTATAATGCCTTTTATCATTTTGTTTCTCCTCTTTATTTTTTTCAAAGTATAAACATTTACTCGTTAAAATAATCTTTAATTATCGGATAATTTTTTGATGCAATTCAGCATTTTTTCCGAAATCTGTTCAACCAGCTCTTTGCTTTCATCTTCTATTTTCAAACGCATAACCGGTTCTGTTCCGGATTTGCGGACAATAATTGAACCGTGATTCTTCAAAGCAGCTTCAGCTTCTTCCAGACAAGTTTTAAATTCTGCTTTTTCCATCAGAGCAGCTACTTCGTCTTTGGATGCAAAGCGCAGATTGTGCGCTGCGGTTGGGTAGGGTTCAAACACCGGAAAAATGTCGCTCATTTTTTTGCCGCTTTCTTTAATGCCGAGGCAAATAATTAAAGAAGCCAGCAAAGCATCTCCGGTCAAAGAATAGTCGGACAAAACCATGTGCCCGGATTCTTCTCCGCCAATGTTGGCGCCGGTTGTGCGCATTTTTTCAATAACATAGCGTTCGCCGACTGCAGAGGTGTAATAGTCTATGTTGATGGATTTCAGGTAGCGTCCCAAGCCTAAGTTTGAATAGATTGTGGCAACAGCGGCATTGCCTTTCAGTAGATTATGCTGCTTAAAATAGGTTGCCAGATAGGCGATAATTTGGTCGCCGTTCAAACGGCTGCCTTTTTCATCGCAGACAATAATGCGGTCGCCGTCGCCGTCTACGGCAATACCGAGCATGCTATGGCTTTCAATAACGGTTCGACAGAGATTTTCGGTGTGCTGTGAGCCGCAGTCCAGATTGATGTTTGTACCGTTCGGCTGGTCGGCAAGGCTGATAATTTCAGCACCTAAATCACGATAAACCTGCGGCATAATGGCCGAAAAAGCTCCGTTTGCCGAATCAATGACTATTTTCATGCCTTTCAAAGCGCCGGCAGAGGCAATTTTAGAAATTGTCTGCTTATAAAAATTTATGGCTGTGTCATCTTTTTTAACGCAGCCGATTTTTTCGGCATCATATACCGGAGCCGCGTCTTTTGCCAATAATTCTTCCACCATGCGCGATTGCTCGTCCGAAAACTTGTCGCCGCTGGCCGTTATAAGCTTTAAGCCGTTATCGCGGTAGGGGTTGTGTGAAGCTGTAATCATAATACTCATATCCACGCCCAAATTCGGGGTTATGGTAGTGCAGAGCGGAGTCGGAATAATGTCCAAATCCACCACATCAACGCCTTGCGATGTAAAGCCGGCGCAAAGCGCATTAAGCAGCATATCGCCGGAAATGCGGGTGTCGCGGGCAATGGCTACGCGTTTATGTTTTGTGCAGATTGTTTCGCTCAAAGCAATGGCCAGGCGGCTGCAGAAATCTATGGTTAATGGATAGGTGTTGGCAACGCCGCGAATGCCGTCTGTGCCGAATAGTTTGTTAGACATAGAAAATCTCCTTAGGTAGCAAAAAAGCCGCTAACGTACTAGCGGCTTTTTAATTTAGTCAAAGCGTTAGAATACGTAGCGCAAACCGGTGTAAATTTCATGAGCTGTAACATCTGCATGTTTGATTGAGCCCATGTCATAATAGCGGTAACCGGCATCAACATTGAAACGGTTAGTAACTTTTACGCTCAAACCGCCGCCGACAGACCAAGTAAAGCGAGTCGGATTGTAGTTGCCGTTGCTTGTACCGGTATCACTTGAACCATCAGGAAATGTATAAACGTCGTTATATTTCATTTTTGTGAAACCGATACCGGCGCTTACATACGGTGTGAACCATCTGTACGGAGCAAAGTCAAAATAGCCGTTCAGCATATAAGAATATGATTTGAAGTTGTATTTTGCAGAAACGCCTGCTACGTCATCAGAATAAGTTTTGCTGCTTTTTTGACGCCATACATATTCCAATTCTGTGCGGAAATAGTTGTAGCGATAGCCCAAAGCGCCGCTCAGCATCAGCTTGTTTTTATCCAAACCGTCGGAATTGATACCGCTGTTGCCTTTTTTAGAATAGTCGTGTTTAACAACGCCGCCGCGGCCGCCTAAATAAAAGCCGTTGCAGTCAGCCATTGCGTTGGAGGCTAAAAATGTGCCGGCCAACAAAGCTAAAATAAATTTATTCATAGTCTTCTCCCTTGAAAATAACTGCTTTCAGCCTAGGCTAAAAACTTTAAAATTTAATTAAAGTTGGGAAAATCCTTAAAAAACATTGATTTTATTTATAAGCGGGGGTATTTTGTTGTTTGGAAAGGCGGCCGGATAGCTGCGTCAGGGAAAGTAAAATCCATTGATGAGGAAAGTCCGGGCTTCACGGAAACAAGGTACCAGATAACGTCTGGCTGGAGAAATCCAAGGGAAAGTGCCGCAGAAAATTACCGCCGGTTATATGCCGGTAAGGTTGAAAAGGCGAGGTAAGAGCTCACCGCACAGGCAGCAATGTCTGTGGCAAGGTAAACCCTATCTGATGTAAGACCAAATTAGGAGGCTTTGTCTTTTGACTGAGTACCCGGAGAGTTTCCGCTCCGCTCCAGAGGTGGGTCGCACCAGCCAAGCGGCGACGTTTGGCGTAGATGAATAGCTATCGCACAAATCTTTGCCGGATATGGTAAAGCAAATCGTGTACAGAACTCGGCTTATAGGCCGCCTTCCATTTTTTTAGGAGAATTTTATGCAAAAAACTTTTGGCGAAATTTTTGAAATCAACGGAATCGGTTTGCACAGCGGGCTGCCTAGTAA
>ERZ1034847.884-NODE-884-length-10764-cov-31.216267_pt1 | contig 10764 bp, 8 predicted proteins | sample MGYA00520633_ERZ1034847 | MGnify/ENA primary metagenome ERZ1034847 (study PRJEB33766, sample SAMN09781732) | gut metagenome | biome: gut microbiome | host: Homo sapiens | place: Madagascar | study: EMG produced TPA metagenomics assembly of the PRJNA485056 data set... | reverse complement strand
TTTGCGACGGACCATAGTTCTGATGCTGTTTCAACTGTACGGTAAGGTAATTACCATTCTGGACAAAATCAGCTGCCTGGGCACCCATAGTGCCCAGAATCAATGCAGCCGAAACTAATAATGTCTTGGTTGGTTTCATTTAGTTTGTTTTTTTAGAGTTTATAAAATTGTTATACTAGTCTATTTCTTCACGAGATTCTTTTCCGAACTTTCACGTATCTTGAGAATCATCGGCACCACCTCCTTGTAGATTTTCTCATCGCCATTGATGCTCTTCATCAGGAGCTGGCAGGCTTTGGTGCCCTGCACGTGTGCCTGGTCCATGATGGCGGTGAGGCGAGGGGTTACGAAGGCGGCAGTATCCCCATCGGTGAATCCGATGATAGCCACATCTTCCGGAATGCGCAGACCTTTCGACTTGATGGCATCGAAGGCTGCATAGGTGATGATATCATTGAAGGCGAGGATGGCATCAGGCGGATTCTCACCTTCCAGGAGTCGGAGCGTGGCATTGCGTGCTACGTCGAAATCTATCTTGTCGCATACCACCAGGTCGCGGTCGATAGGGATGCGGTTCTCTCGGAGCGCTTCGAGATAACCGTGCTTGCGGCGGCGCACCATATCGAGATGGTTAGGACCGCCGATGAAAGCCACACGGCGCGAACCGGTTTCTATCATATGCTGGGTGGCCTCCTGAGCCGCCACATCACCATTTCCCACCACCTGGGAGAACATGTCCTCCAAGCAGCAGCGAGCAAAGAATACCAGGGGCACCCCCATCTTGTGGAGCTGCTCAAAGTGAGAATAGTCGGTGGTGTCCTGCGCCAGACAGGCGATGATACCCTCTACATGCATATTGAGAAAGTTATCCAGAGCCTGCGCCTCGCGCTCATGGTCTTCATGACTGTTGGCACTGATAACGGAATAGCCCAGCTTGGAGGCATAGTCTTCGATACCATCGAGAACTGCGGCATAATAGTGAGTCACGAGATTTGGGACAATGACACCAATCACCCTCGGAGCTTCCTTACGGAGACTCTGGGCGAAGGGATTCGGGCGATAGTTCAGCTCCTTGGCGAGCTGCTTCACCTTCTGGGTCATCTCCTCTCCTACTTCATGGCTGTTTCGCAATGCTCTGGAAACGGTAGCTATACTGACACCAAGCTTATCTGCAAGGTCCTTTAATGATGTTCTACGCTGCTTCATGTATAATAAGTTAGTTATGTATGGTGCGATATTGCATCAAAATTACTGCAAAGATACTATTTTTATTCCGAATTGCAAACGTTTACGTGTGTTTTTTTAGCAAATATAGCACATATTTCTAAAAATACTTGTAATTTTGCAGCACGAAAAGTAATGAATAGTTGATAATAAGTTAGTTAGAAATGAAAAAGCTTCAGAATGTCGGGAGACAATCTGAAGCATTTTTTTTAAATATAATATTCCGCAGAATCTACCAGTCCGGCGCGAAGTGCATACTTTGTTGCTTCGTGCACGTTGTTCACGCCGAGCTTTCTGAAGATATTCTTCCGGTGGGTATTCACGGTATGGAAACTGGAGAAACGCTTCTCGGCGATTTCCTTGGTTGTCATACCCAGGGCGATATCCTTGAGAATCTCGGTTTCGGTCTTGGTGAGATTCACCTTTTCTTCTACTTCCTGCGGCGGAGTAAGGAGCACCTCCATCATTCGCTGGCAGACAAAACGCTTGCTGTCCACGCAGAAGCGTATCGCCTCCTTGATTTCCATCAGCGGACTCTCCTTCAGGAGCACGCTGAACATACTGCTGCTGGCGATGAGCACCCGTACGAAATCGGCACTCAGGTCTTCGCTGAACAGCAGCCATCGGGTATAGGGAAAGCGCTGGTTGAGAATGAGCAGTTCGGCGGAATCATTGATATCGAAAAGCGTGTAATCGAGTATCACCACCGTATCTTCGTTTTCCCGCAAGGCAAGCATCAGCTCTGTCTTGTCTTCCACATACTTGGTTTCCAACCCTTCCATTTTCTCTATCACGTATATCAGTCCGGCACGCGTGATATCTTGCTTATCTGCCAATAGAATCTTCATAAGCAATTCTCCTTCTTTTATGTTGTATATACTCTTTTATGACCAAACTTTTCTGCTTTCTAGAATGACATGAGGAATCCCATTCGGATGCCCCACTTATCTACATTGGCATGATTCAGGTAGTTGATACGGCGCACATAATCGATTCCGAAGAACTTGAAGATGTTGTGCACACCGGCTACCACCTCCCAATATGGCGTGTTGCCAAAGGTATAGGAGTTGTTAGGGAACTTGAAAATCACGTCATCCGATGTATTCTTCACCGGATTGTTCTTGTCGGTGAGCTGTCCCCATACACCCTTCACGGCTACATACTCGCGCCACTTCAGCTTCTTGATGAGCGGAATGCGGTTGAGAAGCTTGCCGTTCATATCCCAGGCTACCGACCAGAAGAGCTGGCGGTCGCTCAGGAACTCCCAGTCTTTCATCATACTGATGGTTGCCTCCTGCTCGAAGATGGAGAGGTTGACTGGTGGCTGGACGAGCATGGTGAATGGAACCTTGTTCCACTGCATCTTGCCCACGATGTTGAAGTCCACATAACCGAAGCTGCCCAGCCACTGGCGCTTGTAGATGCCCAGCGTGGTGAGGTTGCTCTGATACTGACCGCCCATGAATCCGTCCAGACCCATGGAATGGCGGAGGGTGAGCTCAGGACTGTCGAGATTGATAGGCAATCGCTGCTGCTTGGTGTTGACATAGGTAACACCCGGGTTGTAGTCGATGCCCACAGATGCCTCGGTGGTGCGTATTTTCTTTACTTCCTCGCCCGTGTTCACCTTGAAATAATGCAGATTGCCCACGGTGCGGTTGCTCTGCCATCTCATTCCCGCATCGAAGCGGAGTCCCCAGTCGGTCTCATAGACGAAGCTGAACTTCTGTCGCTGATAGAGATACATCTGGTCCTGCGTAGCAGCACGGATGGTCATGAAGAAGTTATCCTTGTTGTGCAGCAGGTTGTCATCGGATGGAGAAGTGATATCGTGACCAATCTCGAAGACGAACTTACGCATCGGAAATTCGAACGGACTGTTCTTTTTCTTGTTGAGCGAATAGGTGAAGAGATGACCGTAGTACCAGTTGTGGCTCTTCGTACCGTAGGCACCATATCCATCCCAGAAGAAATGAGGGTTGAGTGCCGCCATAGTGCGGGCTGCCAGACGCAGGCGCACGCCATCCACGTAGTTGTTGGAGAGGAAGGTGTTGATAGGTCCGAGGTCGAAGAGGCTCTTTCTGCCATCCTTTCCTCCGCTTCCTATCTCTACATAGTTCTCCATGAGCGCCTTGACGCCGAAGATGATGTACTTGAATCCCTTGGAATTCTCCATACGGTGGATGAAACTGTCCATCGAAGACTCACTCTTGGTGAGATCCACCTGCCGGTACTTGTTCCAGTAAGCCTCATCACGGTTCATCGCATCCATATCATGCCTTACCTTTGCCTTGCCCTTGAAGAGCATCTTCGGCAAAGGGTCGAAGGCGTAATCGGTGATTCGGGTGTTTCGCACCACCAGCAGGTCCTGCAGCAGCTTGTTCATGTGCATCTCTGCTATCATATCATCCTTGGTGAGCACCCACTCGCCATTGTCGAGCTTGGTATATTCCTGCTCAATCTTCATGTCCTTCACCCAGTTGACGGCTGAGTTGTGAGGCATGTAGAGATTACATTTCTTGACGTGCAGGGTACTGTCGGCAAGCACATAGAGCTCGCCTCGGAATCCGAAGTCCTGACTGTTGGCTGGGATAAACTGCAGATGATAGCAGAGGTCGCGGTTCACATACACCGTATCTTCTATATAATAATGATAGAAGCTGATGGCAGTTCTGCCGAGCGGAGATGGGAACGGATACTGGAGCAGTCGCACGTAGTCATCATAGATATCCACATCGGTAAAGACATCCTTGATGGCTGTATTCAGGATTTCTCCGGTCTGGATCACCTGTCCGATACCATTGCTCTGCTGACCCTTGATAATATCCTTTTCGCTCTTTGGGTCCTTGCGATATACGTGCTGCGAAACGGTCTCATCGATACTTACCGGCAGGGTGAGCTTGCCGTTGTAAGGCGAAAGCTCTACCTGGTCGAGGAGATACTGTCGCTTGCTGAAGAACTTGCCCTCCATCTGTTCCTTGGTGATATCATTGAGTGCGAGGGTGATCTTCTGATATTTATCATACTGATAATAATCATAGTTGCTGAGGTCGCTCTTCTTCTTGGCAGCGATGACACGTCGCATGAGTTCCACGGCAGGGTTATCCTTGCGCTTGTATCTTCCCTTCTTCGATTTCACCACGACTTCTCCCAGCTTGTGGGAATCGTCCTTGAGCTTGATTTCGAGGAAGCTGGTTTTCTCATCTACCTTGACCGTTGCGGTCTTGTAGCTCAGAGCACTGACGGTAAGCATCAGTCCCGGCTTCTTTTCGATGGTAAACTTACCTTCTCCATCACTGGAAACGGCAATCTTGTGTCCCTTGTACTGCACGCTTGCATACGATACGGCAAAGCCGTCATCGTCGATGACACGACCTGTTATCTTCTGCTGCGCCATCATCTGGAGTGTAGAAACCACCAGGAGGACGAGCACCAAATACAATTTTCTTATACCTTTCATTACCTTATTATATATATAGGGGCCTTGCGCCCATTATTAATCATTCTCTACTTTCAGGCTGCAAAGTTATAACATTATTCGTAAATAGCTGCAAAAACCTATTATATATTTCAGTTTTTTATGAGATTTTCAGAAATTCCTCCATCTCAGAGAGTTTCCTGATGATGCCATCGGGGATGGATTCATCCACCTTCTTCTCTTCCCACTGCAATCCCTTGATCCATAGAGTGTGGCAACCCAGCTTGTGGGCAGGAATGATATCCTTGCCATAGGCATCGCCCACTACCAGCACCTGAGAGGCTGGAAGATCGAGGGCGCAGACTCCGAGGGCGAAGATGGCTGGGTTCGGCTTGCGCACCCCCACTACTGCCGATTCTATCACGTCCGCGAAATAGCCATCAATTCCTGCATCCTTCAATACCTGATTGATGTTGCCGTAGAAATTGGAAACCAGCACCATCGGATAACCATTCTGTTTCAGATGCTCCAACACCTGCTTGTTTTCATTCAGAAGAGCAAGGGTCTTGGCATTGATGTAACGGGCCATATCCACAGCAATCTGATGAATTTCAGAATCAGAAAGGGAGAGGAAAAGCGCCTGTTTCTCAGAATCATCCTTTCCTGTCTCAAGCAATTCCTTTCCTGCCAGGAAATTCAATTCCAGGATCAGTTTTTCTCTGAGAATATCCTCGAAATGGAAATCAGGAGTCACGATGGGATTCACAGCCAGTGCTCGCTCACCATACACGTAGGCATCGCGGAAAGCCTGCTTGTGGATACTTACTCCTGACTCTACTTCCTCGTCATCAGCCACGCCGATGCCGAAGTGCTCGTAGCCCTGCCACAGCACTTCCGACCAGTGGTCGCCCCTGGTATCGAGCGTGCCACCATAATCAAAGATGATACCTTTTATATCCAGTACTTTCATTATTTTCCTTTATTAATTGTTTGCTGCTGGCTCTTTTGATCTGCCTCGTATTCTTCCTGAATCTTCTTCAGGTCCTTGTTTCCCACCTTGATGAGCAGAATGCCGATGGCTATCCATACCAGCTCACGGATTCGGGTGATGAGACCGGTATATACACCCAGGACACCCGTAAGATGCAGGCCATCCACCGCCAAGGCAAGACCACCCTCTCGGGCTCCCAACTGCATAGGAGAGAAGAAGATGAGATTGCTGAAAAGCGATGAGAAGGCAAGAATCAGAACGCTGTCGGCGATGCTGATATCCGCCGCAAAAGCCTTCAGGATAAGATAAATCTCCAGGCTCTGGAGCACTCTCGCCATCACCTCGAAGAAGAGGGAACTGTAGAAAGTGCTCTTGTGCTGACCATGCAGCAGGGCTATCTGCGAATCTATCTGCTCCAGGGTCTCCTGCTTCTCCTGCTCAAACCGCTTAGCCCAGTTCTTCACGAAAGGAATATGGGTGAGCAGACGAATGCCCTTCTGCGCCATTCCCGTCTTGTAACCGCGGGCGAAGAAGTAGATGCCGAGCAAGCAGAAGGCTGCGATGAAGCCCAGCATGATGCCCATAGAGACACCTATCGGATACAGGGCGATATAGAGAAATGTAGAAAGGAACCAGAACCAGAAATGGGAGAAGATGTGCATCATCACATAAAGAATGACCGATGATGTGGCCTTGCTCACACCCGTAAAAGGCTTCAGCTCCATGATGCGGTAAGGTTCGCCGCCCATCAATCCGCAGGGAGTGGTGTAGTTCAGGGCAAATCCGCTCACGGTGAGCTTATATACTCGCCAGAACGAGAGTCCCTTTACCCTACCCTCGTCGTTGATGATGAGCCACCAGGAAACGGTGTTCACCCAATAAACCACGAGCCACAGACCGAGAATCAGCGGGAAATAGATGCCCGCCTGCTTCAGATAGCGCCAGATATCGGTATAGTCCATATCCATCGTGCAGAGCATGATGATGATGGCGATGATACCGAACGCCATGAATATATTTCTGAACTTGTTATTCATAAATGAACTTGTTATTCACAAAAGTATTTGTAATTCACAAAATAAGACGTTTATGCCTCGTACTCTCCCTTCAGAACCTTTTGGTTGAGCTTCAGACAAAGACGCTCGTGGGTTCCTCTCATATAGAAGAAAATCAGGCTGAACACGGTAATCTCGATAGCCGGATAAAGCCATGGAAGACCTATCAGGATAGAGATGAACAGCGTGATGCTGCGCCAGTTGAAGGTAAGTATATTGGCATATTTCATCAGTGGAAGACTGCCCGCACGGAAGTCGGCACGCAACTGCTCAGGCAACTGCTGCGGATATCTTTCGCGCAGATTTCTCTTGAATATCTGGAAGATAGGAGTATCCCGCTCCTGTCCCAAGGTATAGTTCTTGTAGAAGAACTGGAAGAGTTTCTGCACTGGCTCCTTTTTCCACTTCATCTGCTTCCACAGCTCTACCTGCTTGCTGGCATCATCCAGTTCGCTGCCCTCCTTGCCTTTCAGGAAGAAGAGGTGAATCTGACGGTAGTAGTCGGCAAGACGGCTCTGAATGGCATGGCATCCGAAACCGGCAACGATGCAGAGTGCCCAGATTTTCCAGCCCCACTCCGGCATCAGACGGAAGGAGATGGCGAAGTAGATGCTGACAAACCAGAAGTCGCCCGCAGCACCATCGAGGATTCTGCCCAGGGCACTCTTCTGATTGGTGAGTCGCGCCAGCTGACCATCGCAGCTATCATATACGTTTGCCCAGATGAGCAAGAAGATGCCCAAGATGTTGATTGCCAAATCATCGAAATAGAAGCAGATGCCCGCTCCTACACCGAGGAAGATGGAAAGAATGGTCACCACGTTTGGGGTGACGTGAAGCATGCGGAAGAATCGCGCCCACTGGTAACCAATAGGACGATAGAAATAAATATCAATGTGCTCCTCGGTATCCGCTGATTTCAGAGAAGCCTTAAATTCCTGATTCATCTTTTTTATTTTTATTCTTGTATCATTTTTGTTGCTATATAGAACGCAGCCTCATCACGGCATGGCGCAAAGCTAGGCCAGTCGTTGAAATCGATGATGCGGATGCTGCCATCCTCGCTGACCACGCAGTCGCCGCCATATACCGGCACATTCAGCATGTCGGCAGCCTTGTCAGCCTCAGCCTTCAGAGCCTCGGCATCGAAGGCGATGCCTTGCGCCTCGCCATTGATCACCTCCAGTCCGAACTTGGAACGATGGCCGCATTTCGATGGATAGAACCAATAGAAGAAATCGGTACCCGATACGCCGTAGAACTTGATGAGGTCGCCCTTCAGATGCTCATTCACTACCACCGATGTGATGCCACGCAGCCAGAAATTCTTCAGCAGCGCCTCAGCCTCCTGCTCGTTCTGCACATAGCAGGTATCCTCCTTCTGCTGCGCACAGCCGTCGCCACGCTTCAGCCAGCAAGGATAGTGGATATCCTTCACCATCTCTCCGTTTCTGCCAATGATGCGGCTCTCGGGAGTAGCGATGCCTCCGGCGATGAAACGCTCGGTCATGATGCGGCGGATGCAGCGGTTTACACCCAGACTGGAGTTCACCACCAATACGCCCTCCTCCTCTATTCTGCCGAGAATATCGAGTGCCTGCTTGCTGCGTGCCATCGAAAAGAAGCCATCCACGCCCACTGTCACACGGCAGCGAGGCCATCCGTAGGCTCTCTCCAATACAGTTGCCTTGCGGCAGAATTCCTTCTCACACATCAGCATCACCTTCGCACCGAGTGCCTCCAGCTGCTGTTCTACGGCATTCATGATGGCAGCATCGTTATCCACGCAATTAGGCGAGAACTCGTTGCCGCGGCATACACCCACCAGGGTCTTACCCTCCAGCGGATGGATGAAAGCCTCAGCCTTCGCAATATCCTCCTTGTGATCTACATCGAGAATCTTGTTGATAGGATAAGCCTCCAGCTTCAATCCCTCTACCACCAGCTGGCGCTGGAAGTTGCGCATACGGCTCATACCCTGCTCCATGCAGTGGTCGAGCACATCCAGAGCCTTGTCGCCCAGACAGTAGATGCCACCCGAAATCAGATGGTCATCGCCCTCCTGCTTATCATGGAAGCCCGAAATTCGGAGCTTCTTGTGAGAACCCTGCTTGTCGAGCAGACTGGCACCCTCAGCATCCGCCTGCTTCTCCACGCCTACCCACAGCGGTTTTTCATCATCCACGTATGGGGTGACAGCCATGCAGCCGTCAATATCCTTTGCCTCCTGGAAGTGGCGGATATACTTCTTGAACTCCTCCTCACGGAAGATGGTATCCACGGTGGTGAGGCAGAAGCGCTCGCCACGGAGATATGGCGAGAGGGCATGCAGACTGTGCATGGAACTAGGAGTGGTCTTCACCACCAGACGCAGAGGCACCGGCAGCTTCATCTGCTCCAGATGCTCACGCACCACCGTGCTCCATTCGTTGACAATCACAACGATTTCGGTAGCACCGCAATCTACGAAGATGCGTAGAAGGCGCTCTATCATCGGTTCGCCGCATACCGGCACCAGGGGTTTAGGCTGTTCCACGCCTTCCTGTGCCAATCGGCTTCCCTCGCCTGCGGCTATAACTGCAAATCTCATTCTATCTATTTCTAATTATTTTTATTTTTCTTCAAATTCCTATAACTTTCTTCTGTAGCAGCGGCGGCGACGGTGCTGCACGCTTTCCAGATACTGCCACTGGCTCTGCACACCCTTGTTGCTCTCCATCTGCGGCATTGCCTCCGCCCATTTGAAACCGTAGCGGTGGTACTGCTCGATGAGGTCGGCAAAGATGAGGGAATTGGCACCCTTGCTGCGGTATTCCGGCAACACGCCGATGAGCACCAGATCCACGGTATCGGTGGCGTGGCACTTCATCACCCGCAGGAGTCGCAGCCATCCCCATGGGAAGAGCTTGCCGTTGCGGTTCTTCTGCAGCGCCTCGGTCATGGACGGAAAGGATACGCCGAAACCGATCAGACGGTTGTTGTCGTTGCCATCTACCACACCGGTGATGAGGTTCATATCCGCCATCTTGATATACGAATCCACATACCCGTCGATCTGCCGGTCGGTGAGCTGCTGGAAATCGTAGAGATCCTTGTAGGTCTCGTTGACGATGCGGAAGACTTCCCTGCCCATACCGCCCTGAACCAGTTCGTGCTTGGTAAACTTATGCACGTGCAGATTGTAGCGGCTCTCGATGAGCTGGGCTGTCTTGGCAAATTTCGGAGGGGTTACCTCAGGCACCTTGATGCGGTACTCCAGCCAGTCGTTGTCCTTCTGGTAGAGGTCCAGCGCCTGCATGTGCTTGGGATAATAAGGGTAATTGTAGTTGACGTACATGGTGGATTTCTCGTGGAATCCTTCGATGAGCATTCCTTCGCGGTCCATATCGGTAAAGCCAAGTGGTCCTACCAATTCTTCCATGCCACGCTCTCTGCCCCAGTGGGCTGCGGCATCCAGCAACTTACTGGAAACTTCCAGGTTATCGATGAAGTCGAACCATCCGAAGCGCACCTGCTTCTTGTTCCACTGGTCGTTGGCACAATGATTGATGATGGCGGCAATGCGGCCTACCACCTTCGGGATGCTGTAGTCGATAGCCAGGAAATATTGCGCTTCGCAGAAGTCGAAGGCAGGATTCTTGCCTTTGCTCAATGTATTCCACTCGTCAAAACGCAAGTAAGGAACGGCATATTTGCTACCTTCATAAAGGTCGTAATAGAACTGTATGAAAGTTCTCAATCCTTTCTTGGTAGTAACGGGTATGATTCTAATATCACTCATTGATCTGATTTTTTTCTAAAACTTTTTGCTCTGATTTTTCTTTTTATAATAATGTATCATCAGAAAAACGGTGCAAAAGTACGAGTTTTTTCCGAGATGGCAAACGAAATCCCTGTTTTTTTTCCTGCCGAGCGTTAAAATCATCGAATATTTCCCCCTTTCGGAAATAAAGCAGTAACTTTGCAGGCTGAAAAGATTCAAGAATACAAGGAGATAAGAAGAAGAATTACAGGAGAAAGAATATGAAGAAATCAAGAGATAATTATACATTCCTGACCCATGCACCGGTGCATCG
>ERZ1034847.874-NODE-874-length-10879-cov-66.225795_pt1 | contig 10879 bp, 11 predicted proteins | sample MGYA00520633_ERZ1034847 | MGnify/ENA primary metagenome ERZ1034847 (study PRJEB33766, sample SAMN09781732) | gut metagenome | biome: gut microbiome | host: Homo sapiens | place: Madagascar | study: EMG produced TPA metagenomics assembly of the PRJNA485056 data... | reverse complement strand
CTAAAGGTGACAACTTTTTCACGTATAAGACAGTCCACTTTGGGGAGCTGCTACAAGTTTTAGGCTCTTAGCCTTGACTTTTGGATAAAAAGCCATTATTTTAGCCTTGACTTTTGGATAAAATTAACTATTGTTTGCCTTGACTTTTGGATAAAAGTTGTATCTTTGCACTGTAAATCAATAAATTATACAAAATGACATATTACAAGCGAATTATAGATAAAAAACTCCTGGAGTGGAAGGCTTCTCAAAGAAGAAAACCGCTGCTGATACGTGGAGCCAGACAAGTAGGAAAATCTTCTGCTGTGCGCCACTTTGGTAAAGAATTCAAGTACTTTGTAGAGATCAATCTGGAGAGCCAGCCATCCATAAGAGGACTCTTTTCAAAGGATATTGACGTGCATAGAACGTGTGAAAGCATAAGTGCCACTACCGGCATCCCAGTGATACCTGGTGAAACACTGCTCTTCATAGACGAGATACAAGTGAGCCAGGAAGCAATCATGTCGCTCCGTTATTTCAAAGAAGATTATCCGGAACTGCATGTCATCGCTGCTGGCTCTTTGTTGGAATTCACCTTAGAAGAACTGCCTTCCTTTGGAGTGGGTAGAATACGCTCACTCTATATGTACCCTTTTTCCTTTGATGAATTTCTCATGGCACAGGGACTAGATACCACGGTGAGTTACAAGCAGCAGGCTTCACCCTCATCTCCGCTTCCAGAGGCCGTTCATAATAAACTGGTGGACCAGTTGAAGACTTTCTATCTGGTGGGTGGTATGCCTGCCGCAGTTACAGAATGGATAGAGACTAACAGTTACATAGAATGCGCTCATGTCCATAATGATATTCTGGATACCTATCAGGATGATTTTGCCAAGTACAAGTCGCGTGTATCTCCGGCTTTATTGAGAAAGGTTTTGCGTTCCGTAGCTTTGCAAGCTGGCAGTAAGTTTGTCTATAGGCAGGTGGCCGATGATGTTCATTCTTCGGTTATCAAAGACGCACTTCATTTATTGACCTTGGCAGGACTCATAAAGCCGGTGACCCATAGTGATGGAAATGGCGTTCCACTTGGAGCTGAAGAGAATGACAGCTACAGGAAATATCTTTTCTTGGATTTGGGACTGATGCAAACCATGTTGGGTACTCCTGCTGCCAATGTACTTTTAGCTTCGGATGTTGATTTCGTCAATAAAGGTGCTGCATCAGAAATGTTTGCTGGTTTGGAACTCGTCAAGAACCACGACTGTTTCCAGAAGGCAGAAATGTATTATTGGCAGAATTTGTCAAGAGGGACCAATGCTGAGATTGATTTTCTGGAAGCCAAGGATGGTATGGTTTTACCGATAGAAGTGAAAGCCACTACCAGGGGCAGCATGCAAAGCTTATGGCTATTCATGAGAAAGAAGGCTCTTCATCATGCTGTTCGTACATCCCTAGAGAATTTCGGAGAGTTTGAGTATGTTGATAAAGAATCCCAGGATGCCATTCGCCATGTAGATGTAATTCCACTCTATGCAATGAGTAATTTGTGCAAACTAAGCGTTGATACGGAGATGAAAATAGCAACACCATAAAACAACAGAAAAAGGGTCTATACACCCTTTTGTCGAGGTGTATAGACCCTTGGAACAACCGCAAAGTATGGGTTGATAATTATTTTTTCAGATAATTGGTATTCCTGTCAGCTTAGGACTTTAATACATATCATCATTTCCATCTTCTGGAATTTGTCCCTGATACAAAGCAGGACCTGCTGACCCTGCCAGTAACTGTTGGGCTTTTATCTCATGCTCCTGCATTTCAGGTTCTATATATTCTTTCTTCATATTGTGCTATTTTTATTTGATTACTACTTTCTTGTTGTTCTTTATGTATATGCCCTTTGTCGGATTGCTTATCTTTCTACCTTGGAGGTCGAAGATTCCTTCAATAGTTCCATGACGCTGCACGTCAGTACCCATAATGGTGATTCCCTCTATGCCTGTTGTCTCGTTGCCGCTGCCGAATACAAAGCTGCGAGCGAGTGCTGCCGATGATGGGTCTTTTGCTTCATCTTCAGATACTTTCAGATAAGCCTTTCCTGGAGTCGCCTTGAGACTTTTTCCGTCGTCCACACCGAGGTAGAAGCCGAGACCTTCTTTTTTTTCTGCTTTATTATATGTAAGACGATAGAGTTTACAACCTGTTTCTGCTGTTACAGTCTGAGCTTCAGCTGGTGTAGCCACAAGGTGGTTTTCATCAGAGGAAGCTGCTGTCAACTCATTTGTCTTGTTTGCCTTTGCATTGACATACTCTCCGTCAGTCTTCAGTAGCACACCCTCTTCCTTTGCCACTTGGTTGTTGCGTTGTGTCAATGTCAGCTTGCCACCGCTTACCGTTGCGTTATAGACATTAAGCGTTCTGTCTGATGGAACAGAAAGGGTTACATCGTTTTTCAGATTGCTGAATGTTGCCCAATATGTATCGTTGCCATTTGCATCCTTGTCGCCCTGTGCTGCCTTGACTACCTTATAGTCAGAGCCGGGAACGGGATATTGGTCCTTGCCTAACTGCTGTCCCCATACCTGCTCGCCTAATACTTTGCCTTCGGCAAGCAAATAAGCCACCTCACCGCTCTTTATCTGCTGTTTGGTGAATGCCTTGATCACGTCAGCTTCATTCACGCCTTCAGGATAGGTCAATGAGCCTTCTCCGATAGCCTTGACAGCTTCACCTGTCTGCTCAGCTCCATTGATGGTCAGCTTAGCACTGCTGTTGTATGCCAAGATACCAGAAGCGGCGCTGGAGGATTTGCTTATGCGCCCAACAAGGAGACCGGCACGCTCTGTATCAGAAGTAGCAGTAACATTACCAGTGCCAAGCACATTGTTCAGATTGCATATAACACCTTCTCCTATCAGGTTTCCGACATTATCTTTTCCAGTTATATCGCCATAGTTGGCACTGTTCTGGATGGTTCCAGAGTCAAAATATCCAACCATGCCGCCAACTTGTCTGTACGTGCCTGTTACAGCACCATAATTGGCGCATGAAGTGATGGAATTGTCGGAACCGTAATACATACCTAAAATACCTCCGAGAGATCCCATTCCCTTCACTTCTGCATGGTTTTCGCAGTTGCTGATGTTGCCCACTGCTATTCCTGCTATTCCGCCAGTTATCTGTTTTCCTTCTACCGAACAGTTTCCTAAGGTCTTGATGTTTTCAAAAATACAAGAACCTGCGTATCCTGCCAAAATTCCAGTATAATAAATACCAGTACTATTCACCTTCGCATTGTCGAAAGTGATGTTTTTGATGTTGCCACCAGCAAGATAACCGAAGAAACCGGCAAATTCAGAGGTGGCATTGATGTAGAGATTACTAATGGTCTTCCCGTTGCCATCGAATGTACCTTGATAATTATTATCAAAGTTACCAATAGGAGTCCAGCTGAGCTCTGCTACCTGCTTTTCGGTATCAGCCTTATGGCATACAGTGCTCATATCAATTTCTTTCACATCATCGGCAATCTTTGCGCAGACTAATGTGTTACATTCATTCACGCAGTCACGGAACCACGCCAGATGATCTGCCGTCTTCAGCACAAATGGTTCCGCCTCTGTTCCTTTACCAGTCATACCTGCTGGCAATTCACGATCAAGACCATTCATTTTTACATTGAGCTTGACTTCGCCTTCGATGGCTTTGCCAAAAAATTCTCTTGCGCCGATATAATAAGTGGTGCCTTTCGTTACAGTATAGGTGATTTTGAAGTCAGGCCAAGAATTATCGGAAGTCAAGCAAGATGCAGCCGTACGGCTCTCCCACAGGGTACCATAGGTATTTTTACGGTTGCTGTTTGCCGTCACCTCCAATGTACCATCTTCTAGAGCTGTATATTTATAAAGGTTGTAACCGCTGATTTCATTCCTATCGCCAAATACCTTTCCGATTGTTATGGAATTGTTGCCCAATTTCAAGAAAGGAATTTCCTGCTGGCACTTCGTGCACTTGTCGTTCTCATCATATTCATGTCCGGTAGCTGATGCTATTACAAGACTGCTCACCATTTGTGTCATCTGCTCGTTCGAGAAAGACTTATGACAAAGATTACATTCCCAATATTCGATGTTGCCATCTGTGGTGCAGGTAGCAGCCACGAATTTGTGATGTTTGGGACTATCGCCATGCTTAAACGTAAATGTGCCCTCTTGTGCAGGCTTGGTATTGGTAAATGTACCTGTACCTTCCAGCTCGCCTAAACAATTCATTGTCAGATTACCATCCAAGTAAACCTCATCAGCAGAGCCAAGTAAAGGATAATCGTTTGTGTTCAGTTTTTGTCCCCATCTTGCACTTCCTGATACGTTTTTCTGAAGCTGATTGGCAACCAATCCGCTCTTCAACTGTTCTTCAGTAAATGCCATTATCTTTTCAGCTGATGTCAATGAGCCTCCTCCGATAGCCTTGACGGCATCGCCTGTCTGCTCAGTTCCATTGATGGTAAGCTTCGCACTGCTGTTGTATGCCAAGATGCCAGAAGCGGTGCTGGAGGATTTTCTTATGTTTCCAACAAGGAGACCGGCAAGCTTTGCAGAAGTAGCAGTAACATTACCAGTGCCAAGCACATTGTTCAGGTTGCATTCTTCAGCAAGTCCTATCAAATTTCCGACATTATCAGTTCCCGTTACATCGCCATAGTTGGCACTGTTCTGAATGGTTCCTGAGTTAAAATATCCAGCAATGCCACCAACGCTCTCTCCCGAGCCTGTTACGACACCATAATTGGCGCATGAAGTGATGGAATTACCGGAATAGGCAGCTACAACTCCTCCGAGAGATCTTATACCCTTCACTGTTGCACGGTTTTCGCAGTTGCTGATGTTGCCGTTAGCAACTCCTGCTATTCCGCCAACGTAGTCTTCTCCTTCTACCGAACAGTTTGCCAAGGTCTTGATATTTTCAATAATACAAGATCCTGCGTTTCCTGCCAAAATTCCAAAATTATAACCACCAGTATTCTTCACCCTCGCATTGTCGAAAGTGATATTCTTGATACTGCCAGCATAAGCATAGCCGAAGAAACCGGTATAATTAGAGGTGGCATTGATGTAGAGATTGCTGATAGTCTTCCCGTTGCCATCAAATGTACCTTGATACCAATTGATAGGAGTCCAGCTGAGCTCATCTGTATACGTGGTGCCATCCTTCGCATGGCAGAACTCTGACAAGTCAATATCTTTAGTCAGCGTGGCTGAAATAGTATTATTACCGCTATTCACCTGGTCGCGGAACCACGCCAGTTCGGCTGCTGTGGATATCTTATAAGGGTTGTCTGCTGAGCCATCACCAATGGAAGGCTTGGAAGGTGTTTGTGCCCATGCCCCCCCATAAGGCATGAGGATAGCCATCACGAGCAGCAGCATCGTGAATAGCCTGTTTCTTTGTCTTTTGTTATTCATATCTGTAAATTATTATTATTCTACTTTCTTACATATTTTCTCTCATTGCCATCAGATATACTGTGATTCCCAGAATGACGACGAAAGTCTGTCCGAGAAACAGATAGATATAGAATCTCCCTCTCTTGATGAAATCACAGAAGCTGTAGCGAGCCTTGTAGTTTTCATCAAGATATATCCTGTAGTCTTGAACCATGGCATAGCCCATGACTATGGCGAACAACAGAAGACACAATGCCACAATAAAAATAGCCTGTTCCTCTTTCATGAAAGTTTCTATTATATTTTCCATGGTGCAAAGATAGTGTTTTTCATCGGAAAAAGGTGTCTACTTCCCCCACTTAGGTGTCTACTTCCTACAAAATAGGTGTCTACTTGGTGGGGGAAGTAGACACCTAAGGCGTGATTTTATTGTATTTTCGCTCTCCAGACAGTTGGGGAGCAACCTTCTTTCTCTTTGAATATGCGATAGAGATAGGAGCGTGAAGAGAAGCCACATTCGGCAGAAATGATGTCGTTGTTGTAGTCGGGATAGTCGAGCATCATCTTCTTTGCTGCCTCGAAACGTACCTCGGCAAGCCAGATGCGGAAGGTGGAGTTTAGGCACGCAGTGAAGTAGCGTGACAGCTCGTTCTTGGAGATGTTCAGCGAGCGTGACAGGGTGAACATGTTTACTGTGGTGTCTTTGTAGCCCAAATCAGCACACCACTTGTCGAGCTTCTCCTTGATGAACATCTGACGCTCCTGAGAAAACGACTGTAAGTTTTCTTTACCATCTATAGGTTCTGCATCCTGCCCATCGGAGCTTTCCAAAGATGCTCCCCCATTTTCTGTTTCTTCATCTGCTATGGCTGCGCTTTCTTCTTCCTCCTTATCCAAGAGTTCCTCGGTAGGAACGTAATTGTAGCCCAATGCCACGAAACTCTGGTTGAAGAAAAGGATAGAGAGCAGAGCCAACGGTCCTATTATATATAATAAGGTGGTAGAGAGGATGACGAAAGGCATGGTAAGGGCAGAGAAGAACAGGGCGAAGACACTGGCTCGGGCATATCGCACGTAGGGCAGCATGTCGCCACCAGTCATCAGCTCTAACATTTTCTTGCGTTTCCGCATCTCAATCATAATCATATAGATGCAATACGCTACATTTGTGCCGAACAATACGAGCATCGCATAGAGCCAGTTGCCAATGTTAAGACTTCCGCTATTGCTGTAGCCTATGCAGAAAACTGCTATGATGGCGGCATAAATGCAAGCGCAGACGATGTTCATCTTTCGGCGGTTGGCATGGGTCGCTTCAATGTTGTATATGCCCATGGCGATAGTGGTGATGCATGGGGTATAGACAAGAATGTTGAAAATAGCTCCCAAGTCATCGCTTTTCGCACGAAAACCCAAGAGCATCTGCAAGAGATATTGTATGGCAAGTCCCGTCATACCTGCAAGTATCAGCCAACGTGACCACTCATAGCGTCGGTTGGTCCACTTCATGTGCAGGTGGGTGATGCCGAGGATAAGGGCATTGATGAGCATGAAGATGAAACATGCGAACTGAAGGAAATATAAAGAGTCTATCATTCTTACTATTTTATAGTTACTTTCTTGTATTTCTGGTTGCTTGCCGTAGGATTATCTGGATTAGTCATCTGCAAAAATCCTGCTGCAACAAGGGAGGTGATGTAACGCTCACGGTTCTTGGTTTGATTGGATAAACCAAGACGTTCCATGATTTCTGCGGTGGTTCGAGGAACTGAACAGAAATTTACTATGTCCCTTTGCTTATTAGACAATGACACTTTTTTAGTGTCAGAGTGTCTAAGTTGAGTGTCTAAGTTGGTGTTAGAGTGTCTAAGTCGAGTGTCAGAGTCGGTGTCTGAGTGTCTAAGTCCAGTGTCAGAGTCGGTGTCAGAGTGTCCAAGTCCAGTGTTATGGTCTTCGACTTGGTTACTTTTATCATGGACTTCGTTAACAACTCGGTTACTTTTTCCCTCGACTTGGTTACTTTTTCCCTCGACTTGGTTACCAACTTGGTTACTTTCAACTTCGACTTGGTTACTTTCTTCTCCTCCTAGGGATTTCAACCGTAGGCTCATAAGCTTTCAATCCTTCATCACCAGTAAAGATTTCAACCTGATATCCTAAATCAGTATAATATTTTACGACTTCAACGATAGAAGCATCGCCTAAAGCTTGCCCTCCTATAACGGTAGCCTTCCACTTCTCTGCCAACTTTTTTAAGTTTTCAGGATTCCACAAACTGCTTTGTTCCGTAAATGCAGCCCATGGTGATTTCTCATCAGCCGAATCGATCATGATTTGAGCAAAATCTTCACCTAATGACTTTCTATCGCCCGAAGAATGAGCTATATGATTTCCTGTCTCAATAATTGTTGCTAGAGGCAGAATAAAGGTTGTACCTTTCTTCTTTTCTTTCTCTATTTTCTCAGAGACCATCTTGTATGTAACCAAGGCATTGCTTGGGCCACAAGTTTCCTTGCCAGGTACTTTGAGCCAAACACAAAGTACACTCGTATCTATCACCAATACCTTTCTCATTATATCTTATCATTAACCATCATTCTACCTATTGTTCCAGAAGCCATCAATTTGGCAAGATTCTCTTTTTCTTCCAAGAGATTGACATGGCTATCGCCATGCTCATCACGGGTAACATAGCTGATAAACGGAATCATCTTATTTCCCAACTCATCCAACAAAACAGGATTATGCGTCGTACAGAGCACATCAACCTGGCGCTGTCGTGACAAATCCTTCAACATATCAACCAACTCCTTGGCACGAGAAGGATGCAAGCCATTATCCACCTCTTCTATAAGCAGTAAGCTATGAGGTGCAACCGTCAAAAGAGCTACGACAATCGCAATAAAACGAAGCGTTCCATCACTCATACCTCTTGCATCAACAGGCTGTTCAGGATTCCAATCCTCATAACAATAAAGCATGGCATCTGACTTAATCAGACCAACAGGCTCAGATATAACCTTGTTTATATCACGTTCAGGAAGTGGCCGAACATAGCTGGACACCAGTGCTTCCACCTTCTTCTTTTCCTCTGGAGACAACGCACATAAAACACCTGCTACATTACTACCATCAGACTTCAGCTCTTTGGAAATCTTGCAGTAATCACGCATCTTAGCAGGAACAGGATCAAGAATGATGATATTTCTAAAAGTAGCATATATCTTTGCCCAAAAATCCAGAAGTATTGGAACATCATACGTTTTCCATGTAATGTTGCGAGCAGAATCAATAAACTTGCCAGGAACGACATTATCGCCTTCTATACCTAAACGATGAATTTCACAAGAACCAAAACTGAAAACTGAATTCCGTTTAATCACTCTCAAATCAAGAAGATAATAACTTCCTTCAATTTCTATTTCTATCTCGATACAGAAGAAATCCTCACCTCTACGGATAATCCAGTCTTCCCCACCTCTAACAGTCTGGATGGCATCAAGAAGGCTCTTACCTTCCCCCACGGCACGGAGGAAGGCAAACGCATCTAACACATTTGACTTACCACTAGCATTGGTTCCGATAAGGATACCCAAAGAATCGATATATATAGTAGAGTCCTTAAAGCTCTTCCAATTTTGTAACCTAATCTTTGTAATCATTGCCCATGTTTATTTAAACTCAATAATATATTTTGCAAAGCTAATCATTTTTTCTGAGATAAACAAGAAAATCGCAACATTTCTAAAAGAATCTATGAAAAAGTATGATAAAACATGAGCAAGTATGAGCAACTGTGAGTTGACCCCTCACCGATTTCGTATCTTTGCATTGTGGTTCAGAGATAACATCTCATACCACCAAGAGGCAATGCGCAGCGCCCCCTACAACACAAACACAATTTATTAACCTTAAAAATGAAGACACTATGATTCTGTACACATTGAAGAAGTATGTCAACGAGAAGTTGAGCGCCGCTAACGGCAAGTTTTTCGCCTACCCTGTAGTCACCCAGACCTATGGTCTTGATGAACTCGCAGAGCACATGGAAAGTCACAACACCCCGTTCTCAAAGGGAGCCATCAAGGGTATGCTCACCGACATGGTGAGCTGCGTAAGAGAACTGGTTCTGCAGGGTATCGCCGTGAAGATTCCCGACCTCGCCATTTTCAGCATCGGCATCAAGAACAAGGAAGGTGCTGCCTCCGAGAAGGAGTTCAGCATCACCAAGAACATTGCCGGACTGAAGCTCCGTGCACGTGGCACCGGTGAGTTCAAGGCAAACAGTCTGAACCTCGATGCGTCCCTGAAGAAGGCCACAGCCGTAACAGGAGATGTTACTCCACCAGACGGCGGTAAGGATAACACAGGCGATACTACCCAGGGTGGCGGCACAAACCAGGGTGGCGACTCAACACAGACTGGCGGATCAGGCAACACCGGGAGCAGCGGCTCCGATGGTAGCGACGGCCTGGAGTAACCCCCTCGCCAGTAGATGAAGAAAGAAGGTTTTAGACAGGATGCAGTCCGGGATTCGGCTATAGCACCCCCGGCTATTCATCAATATAGCAAGCATCATTGAAACACGCGCTATCAAGCCCATCTGCTCATCCTGTCAGCCTTCCTTCCTAAAAGTATCGCCCGGATATAGGAAATCCGAGCCCCCAATCCATTTATTAACCTTAAATCAAATGAAAATGAAAAGAGAAACACTCAAGAAAATTCTGAATTTCGTCATTACCGTTCTCACCGCCGTAGCCTCTGCCTTTTGTGTGCAGAGCTGCCAGTAGTATCAACCCTTTAAAGATTCAGCACTATGAAAAACACAAGAAAAATCTCACTTATTGTCATTCACTGTTCAGCCACCCGCGTCACGCAGGACTTCACCTTCGAAAAGCTCGAAGCCTGTCATTTAGCCCGTGGTTTCCGCGGCATCGGTTATCACTATTACATCACGAAAGACGGCGTCATCTACCCCGGCCGTCCCGAGTCAGAAATCGGTGCCCACGCCCGCCATTTCAATGCACACAGTATCGGCATCTGTTACGAAGGCGGTCTCGACGCCGACGGCAATCCGGCAGATACCCGTACGAAGGCTCAGAAGCAGTCGCTCCAGAATCTCCTGACGAGTCTGTGCGTAGACTATCCCGAAGCCGAGATCCTAGGTCATCGTGATCTCCCGAACGTCCACAAGTCCTGTCCCTGCTTCAGTGTTCAGGCTTGGCTGAATGAAATCAAATTCCACATTTAGCCCTCTATTCAGTTGATATTGTTCATACTTTATTATTTTTTCTACGCTCTCCCCCAATCTTAAGTGATTAAGGTTGGGGGATTTTTTTGTCTCCTTTATTTCAGAAAGCGTCAGAAAGGGCAAAAGCTTTGTTTATTGCCCGGTATTTTAAAGCTTTTGCCCTTACTATTATATTTGCACTTGGAAAAATAAAGAG
>ERZ1034847.872-NODE-872-length-10890-cov-85.102723_pt1 | contig 10890 bp, 7 predicted proteins | sample MGYA00520633_ERZ1034847 | MGnify/ENA primary metagenome ERZ1034847 (study PRJEB33766, sample SAMN09781732) | gut metagenome | biome: gut microbiome | host: Homo sapiens | place: Madagascar | study: EMG produced TPA metagenomics assembly of the PRJNA485056 data set... | reverse complement strand
AAATCATTTTATACCCAATTCCCCTCACATTGATGATTCTGATATTTTCATCGGCAGATAACTTGTGGCGGAGCTTGGTGATGAAAACATGGAGACTGCGGGAATTGAAGAAGCTGTCATCGCCCCAGAGTTGCAGGAGAATTTCCTTGCTCTCTACCACATTGTTCTTGCTCTCCACAAGCATGCGAAGGATTTCGGATTCACGATGTGACAGTTCTGTATCTTTACCATCCAACTGCAGAATCTGACTGGTAACATTCAGGCGATAACGACCGATGGAGAGCCACTGATCAGCAGCATCCGGATTATCAGGAGAAACATTCCCCCCTTCCTGTTCTTCAGAAGAAATATTTCCTGCAGAAACCCGATGACAAAGCGACTTGATACGGACGATGAGCTCCTGGATGGCAAACGGCTTCTTCAGATAATCATTGCCACCCAATTCAAATCCCTCTACCACATCATTCACCGCCGAACGAGCCGTGAGGAAAAGCACAGGAGTACGGGAATCCGTCTTGCGGATACGGCGCACCATCTCGAAACCATCCATTTTGGGCATCATCACATCCGCAACCAGCACATCAGGCTTCTGTTCTGCAAACATACGAAGCCCCTCTTCGCCATCATGCGCCGTGCGCATCTCGAAGCCCTGCGCCTCCAAGGTGTCGCTCAGAATCATCGCCAAGGATGTTTCGTCTTCTACCAGTAATACTTTTATCTTATTCATTGTTTCTTTTTTACTTTTTACTTTTAAGATTAAGACTTGGGAGACCAGCGATGGAATCGCTGGGAACGGGGGTGCAAAGGGGACTAGGTTCTTTTTACCCTTTTACCTTTTTACCTTTAAGAAAATGCAGGGTAAAGCAGCTTCCTTTTCCCGGCTCGCTTTCTACGGAAACAGAACCGCCCATTTTCTCCATCAGGCTCTTGACATAGAAAAGGCCGAGACCATAGCCCTTGACCGTATATTTATTGCCATCCGTCACCCGATAGAACTTGTCGAAAATATAAGGCAATTTATCGTGGGCAATACCGATTCCATTATCTGATACGGAAACCAGCACTTCATCCTCGGCTTTTTGGAAAGCCTTGATTTCTATATTCACGCTATCTTCAGAATACTTGATGGCATTGTCTATGAGATTGCTCACGATGTTTGAGAAATGCATCCGGTCGGCATGAACCATCAGATTTTCCGGTTCTACGGACAACGAAATTCTCACCTTTTTATCCGTTCTTTCTCCTGATTTCACTTTCAGCTGATGCTGGGAGATTAATGGTTCAATCACCTCCTTCATTGGAACTTCCACGATATTGAGAAGCATCGATTTCCGTCGTTCCATACTCATCGACAGAATCTGTTCCACCAATCCGCTGAGCGTCTGCAACTGCTCCTGGGCGATGGTGAGATACTTGCGCGCCTTATCAGGATGCTGGAGCATTCCGTAGTTCAGCAGGGAGTCGGTGGCAGCATAGGCTACGGCTATAGGAGTCTTCAATTCGTGCGTGATATTATTGGTGAAATCACTCTTCATCTCATCAAGCGTCTTCTGCTTGAGCATCGTATGAATCAGGAACCAGAAGACGAAAGCCAGGATGAGCATGATGAAGAGCGATGTGGCAAGGATGCCTGCCATCTGGCTGAGCACAGTCATCGTAAGCGGCTCTAGGGTGAGGACATATTTCTCCTCATTCGCCTCCCCCTCATTACAAACCACATATTGGTATTGCTTGGCATTGGCGGAAGGCACATAGCCCTTCGTTGTCACTTTCGCCAAAACCTTCTTTCCTGCTAAAAGCTGAATCTGATGCGGAAGTGCATGAGCATTATCGCCCACCAGCAAACTGTCTGAAAGCATCTTGGCAACCCATGCACTGTCATAGTCATTGATGTCTGGTTTGGCGATTTCATTCAATTTGCCAAACAGTGCTTGTTGCACCATAGTTGCCAGCTTGCCCGACATCATCATCATCAATTCCTGGTCCTTGTCATCTTCACTACGCTTCTCTTGCTTGGTAAAAGTTGTTTGAACAGACTGAACGATCTTTCCTCCACGAACCTTTTTCACCTTTACCTTTTGATCTATATCATCGTCTTCATCCATAGAAAAAGCAACAGTACCCGTCAGTTGTCTATGAGGCCCTTTATCATCATTGCGCAATCGTTCGATTCGCTTCTTCATCTCCATGAAGTGAGCGAACTCCATTCCACCCTTGATTTTTGCTTCAACCTCCTTTTCCTGAGACTGATAAAGCCCCACGAGCCAATAGGTCTGATATGCGAAGATGCAGACCAGAGCCGTGATCACGAGCGTAACTATGTATTTAAGATGTAACTTCATTCTTTCCTTTATTAAAGATTTTTCCAGATGAATTAAATACTCATTTTCTGAAAATCGGATAAACCTCCGTGGTATTCTTCCATCCCCATTTACCATTCTTTTGTGGCGCAAACTCTCGTCCCATCTTGGCTCCTATCCCCCAATGTTGATTGAACATCACTTCCATGAAGCCACCATAGCTGCTCTTGGGATTGAAAGGAGACATGATGACGCTTCGAGGGTCAGAGGTTTTCGTTGGAACATATTGTCCATAGAATCCCACTGTGAGCCAGTCGTTTACCTGATAAGCCATTCGTCCACCAAAAGAAGCTTTGGTGAGATTGCCCAATCCATATACTCCCGTGTTTATCCTTTCTATCCCGACATAAGGAGAAAAAACAAAACGCCCGAAATTTTGTTGATAAACAACCCCTGCAATCTGACTGTCCATCAGTCCTGGGACTTCAATACCCGAAGAATATACCGCCATCGCACCCAAACTCGGGGAAGGAAGAGAAATATGAGGTATTGCATTCGGCGCAATCTCCAAAGGTTTTCCTTCTTCCGACATCCAAGGTGCATTCGATTCAGAGTAATAAGATTTGCCTTGAAGTACAGGAAATCCACCGAGCGAAGGACGAGAATATTCCAACGACATACCTTCCTTAAACGACACACCTTCCTTAAACGACATACCTTCCTTAGGTAAAGATGCCTTCGGAATGGAATCCAAAGAAACACTCTTCACTTCCTGTGCTTGCATTACCAATGTACAAAAGCAAGCCACAACTGCCAATATGAATATTCTTCGTTTCTCTTTCATGCTTGCAAAAGTAATAAAAAAGAAGATAAGTAAGATACTTTTCAGGGAATTATTTCTGATTTGATAAGACTAAATAACACTTCTGATAAGACTTGATAATCAAAATTCCTTGCTGACACGAGTTTTTTACAGTACTTTTGCAACCGAAATCGGGAGGGTTCCTTCCGAAAGAACGATAAAAAGATAAGAAGAATATGAAAAGATTGGTTATATTAAGCGCTTGCCTGGCCATCAGTCTTGCCGGCTGGGCACAAGGAAACAGAAATGATTCCCTGAGAATGGACAGCATCATCCATTCCCTCCCCGATGTGATGGTAAAAGGCAACCGACCTATCGTTAAGGTGAAAGGGGCGACATTGACCTATGACCTGCCTCAACTCATCAAAAACCATCCGGTGGATAATGCCTATGAAGCCATCAAGCAACTGCCTGGCGTGAGCGAACAAGATGAAGCCTTGACTCTCAACGCCCAATCCTTAACCGTGATGATAGACGGCAAGGCTACCACCATGACGAGCGAGCAGCTCTATTCGCTTCTGAAAACGATTCCTACCAGCCGCATCGCCAACGCCGAAGTCATCTATTCAGCCCCAGCCCGCTATCAGGTTAAGGGACAAGTCATCAACCTCCTGCTGAAGCACAACACAGGCTTTCACTCCCTGCAAGGCGAGTTCTTCGGCGGCTACACCCACCAGAACCGCAACAGTTACACAGAGCGCGCCTCCTTACTCTTCACCAACAAGAAATGGGAAATAGACATGCTCTATTCCTTCGGTCATGGCAAGAGATATTATTACTATGAAAACGAGTTTGCCCACAACTTGACTGATGGCACTTCCTATGCCTTCTCTACACATAGCGACAATATCAAACGCCATCTCAACCACAACATCCGACTGGGAATCAACTATCATCTGGCAAAGGATCATCAGCTCAGCTTTGCCTACACCTCACAACTCAATAACACGAGAGGAACTTCAGAGGATGATGGCGATTTCACATCCCTTCTCAGAATCCATGCCAAGAGTCAGTTTCACAATTTCCGCCTGGATTACTCCACACCATTCGGCTTCTCGGCAGGAGCAGAATACACCTATTATAATTCTCCGGATGAACAATGGCTGAAAAGCAGTCTCTACGATGAGATTTACGACATCACAAGCCAGCAACGAATCGACAAATGGCACGCTTACCTCAAGCAGGAGCACGACTTAGGAAAAGACTGGGGCTTGAACTACGGCATCAATTACACCACATCAAGAGACAAGAGTTCGCAGGAAAACAACAACAAGTCTTCTGATGGCAACACCATTCAAACCGAAGATCAAATGTGTTTCTACATCGGAGCCAGCAAGTCGTTCGGCCAAAAACTCACGATGGAAGCATCGCTCATGGAAGAATATTACCACACCCCAATCTGGGATGAGTGGAACCTCTTCCCTACACTCTCCATCACCTATCTTCCAAAAGCTGGACACATCATCCAATTCGACTTGGATTGCGACAGAGACTACCCTACCTATTGGTCGGTGAAGGACTTCACCACCTATAATGTGGGCGGATATGGAAAGATTGTAGGAAACCCGACGTTGAAGCCATCACGAGACCTCAGCCTCTCGCTTACCTATATTCTGCACAGCAGATACGTGGCAAGTCTCTTCTTCAACAACTCGAAAGATGAATTCCGTCAGCTTCCTTACCAGAGCGACAAGAAGAAGGAGATGGAATACAAGCATGTCAACTTCGACCATGTAAACCAGGTAGGCTTGATGCTCACAGCCCCAATCAACATAGGCAACTGGTGGCAGAATCGCCTTACCTTCACTGGCGTATATCAGAACGACAAGAATTCCCACTTCTATGATCTTCCATTCGACCGCAGCAAATGGTTCTGTCAAGCCCAGTGGAACGGCACTTTTCTCTTTGGCAAGCATGTACTTCTCAACCTCGATGCTTCCGTCCATACCGACGCCATCCAAGGAATCATCGACATCCCAGCCTCAGGCTATCTCAACGCTGCCCTCACCTGGAAGCCTCTCAAGGATGACAAGTTCCAGCTGAAAGCCTACTGCAACGACATCTTCGAGACAGGCGACAACCATCTGCACGACACCTACCGAGGTCAGCACGTCATCAACAAAATGTACTTTGGCAGAATCATCGGTCTCTCCCTCACCTATCGATTCGGCGGCTACAAGGCCAAGCAGCATGAAGAAGTAGATACTTCCAGATTTGGGAAATAAAACGAGAAAAGCTCACCAAGACCCATCAAAGTCCTGGCGAGCTTTTCTCTTTTCATATACTCTATTCAAGTTTCTTTACTTCAAAATATTGACATATCCCTTATTCTGTACCAATTCAGAATTTAAATCAATGCATTTCTGAGGAATCGGGAAGACAGTGGTGTAGCCGGAAGATTCACCCTGAAGAGGCGTACGGAGATCGTAGGCACCGGTAAATTTGCCGAAACGGATGAGATCCTGACGACGCCATCCTTCCCATACCAACTCCAGCAACCGCTCTTCAAGAATGTTATCGAGCGTAGCCTTACGGTAAGGCATTCCTACACGGGCACGAATCCTATTCAACTCCTCATCACCATTCTCTCCATTCCGGACTTTTGCCTCTGCCTTCATCAATAAAGCATCTGCATATCGGAAAAGAACGATGTCGTTACTCTGCAACTTGCCGTCCATATAAGAGGTTCTATCCACCTCATACTTCGCCATCCTCGCTCCAGCCGTCTTGACAAACTTACTGTTGGTCAGGTTTTGAGCCACTTCAAAAGGCTGATACTCCAACGGCTTTCCATTATCCATCAGCAGTTCATGACCATCTACCTTTACCACTCCCGCCACAAAGTTCATCTTGCAACGGGCATCTTCATCAGCCTCGCCATAATGATTGGCTTTCATCGTAGAAATCGTGGCACAGGTACCATTCTCACTTCCCCATCCCAAGGCACCGCCATGCGTATAATGGTAGGAGCGGAAGAGGTAATGGAACTGGTTGGTGTAGATGTTCTTATCCATCGGAATCGTGAAGATATTCTCCTTCGATGTCTCATTATGCGTAGAGAAATTGAATGCATCATCCGACTCCAGGACATAGCCTTCTTCTGCCAGTTTATCACAATAATAAATGCAGGTTTCCCAGGCATTCAACTTCCTGCAGTTCACCTTATCGCCATTGCGCAAAGAGGCATCAGAAGCCGGCACAGAGAAATGAATGTCACTTCCCTTCGGACGGCTCGCATAACCCTGGGCCCAGTCATCATACATATAGATTTCTGCATTCAAAGCCAACTTCGCCAACAGAAAGTTGACTACCGGCTGGGTGATGCGGCCATAATAATTGCCTTCCTTATTGCTGTGCTGGTCGGGAAGTGAAGGCAATACCTGCTGCAACTCCCGAAAGACAAACTGGAAGATAGAACTGCGATCTGTCTGACCTTGGAACAGGCTGGAATGGAGCTGTTCTGCACTGGAAAGAACCAATGGAACCCGACCGAACATGTCCATAGCATAGTAATAGAACATAGCCCGGATGGCTCTTATCTCAGCCCGATATTCCTCCTGCTGTGCGGCAGAAAGCAGGGCCGACTTGTTGCTGATAATATCCAAAGACTTATTAGCCAGCACGATAACCTTATAAAGGTACTTCCACGTATCATAAAGAGACTGGTCATCGGCACTCCACCGATGCTGGTACATGGCATTCCATAGGCCACCATCATACCAGTCGCCGCCTCGAATCGGAATCATCGCCTCATCGGTGGTCAGCGTATTATAATCGTAAATGCCACGGCAGGTGCCCTGGATGCCCTCACTCTCGTTAGCTCCACCTATATAATTATAGAGAGAAGCCACGGCATTGATATAAATATCAGATGCAGAGCCATAGATGGCATCCTCGTCCAACTGATCCTTAGGATGTTCGTCCAGGCAGGATGTCATAGACAATGCCGCCAGCAGCAGAAATAAAAATCTATATCGTTTCATAACTTTCTGATTTTAGAATTGAACACTTAAACCCAATGAGAAGGTTCTGTAAACAGGATAAGTCCGCTTATCATCAATACCCATCGTACTGTTCACCACGTAGCTGTTAATCATCGGAGTCAAGCCGCTGTAACTGCTGATGGTGGCAAGATTGTTGACACTCGCCGAAACTCTGAGCGACTGCACCACGCCCTTTCGGATAGGAATATCATAGCCCAGCGTGAGATTCTCAAAGTTGAGATAATCGCCCTTCTCCAGCCAATAATCAGAAACATTCTGGTCAACGATATTCTTCTCAGGAGCTCCCTTCAGCACATTATAATCCGGGAAACTCGACATATTGGTGTAGGCTAAGCCCGTACCATTGAATATCTTATGTCCGAAGGCTCCGTTCATCTGCAATGAAAGATACCAGTCGCGATAACGGAAACTGATATTGGAACCCAACGTTACCTTAGGAGTAGCCTGACCGGCAATATATCTGTCACCGCCATCACTCAAATCTACGGTTCCGTTCTTGTCCAAATCTTCGATATCATAGCGGTAATGCCCATTTCCATCTTCTATAATTCCCTTGCAATGCGGAAGATAGAATACCCCCAAAGGCTGACCAACTATCTGATAGACCACATTGTTGTAACCACCATGCTGACCGGCACCCGACAAGGCACCCATCGCAGTAATATCGGCTGCCGACATCTGCATTCCGTCATATTCACCACTCAGCGAGAGGAGTTTGTTCTTCTGCCAAGAGAGATTCATATTGATATTCAGTTCCATGTCCTTCTTCTGGATAGGAGTGAAGGAAACGCCGACCTCCAAACCCTGGTTGCTCATAGAACCCAGGTTTGCCAACAGTTTATCATAGGCAAAAGGCGGAACCGGCACATCATAGGCATAGAGCATGTCGGTGGTCTTGGAATAGTAATATTCTGCCGTCAGAACCAGCCGGTTGTTCCACAATCCCAGATCAGCTCCGATATTCCAGGTAGCGCGGGTTTCCCACTTCAGATCAGGATTGTTATTGCTAATCATTCCCATCGTAACCGTAGGAGAACTGTTCACCGAAACAATACCATTCTGCCGTACCGTATTCAAAGTGGTATAAGAAGATATTCCGCCAAGATTACCTGAGCGTCCATAGCCCGTACGCAGTTTCAGCATGGTAATTTTCTGGAGAGAACGGAGCCATTTCTCCTGCTTCATATCCCAGGAAAGAGAGACGGATGGGAAGAAACCCCAGGTATGGTCATTGCCCACCATCGAAGAACCATCGCCACGCATGGAAACCGAAAGACTATACTTATTAGATAAGGTGTAGTCGACATTGCCCATCACAGAAGCCAGGGTCGGATCTTCGTAATTACTGTCTGTCCCACCGAAAGGCCGTGATGCAGCAGCACCTATGTTATGGTAATACATGTCGTTGTTGGTGATTCCCTTCGCAGAAGTCCAGAATCCCGTTCGGATATCCTTCTGATATTCTGCACCCACCATTGCCTTCAGATTGTGGATTCCCCACGAATGCTGATAGTTAAACGATACATTGGCAAGCCAGTCCTCGCTCTTGAACTCCCCACGATAGAGATTGCCCTGCGCCCAAACCCAGGTAGGACAGAATTGGTTGTTCTCGTTGGAAGCATAACTGTATGCTCCGAAGGCAGAAACACTCAGAGAATTTGTCATATCATAGTTCAACTTCAGATGAGCATTGAAGTTCATGTTCTTCGTATCATTACGCTCCTTGAGCAAGGCACCGGGAGGATTCACCTGAGATGCAGCCCCATTCTTCACCCAACTGCCGTTCAGCTTATCATAAGGATAAGTAGGATTCATGGCATCGGCAGAATAGAAAAGCGCCTGACTGTCGAAGATATCATTGTTCTTGAAAGACGAACCGAACACGCCGAAATCTCCCGTCAGTTTATCGCCAAACGCCTTCTGGGTGACATCAATCTTAGCCACCAGATTACGATAGCCCTTGCTCCGAATAATCGTGTTATGATCGATATAGCCAAAAGAAGCGCGGTAGTTGCTCTGCGGAGTGCCACCGCTGAAGGCCAGATAATGGTTCTGGATATTTCCGGTTCGGGTAATCGTCTTGCGGAAATTGGTATCATATCCCTTATTGTTATACTCCAGCCCATACTTCTGTGCAGCAGCAATGTATTCGGCGGCATTGAGCATCTCCATACTTTTGTACATCGCCTCTATACCATAGTTTCCCTCGTAAGAAATCTGAAATCCCTTACCCGTACCCTTCTTGGTCTTTACCTGGATAACGCCCGAAGCACCACGGGAACCATAGAGTGCCGTTTCGCTGGCATTCTTCAGTACTGTAAAGCTCTCTATATCGGCGGGATAGATTGTAGCAAGCGTCGCCACATCAGAAGTAACACCATCAATAATCACCAGAGGATCATTGCCGCCCATGATAGAAGTTGTACCGCGAACCCGGACGGAGTTCAACATAGCAATACGGTCAAGACCATTGGTAGTGACGTTAACACCTGCCGTCTGTCCGTTCAAGGCATCCAGGGCATTATTGAGCACACCCTTCTTCAGAAGTTCAGGCTCCACTACACTCACCGAACCTGATAAGCGCAAGGAGTCTAGGCCTTCGATGTTAACAGACTGAGCACAGAGGGTTTGGGGTGCAAGAATCATCGCACCCATCGCATAAAATATGATTTTTAAGTTCTGTTCCATAACTATTTCATCATTTAGTCAAGGTTCAAATCGATTTTCGATTGCAAATATAATAAAAAAGTATGATTCAGAGTACGTTTTCTTGAAAAAACTTCAAAAAAAACAAGCTTCTTGGAATTATTTAGTTGGTGACAAAGTTACACTTTTTTGTTGAGATAACCGCATCATCTGGCAGAAAAGTTTAAAATATTTATCCTTTCGTGCCAACATTACCACTTTCAGTCCGCTGGCACATAAGTTGCAAAAACAGAGAGTGAAAGCTGAAGCTAAAAGATAAAGGAGTTCGGAAGAATGACGAAGTTTCGAGGCGAAAGCAAAAAAATAACAAGAATATTAACAAGCAGAAATCCCGACGGAGCCGTAAGGAACCGAGAGGACGAGTAAAATAAAATTTGGAGGTTTTAATTATGTTGTTAGCACGTAGAAATAATGATTCAGATTGGTTGAGTAACTTCTTTGATGATACTTTATTCAATACCGAAGTAATGTCACGTATGAATGCTACTGCTCCTGCCATTAACATCAAGGAGACAGATAAGAATTACATCATGGAGGTTGCAGCTCCTGGTTTGAAGAAAGAGTGGGTTCGTGTAAACATCGATAACGATGGTAATCTGAACATCGCCATCGAGAACAAGATGGAACACAAGGATGAAGACAAGCACGAGCACTATCTGCGCCGCGAATTCTCTTACAGCAACTACCAGCAATGTTATACGCTGCCTGAGGATGCTGATCGTGAAAAGATTTCAGCAAAGGTAGCTGATGGTATACTCGAGGTCGAGATTCCAAAGCTTACTCCTAAGGAGGAGGCTAAGACTACAAAGAACATCGAAGTCAAATAATCATCTCCCATAAATGATGGAGGCAGATTCCAAAGCAATTTGGAACCTGCCTTTTTTTGTGCCCTTAGCTGAAACATCGCATTTTCATCTACCTTATTATTATGATTTTCATGGAGCAGCCAAAAGTTTTTTACCATAAATCTTTTTTCTTCCATAATTAATATGTAATTTTGCAGGCAGAAAAGCAGATA
>ERZ1034847.865-NODE-865-length-10909-cov-63.778331_pt1 | contig 10909 bp, 7 predicted proteins | sample MGYA00520633_ERZ1034847 | MGnify/ENA primary metagenome ERZ1034847 (study PRJEB33766, sample SAMN09781732) | gut metagenome | biome: gut microbiome | host: Homo sapiens | place: Madagascar | study: EMG produced TPA metagenomics assembly of the PRJNA485056 data set... | reverse complement strand
AATTCTCCTGTTGCTGGTGGTATAGAACCCTAATTGTTTAACACACCTAGCAAACTTATCACCCGTTGCATTGTTTTTATACTGGTGTATAGAACCCTAATTGTTTAACACACCTAGCAAACGTACTGATCGTAATTCTCCTGTTGCTGGTGGTATAGAACCCTAATTGTTTAACACACCTAGCAAACCTGCTAATAAATCTGGTACTATATTGTATGGTATAGAACCCTAATTGTTTAACACACCTAGCAAACTTAAGCGTGATCAATTCGCTGATCAGAATTGTATAGAACCCTAATTGTTTAACACACCTAGCAAACAGAAAAGGCACCACATGAAATATAGCCCATGTATAGAACCCTAATTGTTTAACACACCTAGCAAACAGGCGTTTAACGATACATTTAGGTATTTGAGTATAGAACCCTAATTGTTTAACACACCTAGCAAACCTCATCAGGGAAATAATCATCCAAATATTTGTATAGAACCCTAATTGTTTAACACACCTAGCAAACGCGAGGGTGGCAATTCATGATTGGGTACGAGTATAGAACCCTAATTGTTTAACACACCTAGCAAACATATGAATCATCTTATAGAGAAGCTTATTGTATAGAACCCTAATTGTTTAACACACCTAGCAAACTTGGGATATGGTGGTATCGGGGGGAGCATGTATAGAACCCTAATTGTTTAACACACCTAGCAAACACAAAGAATTCTATGATTTGAAGAGGCAGGTATAGAACCCTAATTGTTTAACACACCTAGCAAACAGAGAGTTTAAGTTTTGAGGCTGTAGAAGGTATAGAACCCTAATTGTTTAACACACCTAGCAAACATTATTGTCACTGTGTGCATGAAGTAGATTGTATAGAACCCTAATTGTTTAACACACCTAGCAAACCACAGCTTGAGCGAATACTACACCAAAGGAGTATAGAACCCTAATTGTTTAACACACCTAGCAAACCGCAGTATTGAAGAGTTCCATGACATTTCCGTATAGAACCCTAATTGTTTAACACACCTAGCAAACAACATTGGACACATCACCAAACTGAGCATCGTATAGAACCCTAATTGTTTAACACACCTAGCAAACAAATAGGCTAGATAGCAAAATATAGCTGTCGTATAGAACCCTAATTGTTTAACACACCTAGCAAACTTGATCTATCAACTCATCCAGTGTAAGCTCGTATAGAACCCTAATTGTTTAACACACCTAGCAAACCTCAAACCATTTATTGTGGAATACCTGTGTATTAAACAATACCTTTATATTATACATAAGTCTTCATCAATATAAAGTGGGTCTAACTCTCTTTTAATTTCTGTCGATTCCGGAATAAAATCAACAACTTTAATCCCTTTCTTTTCAAATTCAACAGCTAATTGATCATACTCATTATCAGTTAATATAGATTTCATATTAAAAAAACAAAACAATTCTATTTTATAAGAGTCTAAAATATGCTCAATATAATTTATAACGTTTTGAATGTAAGGATTATCTCTGCTATATAATAAATTTATTGCTTGAAACATCTTATCAGATGACATATTTACATCATAATTAATATCAGCACCAATATCAGCCGCACTAATATTCACGATTTTTATAAAATCAGTTATTATTTTATCCCATTCATCTCGATGATTTCTTTTAATATTGACTATCAAATTGTTAAATAATCCGGATATCCCTTTTTTATCATTCAAATCTATATCTAAAGGATTTCTAATTATGACAATTTCATTCTTTTTCAACTCCCTGTTATTTTGTGAAATAATGAGTTCATCTTCAAACATATAGTATACATTCCTGTAATATGCCTTATCCATAATCACAATTGGATTTAATCCTACATTGATAGAATGTATTTTAGATAACTTTGATAATAGTATTTGTATCATATTTCTATAATCCTATCCATTGTATTAACAACATCAGTACTCATCTCGCCAAGAATAATATCCATCCTCGCAAACTGTTGTTCAGTAACAGTCAAAGCCATTATGTTGCCACCCGATGGCTTAAATGATCTAACTAATTTTATAACCGATTCAGCGCCTTGTGGATTGATATTCATCATCACAAAGACAGACTCTTGAATTCTATAAAATCCAACAGTCATTAAATTCTTAACAAAATGTCTATATTCCTTTCTATCTTTTGCAGTAAGAGTAGGTAAATCAAAAAATAATATCGTTCTCATATATCTATTCAAGGCCATAATGTATAAATTGAATTTTAGATTCATCTCCAGTCTTTAAGTACTGAACACAATTAGAAACATATTCTTCAATAGCATTATCTAAGTATGTACGGCATTCTTCAAAGATAACAACTTTACTCAACATATTAATAAACTCCTGTTTGAAGTTTTCCATATTTATTTCTTCTCTCAATATTATTAAATCAACCAAAGGTCTTAAAGGTTCCATTAAATCACAAGAAAAATTAAAGGAATTTGTCTCTCCGATATGATGAATTCCTAATTCAGTATAATATCCCAAAGCCTTGATGGATCTATTAAAACTAGAAAGAATAATTGTATAACCATAATTTAAATATGTATTGGCTTCTATTGAATCATCATCTCTATAGAAATCCTTCCCAAATGCAGCTCTAAAATATAATTTTGCTGCTAGCCCTTCCCTATTGGTTACGTCGCCTAATTCAACTTCATTTGAATAGCTATAGAGAAGATCTGCCACATCACTTTTACCTATAAACTTTAAATTATCTGCCTGTCCTTTAATTTTCATTTTGACAATCTGCTGCCATAATAAATTCTTTCTTTCCTCTTCGAAAGAAATTTGCTCCTTGATTTTTTTGTTAGCATAGTAATTGTTTTTATACGGCGTTATTTCGCCCACTAAATTATGTTTAACATCGCCAAAAAGAATTTTTATCTTCTTATTTATACATTCTGATATTAAAGCAGAAGTTATAGAAACTTGAGTTGAATTGATTATTATCATTTTAACTTCGTCTAAAAGAACTCTCTTAGTTTCATCTCCTTTATTTATAACCAAATAATTAAGGGAGTATTCTAATTTGCATCTATTATTTATTACAAGACTTCTAAAGGACATATAAAACACCTACTTTTTTACTTTATATAAAACCTTTGTCTTAAAACCAGTAATTGAATAAGATACAATTTTCATACCTTTATATAAATGAATGCCAAATTTTAAAACACCAGTATCTTTTCCTTTGTCTTTCTTTTCTTTATTATCTTTATTATCTTTAAGATAATTATCTTTTAGTTTTAAGGTAGAAGAATCATTGGTCTTCAAATATTTTAGCATCTCATTTAAAATATAAATAATGTTAATAAAACGCTCTTTAGACAAAATTCTATTTTTAAACCAAGAATCATAATTGTGAGATATCTTTTCAATTAAATTTCTAGTTGTTGCAATATTGTACATAGGTTTATTCCACAATTCAAAAATAGAGTTATAAAGATGCTCTATGTCTTCATCAATCAAAAAACAATCATTTCCATTTTTCAATTGAATATAAGAATTTGTATTTTCATTAATGCCAAACTCTATTCTAGGATTACAATTTTCAAAGCAATCATTTAATTCATATACTTTGATAAATTTTGTAATCATATGGATAGTTCTCATATCCTCTTTTTTAAAATTACGGTCAAATCCGTTTTTTATACGCAAATCCTTATCAAATTGATTTGAACCGGTAATATACATCTTCCTTAAATGTTTATTATCATCCTTTGGGGATAAAATAACGGTGTTGATTTTCAATTTTAATATCTTTTTAAATAATGGCTTACCTTTGTCTGTATTCTCTTTGTCTTTTTTAAAGAAATTTTCTTCAATAAATCGATCAATCTTACTATCATCTTTATAAAACGAATTGATCGGACAAATCATAGCTTCACCGTTATTCTTTTCAATTAAATAGAAATATGGATAAGAAGCCTGCTTATATCCTCCATATTTTTTCAAATCCATCTTATTTCCATTTGGAGTTAAACTTTTAATTGTTTCTTTTCCTTGACCTTTTTTACCTTCTACAGTTTCTTGGCCAATCAATGTATTTCCATAATAGGTATACATTGTCTCTCTAATATCAAAGTTATTTTGAATATTATTTTTAATGAAATCAATTTCCTTAATTCCACCCCATATAATATGATGATCTTTAGACTCTCTAACTCTTTTGCTCAATATATTATCTGGATTTATTGTATATTCTCCATCATTTTGTATACGTTTTTTAAGTTCATCACCAAATAAATATATTTTTTTATCATCATAATATTCTTTTAATGTCTTCCCTAGCACGGCATTTAAATAAGCATCATGCGCGTGATGGTAATTATTGGCTATTCTTGATTTATATATTTGATATTTCTTTCTAAAATCAGATACAATTCCTGCTTTTGAGTAAATAATATGTTTTTCTGCTTCTTTTCTTGCTTCATCTCTACTCATCTCGTTATTTCTTTCGCAGTACTTATTAGTTTCAAGGAATTTTAAAAGTTCAATAATTGCCTTAGTGGATTGATCAGTAGCAACTTTTTGTCTATTAATAAAAGACTCCAATGAATCGACATGGATTTCTTTTTCAGTTAATCTATTATACTTAGTTCTTGATATCAAACTATTATCAAATAAAAATTTATAAAAGGAGAAAGCTTCTTTGGGTAATTTCAATCCACAATTTGGATCACTTAAGAATTTATTTTTCTTAAAGTCTCTATTAATAGTACTTTTAGTAAGAACCCTGTTAGAAATAGAATCGTCTTTCAAAATTGATTGAGGATAAATATGATCTATATCATATGCTTTATTGGTTCCAATTTCGTCTAAATCGTTTATTGGTTCCAATGTATACATATCTTTTCCTAATTGTTGAAAATACAATAAAAAATAGTCAGAATTATTAATGCTATCCTTATTCTCTTGTAATGACTTTATTAAGGTTGAAACATTAATTCCTTGATCTATTGCTTCTTTATTAAAGTCTTTATCTTTGAATATATTAAGTAATCTATCATATCGACTGCATGTTTCTTTTCCTTTCTTATCAGATTTATTCTCCCGGGTACACTCAACAGAATAATATGAGATTTCTTTTCCTTCTTCTTTTAACAGTTCATTAACTTCTTTTATCAACTTATATGTTTGAACAAAAGATCTTGTCCAAATAGGAGAAACACATACATTTTTTTCCATCCAATTTTTCAAGAAATCATCATCACTTTCTTTAAAATCAATATATTTATTTTCATTATATTTTTCTATTTCATCATGAAAATTAAATTTCGGATTAAATAATATTTCATTAAGATTAAAATTAGTAAACCACAAAACATTATTCAAAGAGTTATATTCACGATGTTCGTTTGCCTCTTCATCGTGATATTCAATTCTTATTGCATTTAGAAATCTATCAGATAATCTTCCCCAATTTTTATAATTAAATCCTTTTATTTGTTTGATATCTTCATCATCAAAATGATAATCATTTTTTAAAATATCATTTCGTGTTTCTTTATCAGAGAAAATCATCATCAATTTAACTATCTCATCTATTTCTTTTATTTGCTCGAGTCTAAGGAATTCATACTTCTTATATTTATTTAAATTTTTAAATGAAATATAAGTTGACATATTGCAGTTACAAGTAGGAATAGAGGCTGTATTTCCAAGTTTATGCTGGTACATCCATTCTTTTATTTCTTTTGCAGTGACCGTTTTATTACTTAAAAACAAGTCTTTAAATAACTGTTGCTTAGCATCGACTGAGATAAGGTTATTATTTGAATCACGAAGTTTATTGACATATTGAAGGCAAACAAATGCCTGGTAACTAATAGATGAAGAAGGAATACAATAGTCATTCTCCCCTTTTAAATAAGTACAATGATTCAGCATTCTTTGAATAAAATTCTTTTGCGTTTCTTTTTTATCAACTACATCATAGAAATTCCATGGATAAATCTTTTGTTTTTTATTTAAAGCTGTTTCTTTTTGAACAACCCAGCTAAACTTTGATTTATTATTTTTATCAAAATCTATAGGACCTATAAAATATTCCCGTTTAAAACTAAATATTTGTTCGATATGACTAATATTACTGTCAGTAAATAAATCAGGATAATACTCCTTTTGATTATTTATAATCGCAACCAATTCCTTTTTATTAAATTGCATAGGAATTACAGAATTGCTAGCATTATTTAGTCTTTGCAAAAGAGTATTATCTTCAATCTTTTTTAAGAAACCATCCGCTTCTTTTTGAGCTTCAGGATACTTATTCAAAGAGTCTCTCAAATCTTCTTTTAGTTTATTCAAGAATTCCGAATAATCACTTTTTTTCTTTTCTATTTTTATTATTTCACCCTCACTCCACGATTTTCCATCAGGATTTTTTTCATTTGGAGAATAATGTCCTATATAGTTAACAAAGTTATTATTAACTTTATTGTCTCTAAACATAGAATTCTTTTTATCACTCAAGTACTTGTCATAGTAGCTCTTAAGACTTTTTAAATCCTCTTTATTTTCATTATATTTTTTTATGAAAGCTTCACTAAGAGAACTATAGCCTTTCATAAAGTCTTTAAAATAATAATTATTATAGATTGACTTTAAATAAATTAATCCTTCTATTAAAGGACTGATTTCTTTCAGTTTGGAAGATAAATTAGAAATTTTATTTTCAAAATCATCTGAATTAAAAATAATTTTTAAATCCTTTTTATCTAAATCAATTTGATTTTTATATATTTCTTTATATATTCGATTTTTGCTTAAATCTACAGTACCTTTAAATAAAGCATCAGGTAAAAGTTCAGTTAATATATTTTTAGGTTCACCAACAAGTTGTATTAACTCATCAGCAAATAATTCATATCTTTTTTTGGATGGGTCTACTACTTCTGTTAATTTTTTAGACCTATCCAAATAGTTATCTATTATAGAAATTAATGAATCAATAAACTTATCATTATTAATTTGCTCGACAACAAAATACTTATCCCAATTTGCATTATCATCATCCTCTTCTTTTTCAAAGTTACCTTCATATGTTGAAGAAATACAGCTGATAAACATCTTCAATTCATCATTTGGTTTAGCACTTAATTCAATATCACCTTCGTGCAAGAAATTACCTCTATATTTCAATATATGATGAATTGCTAAATAAACTAATCTAATGTCTTTCTTCTCTTTGTTAGTAACTAAATCGTATCTAAGATGCCAAATAGTAGGATATTTATTATAAAAATCTTTTGTGGCCTTTTGATTTTCAAGAAGATAACCTTTTCCTTCATCAGTCCTATCATCAGAAACATAAAAGGCTTGATCCATTCTATAAAAGAAATAAGGATCTTTATCACATATTTCCTTTTGGAAAATTTCTCTAAGCAATAATATTCTTTGCCTTCTTCTTTGATATCTTCTACGGGCTCCTCTTTTCTTTCTTCTATCCTCAGCCGAAGATGATTCACTGAACATACGTACACCCCACATGGGATGTCCATGATACGAAACTAAATCATTTGTGCTATTATCCACTACCGCCCAACCCAAAGAATTAGTTCCCATATCCAGTCCTAATGTAATGGCTTTTTCTTTCATTGTACAATTTTCTCCCCTTTTATTTTTATCAGCTTGACAATCTCAACGAAGAATATGATAATAATCATACTGTTTAACACACAGCTGCGTGCAAATAAGTCACTTTGTGGCGTATCCATAACTCCCCATTGGAACGGGGCTTTTTTTGTTTCACCACTTTTCATATTATAATTTCAGGTAGCCTAATATCAAAGACAGCGATGTTCTTATTTTTACTCATTCAAAAGCAATCGTTAGGTATCATGTTTTTTTACATTTAATTGCCTCTATTATGTCTTTTTTACTCTAATTCCATTAGTATTACCATCATAGTTATTTGCACCTATAAAAATCATATTTTTCTTACAATACTTGCTGTTTTTTATCAAGTCTAAAGTAATTATTAGATAAAGCCAAAATCACTTCTAATATCATAATCATCCTAAACATCACCATAGCTGAAATCAATCTTACTATCGAATTCATTGAATGATTCGACATTGCTACCAGCATTACTAGGAGTAGCATTTCTTTGCAGAGCCTCTACTTTGAACTTCAAGGAAGCATCCTTCTCTTGGAAGTTATCTCCGACAAATACAGGAAGTTCAACCGTCAATGTAGCTATTGATAGCTCTGCTCCCGAATCTACCAAAGTCCATAGATTTGTAATTACTTGAATCTTTGTGCTCGACGAATCTGCCAAGTCTCCTTCTCCAGTCTCTAATCATCCCTTATCATCTAAGTAGTCAATTCCTTTCTTTCAAAGACAAGGCACAACCTACCTATAGTTTCACATCACCAATGTGCATGGTAATGCAGATGCTATGCTAATTATTTATATCAAGAAAGTGGATTGTAAAATTTTAATTTGATTATGTAATAGCTAAATATCTTTATTGCTTGTAATACATTTCAAATTTCCCAGTTTCTTCATCTTTAGGGATTGCTAAATATCCTTTGCTATCAGTTATGCTTGTTTCATCAATAATAAAATATATAGTTATATTTATTCTTTCACTATAAAGTGATATTTTATAAGTATATTAAACCCTTGATATTAAATAACTTAGATAGATATATCAATAAATATAAAGAGGATATATAAAATGAACATCTTATGTTGTATTAACAAGAAGTATTTCAAGAATCTATGTCTTGTTATATTTTCTTTGGTAAAGAAAAATAAAGATTCTTATATAAATCTTTATATAGGTTCAGGTAACTTCACCAAGATAAAAGACAAATATGAATGTGTCACTAAAGAACAAGTAGAATTTCTAAATAAAGAATTAAAGAAATACAATTCTTTAAATGAAGTTTATCTAGTAAATATAGATGACTATCCATCTATTCATAACGAGATAGAGAAATCTTTTGCATCAAAGACTAAATTCTCACCATATGCATTGATAAGATTGTATGTGAATAAACTAAATCTTTTAAAAGATCTAGATAGAATTCTCTATTTAGATACAGACATGGCTGTAAATGGAAATATAACTTCTCTTTATGAGACTCCATTTGATGGAAAGCTGATGGCTGCAAGTAAAGATATTCTAGATAAAAATAAACCTGATGATAGAAATCCAAACATCAATTCTGGAATGCTGCTTTTAAACATGAAAGAATTATCTAAGACTGATCTTTTAGAAAAGACTATAGCTTTGATGAATTCAAAGCTATATCTGACTCCTGATCAAACAGCTTTGAATAAAATATTTAAGAATAAGATTAAGTATGTCAGTTACAAATACAATTGGCAGAATAGAAAAGGACCTCTTCCTAAAGATGTCGTCATCAGGCACTACAACGGAATATTTGTATGGTTTCCTTATCCACACTTCTTCCATGGCTTACCTACCGATGACAACTTAAAAAGATTCTATAGACAAAGGAAAGAACATGATTTCGATGATACTATAGAATTAGTAAGAGAATATAAGAAAAACAATCCTAACTTGTTCTAATGTTTATTTTTGTTCTTCTTTCTAATTCTAAAGAATTCAAACACAATAACCAGAGCAATAAATATACATCCTATAGTGGATGAAACTACGATGATGATTCTATTTACTCTTTCTTTGTCAGTATCATAATCATCAGGCTTATCATCATTGCCGTTGTTTTTGTGATTATCATCATTTGAAGAATCATTAGATTGATTCTTCTCTTTCACTTCTATGGTGATGATATAGCTAGATTCATTACCATCTGAATCTTTTACTATATATTCAACATTATATGTTCCGACTTTATCTTTATCAAACGATGTATTCATAGATACATTGTTTGAATTTGATTCTATTTGATAGTCTTCAATATCAAATATAGATATAAGCTCATATAAATCTATATCATCTCCCTTACTTATTGAATAATATTTGCTTGAAGAAGTTATAGTGGGTGATCCGCCACAATAAATTCTTTTAATAAGATTGTCGAATTCAATTCTGTCATCTTCCTTTAGATAGCCGTAGATTTGAACAACTTTATTCTTCTCAGTCAAGTCTAGTCTCTTATTAGATAAAGTCTCATCATCAAAATCTTGCTGATAATTCCTTAATTCAGCTATCCATTTATTCTTTATCACTTCATATAAAACTTCTTTAGTATCGAAATCTGAATAATTCAAAAGATTGAGTCCATCTTTTGTTACTTCATATTCTATATTCTTATCAGTAGTCTTATATGCCTCTATAGGATTATTTAATCCTAAAGAAACTGAATAGACATTCACATACTGAGGTCTTTCAGTATAAACAGATATTTTATAACCATATTCTAAGTCAATTGAAACTGAAGGCACATTAGAAGTAGCAAAGTACTCATTACCTTTAACAGACCATTGTTTAACAACATTATCATCCAAGTCTTTTATAGTAACTGAAACAAACACAGCATCAGGCTTATTCTTCCATTCATCAGTCTGATTTCCTAAATTAGCCCCACCTAATGAAACTGTGCCTTTCTTGTTGTTTTCACTCAATGTTAATGTGAATCCAAAAGTATTATAAACACCTGTAATTCCTAGCTTTGTTTGGTGATAAAACAAACTTTCAATTTTCGTATATGAATGGAAAAGTGTATTCTCGCCTTCCTTCAAATAAAGAGATTCTACTTCCTTACTATCATATCCGATGACAGCAGGAAACTCTATCTTATAATCACCATGTTTTAATCCTTTAAACAAAATGGAATTAGATTCAATAACTTTAGTTTCTATCAATCGACCATTCTTTTTCTTATGCTTAGCTAGGATATTCCTTCCACTCTCACACATAGGAACAAC